>Ga0126376_10000974_pt1 | contig 14939 bp, 12 predicted proteins | sample PanSoiMetPlot_15_FD_92760 | JGI IMG/M metagenome (GOLD analysis project Ga0126376, IMG submission 92760) | Tropical forest soil microbial communities from Panama - MetaG Plot_15 | ecosystem: Environmental > Terrestrial > Soil > Tropical forest > Bulk soil | place: Panama | collected 2016-02-17
CGCGAGTTTCAGCAAGGCTTTCATGGGCAGAAAGTGCTTCGGCCGGCACTATCTACAAATGGAGGACTGAAAACATCACGAAATAGGACGTTTTATCGGTACCCCCCAAGAGGCGGACTCTGGTACCACTTTTGGTTATCTCGGAACTTGCTGTGGATTGCGGAACGCACCGCCATTGGAATTGGTGGGTTAGAATGCGCGGATGGAGAAATTACAGGAGTACCGGCGGAAGAGGCGATTTGATCGGACGCCGGAGCCGTCGGGTGAGCCAGAGGAACCGTTAAAGCCCGCAAAGAAGAGTAAGCGGTTGCCGAGTCCAAAGCTGGCAATTCTAGAGGGGCCAGCAACACGCGGGCTGGCGACCGACAATGTGTTCGTGGTGCAAAAGCATTCCGCCACACGTCTTCACTACGATTTTCGGCTTGCGATTGGGGGAGTGCTCAAGTCCTGGGCTGTTCCGAAAGGCCCTTCACTGAATACCACTGATAAACGCCTTGCCGTGATGACGGAGGATCATCCGCTTGAATACGGTGGCTTTGAAGGCAAAATTCCCGCAGGGAGTTATGGCGCGGGAACGGTGATGGTGTGGGACCGCGGAAGTTTTTTGCTGGAAGGAAATCTGAGCGCAGAAGAGCAAATTAGAAAAGGCGATCTGAAATTTACTCTGAATGGAGAAAAGCTACGCGGCAGTTTCGTGCTGGTGAAGATCAAGCACAGCGAAAAGGGCAACGAGTGGCTGCTCATCAAGCATAAAGACGCGGCAGAAGATGCGGCGTACAACATTGACGACCACGACGGCTCCGTCCTGACCGGACGAACGATTGACGAAATTTCCCAAGAGCTGCCGCCGAAACGCAGCCCGATTCCGGTTCAGCCTGCTGACATTCATCCTGCGCACAAGTCCGCCATGCCTGGGAAAATCGAGCCAATGCTGGCGACGCTTGCGGACAAACCATTCTCCGACCCTAACTGGTTGTTCGAAATCAAATGGGACGGCGTGCGCGCGCTGGCTTGGGTGTCGGACGGAAGAGTCACGCTGCGTTCGCGCAACAACATAGACATCACCAAGCGCTATCCCGAGCTTGCTTCCCTTCCCGCAGAGTTCGGTGCGCGCGAGGCGATTCTGGACGGCGAACTTGTGGCGCTGGATGCACGCGGGCTTAGCAGCTTCGAACGTTTGCAGGAACGGATGCACGTGCGCGCTCCCAGCGAAAAACTGATTGCCAGCACGCCGGTGGTCTATTACGTTTTCGATCTCCTCTATTGCGACGGATTTGATTTGCGCGAAGCGCCGCTACTGCAACGCAAGCAGCTTCTGCAAAGACTTCTGCATGCTTCGAAGCAATTTCGTTTTGCAGATCATCAACTGGAAAAGGGAAAAGAGCTTTACGAACTTGCGAAGCAACATGAGCTCGAAGGAATTCTCGCAAAACGGATTGACAGCATCTACGTTTCGGATCGCAGCGCAAGCTGGCTAAAGCTCAAAGTGACGCAAACGATTGACGCGGTCGTTGGCGGATGGACGGAACCTCGTACGACAGGGCTCTCCTTCGGCTCGCTGCTGCTTGGACTGTATGAAGGGAAAAAGCTGCGGTTCATCGGCCACGTGGGCAGCGGATTCGACGGCAAAAATCAGAAGGACATTTTCGCGAAGCTCAAGGAACTTTCGCAGGCGAAATGCCCATTCGAAGGCACGCCCGCTGCGAATGAAAAACCCTCGTGGGTCACGCCAGAACTGGTCGCGCGCGTAAAGTTTGGCGGATGGACGCAAGAACACGCGTTGCGGCATCCGGTGTTCCTCGGGCTTCGCGAAGATTTGGAGCCTGCGGACTGCACGTGGCAGACGGAAGCGGAGCCGGCGCCACAGGCCGATGTTGTTCGTGCGCCGGAAATTGTCGGGCGGGTGCTTAATACAAAAGCGCAGATCGAATCGGAGCTGTTTTCGGGACGCTCGGAAAACATTGTTATTGAATTGGATGGAAAGCGATTTCGCTTGAGCAATTTGAACAAAGTGTATTTTCCGGAGTCCAGCACCACGAAACGCGAGCTTCTTGCCTACTATTATTCTGCGGCGGACTATATTCTTCCCTTCCTCAAGGATCGCGCTCTGGTTCTGCGCCGCTATCCCGATGGCATCAAGGGGCAAGCCTTTTTTCAAAAGGATGTTCACGAAGGCTTGCCGGATTGGTTCAAGACGGCTCCAATTGATTCGGAAGGCCGCGGCAAGCAGATCAACTACGCGACAGCAGATGATCGCGCTTCCCTGCTCTTTTTGACTGGCCTCGGGTGCATTGACCACAATCCATGGTCGAGTCGTCTAGATAATCTCGAACATCCGGACTATTTCTTTTTCGATCTTGATCCTTCGGATGGCACGGAGTTCAGCGTGGTCGTGACTGTTGCAAAAGCGTTGCACGAAAAACTGGAAGCGCTAGAGTTGAAAAGCTTCCTGAAAACATCCGGCGCAACGGGGTTCCACATCTTCATTCCCGTGGAACCGGTTTATACCTACGGGCAGTTGCGCACCTTCGCAGAAATCATCGCGCGCAATGTGACCGCGGAACATCCGAGTCTCGTAACGAGTGAACGCAGCGTCGCAAAACGTCCAGTGGGCCGCGTCCTGATTGACGTCGCCCAAAACGCCGAAGGACGCCCGCTTGCCGCTGCCTACTCGGTGCGGGCGTTTCCAAAAGCTCCTGTGTCGACTCCGGTTTTACCGCGCGAACTGCGGACAAACCTCAAACCGGAAACGCTGAACATCAAGACTGCGCTTTCGCGGGTAAAAGAGAAGGGCGATCTGTGGGCTGATTTCTGGAAGTCGCGCCAGCGGCTGGAAAGTGCAATTGAATTGTTGAGCGCGCAAATGGCCGGAACCGGTAAGGGACCAAAATAAGATTGGACACTTGATATCATAAAAGCGCTTTCGCGGAGGTGTTCCATTTCCAAGACTGGTATATTGCGGATTGGCACTTCCGGCTACTCCTACAAACAATGGAAGGGCAACTTTTATCCGGACAAACTCCCGGACAAAGAGATGCTTTCCTTCTACGCGAAACAGTTTTCCACAGTTGAAATCAATCACAGTTTTTACCGGATGCCGACGGAAAGCGTGCTCCTCAACTGGGCGAACGCAGTCCCCGAAGGCTTCCGTTTCGCACTGAAAGCCAATCAACAAATCACGCACATTCAAAGATTGCGGAACTGCGAAAGCACGCTAAAGCGTTTTCTGGAAGCGGCCAGCGTGCTGAACGACGGAAATCATCTGGGGCCCGTTCTTGTTCAGGTTCCGCCGAACTTCAAATTCGATCAGCCGTTGCTTGAGGAGTTCCTCGCGCTTCGCCCGGCGGCGTTTCAATTTGCGTTCGAAGTGCGCCATGCGTCTTGGTACACGGAAGAAACATACGCAACGCTCCGCAAACACAACGTGGCGCTCTGCCTTGCCGAAACGGAAAAACAGACCCCGCCTGACGTGATCACTGCGGATTTCACTTACGTTCGTTTGCGAATGGAAAACTACACGCCAAAACAGCTCGCCGCCTGGAAAAAAAAGTTCGATGATTGGATGGCCAAAGGCATCGACGTCTTCGCGTATTGCAAGCACGAGGACGAAGGCAAAGCGCCCGCCTACGCGCGCCAAATCTTAGGAGTAAAGAACTAGAGGTTCGGCGACGATTCGTTAGCGCGCGCTGGAGACAACGGACGCGGCGCGGGTGCTCCGCTTCCGAGTGTACTCATCATAGATCCAGCGATAAGTCTTTTCGAGACCGGCGCGTAGCGGAGTGTTTGGTTCCCAGCCGAGTAAATTCTGAATCAATGTATTGTCGCTGTTTCGCCCGTTCACGCCCTTGGGTGCGTCGAGTTTATAGCTTCGCTTCAACTTGATTCCTGCAATCTCTTCCGCAATGTCCACGAGCTGATTGATGCTCACTGCTTCGCTTGAGCCGAGATTGATCGGGTCCACAATTTCGGAGCGCATGATCAGGTCAATGCCCTTAAGGCAATCGTCAATGTACATGAAGCTGCGCGTTTGCTCACCTGAGCCCCAGATTTCGATCTCGTGGCGGCCGCTGACTTTCGCTTCAATCACTTTGCGGCAAATCGCCGCAGGCGCTTTTTCCCGGCCGCCGTCCCAAGTTCCGTGAGGCCCGTAGACGTTGTGGAAGCGAGCCATACGCGTCGTCAATCCAAAATCTTCGCGGAAGTGGCGGCACATCCGCTCGGAAAAAAGCTTCTCCCAACCATATCCGTCTTCTGCCATCGCCGGATAGGCATCCTCTTCTTTCAGCGAAGGCGCTTCAAATGTTTTCTGACGGTCCGCGTTATAAACACACGCCGACGAGGAATAAAAATATCTCTGTACACCATGATTTAAGGCTGCCTGCAGCATGTGTGTATTGATCAAAACGGAAAGCATGCACCGGGCTTTATTGTGCTCGATGAATCCCATGCCGCCCATGTTCGCGGCCAAATTGTAAATTTCGTATGCGCCCTGGGCAGCGGTTTCGCAGTTTTCCTTCAGGTCCAAATCGAGCGATAAATTCTCAACATCGTCAAACTTTTGTTCCCATTCGCCGAGCGGCTTGCTGTCCACTGCGCGAAGGCTTTTACAGCTTTGAGCGCGCAGATGCGAGACCAAATGTCCGCCAATGAATCCTCCCGCGCCCGTCACCACCACCAGTTTGCTCTTCGCTTGCTCCACGCATTCTCCCTGGAACCAAGAAGCCTGCAACAGCGAACTCATCTACAATGTCGCCTTATTCGCTGAGCCGGCACGTCAAAGATACAACCATTCTGACGCGTGAGTCACGCCTCCTTTGCCGGCTAGGTGTGAGGAGAGTTTATCCGTGGAGTCGGATTCAATTTGGAAACTTCATTTGTTGCGCCAGCAGTGGAAAACGAGGGTCTCTTTCGCATCTGATCGAGAACTGGTATCCACTTTTACGCGCGCAAAGGCGACTTCCTGCTGATATACAACTATATTGACATTTGAAAAGCGCCCTTCCCTGGGATATCTTCGCGATTAGTCCCGGCCCAGGTCCGCCGAAGGGCTGTTGTTCTCAGGAGGGGGCTGGAATGAAGGTGGAAGGTTCCCGTACGGCGCGGTACCGTTTCAATGCCTCCGCCATGTTGACGGATTTGGATTCAGGCCAGCAAATTAAAGGAATCACCTGGGACTTAAGTCTGCTTGGATGTCAGGTGATGATTGCGAATTTCGCACGGGTTGGGGCACGCGTCAGAGTCCAAATCATCCACGACGGTGAAGCTTTTGAGGCGCAAGGGCGTGTAGCCAATTTACGGCCCCTGATGGGTGTCGGAATTGGCTTTACCAGGGTCGAGGGTCGCTATCATTTGATTTTGGATAAGTGGCTGGTGGCACTGACAAGTAAGAAACCGGGAACTAGAGAAGCTCATAACTTCGTCGACCCAAATGCCTAATGCTCAAAAGTTGGCCGCCTTCGAACGCATCATTGCATTTGCGCGCTGCCGTCACAACTCGTCCGTAGGTAGCGAAATAGATCAAGCTTTGCCTTAATCTCGAGGTTCTGCGCCGTGTTTAGGTTGCCACTGAGAAAATATGCTGCGGTGCTGTAAGCTCGTTCTGCATTGGCAATGTTTCGACAAGACCTAGCCGTGTCCGCCGTTGCCACAGCGATAAGGCAGTAAGTGATGGCAAGGTCCAATTCTACGTTCACAAACTGAAACTTGGCATTGTCGTGTTTTTGCTGCAGCTCCATCCACTTATATTGAAAATCCATGATCACTGCTCCGTACATGATCAGGGTATGGCGCAACCTCCTCCGGAGAATCGGGTAAATGGATGAGATTCGCGTCGGGTTATGACCTGACGCCGGCAAACGATAAAACCTTCAGCCGAATTGCTTTGACTTCAATTGCCGCCTGACTACGACCCTGAGACAGGTTGTGGAGGCCGTTTGGAACGACTAGAATGGGCGGGAATACGCTTCTCCATCTCGGCCAGGCGACTTTCACTATTCCGGCTTTTTGCGAGGCCAGGCCTGCTCGACGCCAAAGCAGATAATGCTGGGCCGATGGCCTTGAACGTAGAGGGACTCAGGAGCGCCAATGAATTCCCAATCAACCAGGCGCAAAAATTTGCGCGGGCGCGCAAAGCCCAAGGATGATACCAGGGAAAGTCACCAAAACGACCTTCTCATTGCTGCGATAGGCGCATCAGCAGGTGGAATCGAGGCGTTCACGGAATTGGTTACCAGCCTGCCCGCAGACACGGGGATGGCCTTCGTCCTGGTTCAGCATCTGGATCCGAAACACCACAGCATCCTGACGGAATTGCTCTCCAAGAAAACCGAAATGAAGGTGACAGAAGTTACGGACGGCATGGGCGTTGAGGCAAACCACGTGTACGTGATTCCTCCCAATGCGACGATGTCTATTTCAAATCACATGCTGCTGCTGGGTCCGCGGGAAGAGTCGCGTGGCCTGCACATGTCCATTGATCACTTCATGCGCACCCTCGCCGAAGAACAAGGCAATCGCTCGATCGGCGTGATTCTCTCTGGCTCCGGCACGGACGGGACGCTCGGCATGGCGGAAATCCAGGCTCAAGGCGGCGTGACTTTCGCGCAAGACGAAGCTTCCGCGAAATATGACGGCATGCCGCGAAGCGCGATCGCTGCGGGCTGTGTGGACTATGTTCTTCCTCCAAAAGGCATCGCGCGTGAATTGGCGCGAATCGCGCGCCACCCGTACGTCGCGCACGATGCTGGGTCTCGCACGGCGGGACTCGTCTCCACCGAAGCCATGGGCCTGAACACCATCTTCCAACTGCTTCGCAGGTCCACTGGCGTCGACTTCACCCACTATCGCCAAACGACAATCTTGAGGCGCATTCAGCGCCGGATGGTCGTGCACAAGATCGACAAGCTCGAAGAATATGTTAGATACATTCAGACCAATCCTGCCGAAATCAAAGCCCTGTATCAGGACATGCTCATCAACGTCACCAGCTTCTTCCGGAATCACAAGGTCTTCGACGTCATGAAGGCCGACGTATTTCCGAGTATCGCTCGAAATCACGGGTCGGAGACCACCATCCGCGTCTGGACTCCCGGGTGCGCGTCCGGCGAGGAAACTTACTCCGTTGCGATCGCTCTGTTGGAATTTCTGGGCGACAAAGCCTCGCAAACGCCGATTCAGTTTTTTGGAACGGATGTGAGCGATTCAAGCGTTGCTAAAGCGCGTGCCGGTCTCTACCCGGAAAATATCCAGGGTGACGTTTCGCCAGAGCGCCTGCGACGTTTTTTCACCAAGGTCGAGGGCGGCTACCGCATCAGCAAAACCATCCGCGACATGTGCATTTTTGCCCAACACAATGTCCTGAACGATCCGCCCTTTTCCCAGATGGATTTGATCTGCTGCCGCAACCTTCTTATCTACCTCGAGCCCTTGCTGCAGAACAAAGTTATTGCCCTGTTCCACTATGCGTCTCGGCCCGGAGGATTTCTCGTCCTGGGAACTTCAGAAGGCGTTGGACCTGCGAATAATCTCTTCGCCACCGTAGACCGCACCCACAAGATTTTTTCCAAAAAAACCACGTCCGTGCGACAACCTGTGAGTTTCTCGCTGAACCATCCGGCAGACCGCACAGAATATGGGGTGGTCCGTGTCCCTTCGAAGCCGTCGGAATCCGCGTGGAATTATCTTGAGGCGCAAAAGGAGTTCGACCGGCGCCTTCTGAGCCAGTTCTCGCCGGCCACAGTCTTTGTGAACGAAGACCTGGAAATTATCCACACGCGCGGAAACGTGAATCGCTATCTCAAACTTGCGCCGGGGCGCGCCAGTCTGAGCATATTGAAAATGGCCCGCGAAGGGCTGCTGATGGATCTCCGAAATGCCATTAGCAAGGCCAAGAAAGAGAATGTCTCAGTTCGCAAACAAAACATTCAGATCAAGAATGGCGGCAATGGGAATGGCAACGGAGGAACGCAACACGGACGGAACACGCTTCTTGTGCGGTTCGAAGTTGTGCCCATCAATGTTGGCAATGTGCAGGAAATCTACTTCATGATTGTCTTCCAGGATGAAATCCTGGACGTCCGCGGTAGCCGTGAAACGCGGCGTGCCGGCGCGCAGCTCGAATCCGAGGCTTCGAGGGCCCGCATCTCCAAACTGGAGCAGGAGCTGGCCGCTACCAAGGAATATCTCCAATCCGTGATCGAAACTCAGGAAGCTACCAACGAAGAGCTGCAATCCGCCAATGAGGAAATCCTTTCCAGCAACGAGGAACTGCAAAGCACCAATGAGGAACTCGAAACCGCCAAGGAGGAGTTGCAGTCGGCCAACGAAGAGTTAACCACCGTAAACGACGAACTCCGCAGCCGCAACCTGGAAGTCACGCAGGTCAACAACGACTTGATGAACCTTTTCGCCAGCATCGACGTCGCCGTGGTTATCGTCGGCAGCGACTTGACGATTCGCCGCTTCACGCCGGAAGCGCAGAAATTCCTCGGTCTGATTCCGGCTGACGTCGGCCGTCCTTTGATCAACATCAACCCAACGATTGACATACCGGAGTTTCAGGCACTGATTCTGCAAGTAATTGCTAACTTTCGTCCCGTGGAAAAGGAGTTCTGGGACGAAAAGAGAGGCCGATTCCTGTTGAAGATTCTTCCTTACCGGACCGTCGAGAACAAAATCGATGGCGCGGTCATCACGATTGTAGGTACGGCGTCGAGCACGGCGGAAATCGCCGCCAACTAGCGGCCATTATCCGCTGATCTCTTTCCAGCATCACGGAAGCCCATTGCGGCCGTTCGCACCGGAGCCGCACGAGTTTGCGCTGCCAGACTTAGCTGCGCTTGGAATGAATCGAGGCGATGCGGCAAATGCGTTTGCGGCTCGACGCATTTTCGTGTTTGGTGTCTTGACACCATTCGGCCAGTTCGGCTGCCTGCCGCGCATAGTACTCAATGCACGTTAACTCTCTACGTGAAGGCGCGTGCGGCGTGCGATAGTGAATCGAAATAACGCCGAACGGCTGCCCGTCACTCCCGATCAGCGGCATGGACCGCACAGCTCGCACATTCGCATCGAGAAGCGCCTCAAGACTGGGGATGCCGCAAAAAATCGGGCTGTGTGCAGCGTCCTCCACAACGACCGGCTCAAGAGATTTCAGTGCCATGCCGCAAGCAGCGTGACCGGCCTCGCCCGTAGAGAAGAAATCCAAAAATGGAGCCTGGAATCCGCGATGAACTTCTATTCTTAGTTGTCCAGTGGCCCTGTCCAGCAACTGAATGTTTCCCATGTCAGCTGAAGTATCCTCGATGGCGGCGTCCAGAATTCTGGCCAGCATGATGTTTTGATAGCGCGTTCGAAATGCTTTGTCCGCAGCCAACTCGGCAACCTGCGTCCTGGCCACAGCCCGCGCACGTTGCGCCTCAAGCATCGCGTGCCGGGCGTTCCTCCACATCATGCCTGTCCCTTCGCTTTTTTCGGGAAGCCGCATCGCAATTTCTCGAGCATCTTTTAGGACCTGGTTGGGTTTATCGCTTTTCATTTCGATGCACCGTCTTCGGTTTGCCGGCACTCTACCGCCAATTCGTCGCGGGCTCTGTGTCCTAGATCACAAAATCGTCAATTACCCCCCGTGGTTGTGGGGCGGGAGGTTTTCCATCCGGAATCGCCCACGCCAGTCTGAGGGCATGAAGAACCAATCCGCTGATGGTCGTCTCCTTTCTCTTCGCGGTCTCTCTAATTCTCTGTGCGTCTTCGATTGAGCAACTCAAGAGCATCGTCGTTCTCGGGCCGGTTGGCCGAATTGAGAAGCCTCCTAATCCGAAGAACTCAATGTTCCGAACGGAAAGCTTTTCCTCGCCGCCTAGCGCCCTCAAACGAGTGAGGCTCTCGTCAAAGCGGATTGCCTTCATAAGAATGTTCAATACATATCCGCTAATGGTCCGGCGCTGCCGGCCGGCCGTTTCCCGTATCCTCTTCGCCTCCTTTTGGGAACAATTAATAAGCAAGCTAGTGCGATTCCGCATGGCCACAGTAATATACAAATATATCGAAATTTGCAATCGCCTCTTTCCTTCGATACTCTCGTTGTATCTGAGCCACCTCCGCCTTACCAGTCCGGCCGAAGACTCAGTCCACGGTCATGCTCGTTCAAAAAATGGAGGCTGCGTCCATGAGAGCCGAGCGCCCGCGTGCGGCCCGGTACTCCTTCGTTGCCAAGATCACAGTGACCGACTTGGACTCCGGATACCAAGTCCAAGAAAGTACTCAGAACTTGAGCTTGTATGGATGCCAATTCGGCCCACGGACTCCAACTCCGATAGGAACGAGAGTCAGAGTTCAAATCTTCCACAACGGTGACGCCTTTGAAGCTCAGGCCCGCGTCGTCAATGTTCAACCCTTTGGCGCTGCCGGTATTGCCTTCACCAATGTTTCGGAGCGCGACCAAGAAGTTTTGGATAAATGGGTGGCGGAACTAAGGAGCAAGAAATCGCAGCGTCAAAACGTGGACGCTTAGCGTTCGCCCAGCGTGACCAACAAGGCGAGCAAGGCTCGTGGCGGTTTAAGAAAAATCGGATTCTGTTGATGGGGAGGCACCATGGCAAGAACCAACAGTCCCTGGGGCGACAGACGCCGCAAACACCATCATTTCCTCGTAACAGTCATCTATTCGAATTCCGATCTATTCGGAAGAGTCTATTCGAATCTTGACAAGGCGCAGCGCTTCGCCGATCGGCAGAAGAAGTCGCCGGCTGTCAAGACGGCGCAAATACGCAAATTGAGTTGATCATGGCCAAGATTTTCTACTGCGGCGGATTGCTCGGGCGGCTCGGCATGCTACGGGCGGTTATCCCAGCGGAGGACTTGGCCGGAGTTCTGTCAACAAACAGCTTTAAGTATGTTGGCCGAGCGTTCCCAAGCGCTAGGCGAATTGGCCCAGAATGTACCGTGATCGAAGTCCTGCCGGGCGAGGAACGAACCGGTTGGAGGATTGGTTTCTATGTGGTGTCAAAAGGACCGATCGACTTCGAAAGTAGTCTAGTTGGCTGGGTTCCAATCCGACCGAACTGAGCCTTACTCAGCTGAGCGTCGAGCCGCAGTTCCCTTCCACCCTCGGAATGTCCAGTCAAGAATTCGAGTATTCCAATGTCATTGGAAACAAAGAATTCGGGAGTCAAAGCGATGCAGAATCAAATTAAGCCAAGGCGTCGTGTGTGTCCGCATTGCGGAAGCTGGGAGATCCACGGTACTCGATGGAAGGGTTTAGTTGAACGGTGTGTTTTATGGCTCTGGGGACTGTGCCCATACCAATGCAAAGGCTGCTACAAAAGGTTTTATGCGCGCCCCATGCCGAAATTAGAAACAACGACAGTGGTTGGGACTAGCGTGGATAGGACAGGGAGTGTGCATTTGCCGGAAAACGCGCCGAACCAGGTTGAGAGAGGCGCTGCGTTCCGCGCAAAAGCCTAATCACCCATGAATGATTTTCGAATAGGGCCAAGAAGTGCCGCGCGCCCGTGCCCTGCGGAAGACTGGAAAAGGAAAGAAAATGGAAAACCGATGGGACATACTTGTAGTTTCGGGGCGTTTCGAAAACAAAAGGACATTGCTGCATATCCTGTACGACCTTCCGGTATTTGTGTTTACCTCCTCAACTGTTAGAGAAGCCCATGAAGTTCTTGCCAGCCGTCCGATTCGACTTCTTTTTTGTGAAGAGAATCTTGCGGATGGATCCTACCGGGACTTGCTCGATAGCATTCACAGCGTACAGCCAAGCACACAACTCGTGCTGATGCTTTCCACTGGCGAATGGAATGAATGTCTGGAGGGCATGAGCCTAGGAGCGAGAGAGGTCATTCGTTGTCCCTTGCAGGCGACTGATGTTGAGCTGGTCCTGATCCGCGTGGCTCGCGAATCCGCTCTAGCGCTTTCCCCCGATGAAAAGACGGCGGCGTTTCCTGAAGAACCCCAAGGAATCCACTTACCAAGATGACGCAAGCCGAGAGGGCGCAAGGACTTACTTTCTTAGCACTAAGCGGCAGCCAGAAGCAGCCGGAGGAAACGGCGATCCACGACATTTCGCATCCCGACGTTTCGGGCGTCACTTGGCCCAGATGAGATTAAGAAATACGCCTCTGTGGCGGTATTTCAGATCGGTCAGGTCGTCGGAGAAGTTGGTGAAGTTGTAGCCGACGCCAGCTTTCAAGTCTTTGCTAATGTGATGATAGACCGCGGCCAGCACACCGCTGCGGAGTTCACCTACGCCCGGGAGGTCAAGCGTTCGCGCTTCGAGGAGGCCCTCCCAGCCTTTAAGGAACCGCCGGTCCAGGCGCAAGACCGCGAGTTGTGCGGGGTTGTTGAAGAAATCCGGGTGCACGCGATCCAGGCTTTCCTGTCCCAGGCGGTAGGCGTACTTGCCTCCGAGGGACCAATTTGCCGTGAGGTCATAGGTCACATCGACCGATGCGATGTGGCTCTTTTGAAGGAATTCCGCCGCGGTGTTTTGGAATCCGACTTGATCCATAGTTGGGACATTATAGAAGTACGTGTATTTGGCCAGAACGTTCAGCCGGTCGTTCCGCACTGGACGGTACGCGTAGCCGACCACGGCCTCGGTGTAGCCGCCGGCATAGAAATCTCCGAGCGAACTATCACTCACCGAGTGGTCCAGTTTACCGATTAGGCGCCAGTCGGGAGTGAGTTGGAATTTGAAGTTGTTACGGAGCAGCCACATGGTCCTTTCAGTATGCGCCCGGTCGGGTTGTTCGACGTCGTCCTGGCGATACTCGATAGCGATCGAGAACTGCATTTTATCCAAGCCGTAGCCCATGCGGATTCCGGCAGCCTTGCGATCAGTCTCGGCACCGGTTTGTGAGTCGCGCAGCTTGCCGAACTCCGCACTGCCACCGAGATTCCAGTGCTCTTTTGCCGTGAGGTTGATTCCCGTGGCGCGCGTGAGGCCGCTCAGCGACGAACCATTCTGGTAACGCTCCTCGACATAGACGCTGGAGCTGTCAGAGAGCCGCGTCTTCGCGCCAGTGACGAAGTTGCCTTGGCTGCCCCGGAGTAGCTGGCCGTTGTCCGTCCGTTCGTTTTCCAGAGAATAGTTCATGTAAACAGTAGTCCGTTCGGAAGTGAGAAAGCTGGTGCCGACCTTTCCGCCCGGCCCGAGTGCTCCGTCGGAGGCTTCCCCATCGATCTGAAAGCGCTTTGTCAGGCGATAAGAGCCGCCCGCCCCGACGCGACCGTTGCGTTCACGGCCACCGCTTGCTGCAACCGTATCCTGAACAAAGGCGTAGGCGCGCCAGGATTCTCCGGGATCGAACTTCACCTGGGCGACCGCGTCCGTGCGCTCACCCTGCACCTGCGTCAAGGGAACCAGCGGCGAATGGTCCTGGCGTAGATCGTTACGCACGCCAGTGCTGACGCTCCATCTCTCGGTCAGCCGATAGGCTGCATCCAGTTCGATGGCCCGGGTCTCGAGGCCCTGGTTTTCGATTCTCTGATCACCCTTGCCCACTAGGCTCAGGCGGCTTGTCACCCGCATCCTGAAAGTGCCGCCATATTGCTCGGTGTCCTTAATCGTTGCCTGTCCCGGTGCCGAATAACCAGCGTCGAGGCGCTGTGTATAGAAGGTGAAGCGACCATCGCGGCCCTCGAAGAAGTCGCCGAGTCCGATGCTCAAGTCGACGCGGTATGCCCCCGCTTTCGCGCTGGTGAACGACTGGTCGTCTGGGCCATGGAACCCGAATCCGCCGTCATCGGATCGCAACGAGGGGGAGAGAAGACCGTGGCTGCGCCCCCCCTGCACTTTAAGCCAGGAATCAGCACTCTTCCGCAAGGTCAGATCTGCGGCCCCGAGGTTGCTGGTGGAGTCCCCCTCATTGGAATTGGCCGTCAGGCCGAGCCGGACGTGGTCGTTGAACCAGTAATCGGCCTGACCGCCGACCGCGACATCGTGGAGCTTGTCGAAACCTGGCGTGTACTCGTAACGCGCCACCAGATAGGCTTCGTCACCGCTCAAGCCGCTGTTGCGCACTAACAGGTTGTCGTTAGCGATAGACGAAAGCGGCTGGGAAAGCAGCAGCCTACCCTGCAGGTAATCGATATCGTAGTCCGTGTTGGGCTGCAGGTTAACCACCCCAGTGACGATGCCAGAAGCCTTGTCGCGGATTTCGATGCGCACGCGCTCAGAGCCCGTCAAAATGTCCTGGTGCCGCAGGAAGTAGAGCGATCCGCCGGTCCCGCGGAATTCCTCGTAGCTTGCCATCGTTCCCGGTTCGGCGGCAAATCCATCCACCTTAAGTCGTCGCTCTCCGAAACTGGTGGTGAGTTCGGTCCCGTAGTGCGCGTTAGCTCCGTACAGGCCGCGGTCAACATGGGCGAGTTCGTTATCCATGTAGCCAACCTTGAAATTGCCCCACATTCCGTAATTTTCGCCATGGCTCGCTTTGGCGTAGAACTTGCCTGTGGTCGGGGCCATTTCTTCCACCACGCCGTCGTCGCCGAACGACGGGTAATAATATTCGGGATTGATGCGCCGGAATAACGAATCGGGCGACTTGTTCAGGAAATTGCTGAACAGGTCCTTCACCGGGCCTTCACGCGTATCCCCGCTCGCAGTCAACCGCCAGTTCTGACCCACCTTGCCGTTTACGAAGAACGCCAGCCGGCCATTGAACGACGAATCGTACGGCTGTAGAGCATTCTCGCCTTCCAGGAGTTTTGCCGGTCCATTCGCACTAGTCTTGGATACCGTCATGTCGGCAACACCGACGTAGAACAGGTCCGTGCGCTTGAATTCTAGATCGCGAAGATACAACGAGCCGTTGCCGGCGTCGTCGAGGACCGCGACCTCGACTGTATGCGTGCCCGCTGGAAGGATCTCCTCCGCGGCGAAGTTGCCCTGCGGGTCAACCGGAATCCGGCGGCCCGCTACCCAAACC
>Ga0126376_10000978_pt1 | contig 14930 bp, 16 predicted proteins | sample PanSoiMetPlot_15_FD_92760 | JGI IMG/M metagenome (GOLD analysis project Ga0126376, IMG submission 92760) | Tropical forest soil microbial communities from Panama - MetaG Plot_15 | ecosystem: Environmental > Terrestrial > Soil > Tropical forest > Bulk soil | place: Panama | collected 2016-02-17
AGGTGAGTCCGCGTCAGTACGATCCATGAAGAAGCAAATACAACATGCGCTTCCGATACGGAGGGGAATACCTGTCCGACATACGCTGCTGCCGCGACGGAAAGCGCGGCGATCGATCCTCCGTTGGCCACGCTGAACAGCATCCACCCGTAGAGGAACGCGATCAGGTCACCATATGCCTCGCGCAGGAAAATATACTGTCCGCCAGAGTCGGGAAACATTGACCCCAGTTCGGCGAAAGCAAAGCATGCGCAAAGCGAAATCAGTGCGCCCAGAACCCAGACGAGCAGAAACAAAACCGGCTGCGGAAGCGGCGTAGCGATGTCTTTGGCGGTGAGAAAGATCGACGACCCGATGATTCCGCTCACCAACAACAACACGGAATCGAGCAAGCCGAGTCCGCGCCACAGTGTGGGCTTGTTTTCGGAAGGTGGGAGTTCAGCGTCGGTCGCGGCGGGTAAGACCGTGGTGGGCTCCATTTATCCGATTCCGAGTTCGTCGGGAGACTCGAGAGGTGTGCCGCAACGGCGGCAGATCACCGCCGAGCAGTCGCCGCAAGTCAGCGGATCAGTCACCTCTTCGGCGCAATTCGGGCAATAAAGCGCGCCTGGTTCCGGCGGTGGCGTCTGCGGATTTGTCGCCATGTGCAAAAAACTCTAGCACAGAGGCCCTATCCCCGTCGCTGATCAAATGGGAGCTACAATTGATGGGTATGCCCGAGAAACCCCAAACTCCCGACGAAAAGCTGCAGGAAGAGTTTAACCGCTGGGCCGCTGCTGGCGAAGGCGCCAAGATGCGGAATCATCATCTCGACATCACTGAGAAGACGATCCGGCTTATGAATCTCCGCCCGGGCGAGCGCGTGCTCGACCTTGGCTGCGGCTCAGGATGGGCCACGCGTCTTCTGGCCCGCCTGGTCGGCGATGGCCCGGAGGGCTTCGGGCAAGTGGTAGGCATCGACGTTTCAGACGAAATGGTCCGCCTGGCCCGCGAGGAATCGAAAGAGTTTGAGAACACGTTGTACGTCTGGGGATCTGCCCAGCATATCCCATGGGAAGAGAATTTCTTTGACAAGGTGTTGTCGGTCGAGTCGTTGTACTACTATCCCGAGCAGGATCGCGAGCTGATGGAGCTATTCCGGGTCATGGCGCCGCGAGGACGATTGTTCATTCTGATCAATCTCTACAAAGACAATCAGTATTCGCTTCAGTGGGTGGACAAATTGAAAGTGCCGGTACACGTGCGTTCTGCAGCCGAGTATGTCGAACTCTTGAAGAAACACGCATTTGAAAATGTCGAAGCCCGGCGCGTTCCCGACGAGACGCCGGTTCCTGATGGTTACAAAACGACGTCGTTCAAGTCCCTGGCCGACTTGCGTGCTTTCCAAAAGGAAGGGGCGCTGCTGCTCATGGCCTCCAAGCCCGACCTGCGCACACCCGCACCGGGATACACGATTTATTAGAAGATGCCGCCGTCAGCCCGAGGCTGACGGCGCTATGGCGCTCAAATGGTGCTGTCGTCGTCATCATCGCTGTCATGATGACCGCGATCTTTCACTGGACTCATCGCCCGTCCATCCTGCGCGTGACGAATCTCGATCCTTCCATTGACGTTGTTGAGCTTAATGTGTGCGCCGCCATTGCCTAATTCACCGCGTAAATCGTGTCCCACCACGCTGTGATGGTTGACATGCAGTCCGAAATCGTTGCCGATATTGCCAGAGACTGTATTGGCCTCAACCTCGGCGTTGGCATCTGACGGAATCGTCAACGACAGCGACCCATTCACCGAATTCAGGTCGACGGACTGCCCGGCAAGCTGATTGAACTTTGCTTCCAGCCGTCCGTTCACGGTTGAAAGCTCTGCACGGCCGGACAGATTCTGGGCTTCCAGCCTTCCATTGATACACGAGGCTCTCACCTCGCTGGCCATCCCTGTAATGTCGAGAGCACCATTGATCAGTTTGATTTCATCGAGATGGACGGTCCGAGGCACCGTCAGGGTGTATTCCACGCTCGCAGGGTTGTTATGCGAACCCCAGTTCCAGTTGTTGTTGTGGTCAGGGTACTTGGTCCGGATCGATAGATAGTCTTTGCCCGAATCAATCTCGATCTTGGCTTCCTCAAGCCGCTCCTTGGTGTCGGCGTACTTCACGGCATCGACTTTTACTTCGTTGCGGTCCCAGCTTGAGATGTGGACGTCTCCGTTGATGTTGTCCAATTCAATGCGGCCGTCGGTATTGATCGCGTAGGTCTGATGGAATTCTTCCGTCAGGGAACCCCGGCGATCAGCAGCGTGGGCTGCCAGGGCGAAGGTCAACAGGGCGCAGAGCGTTCCTAGCGCGGCTCCCAACCACGTCGCAGACTTACGTTGGCGGTTCATCTCATCCCTCCGTTTCAACGCTTTAGACGTGAGGGTTCCGGAATGGTGAGACTCTGGCTCAACAAAAATTTGATGTGGCTGTCTTGTTGGCAATGTTACCTCGGTGACGTTCCCCCGGTTCCTGCGCTGAACGACAATCTTCCCAAGAACTTACGTGGGGTTTGACGTGTCGTACCTGTCGGCAAAAAGCGTGTGGATTTGTCTGCAAAAGTGTGTCCGGCGCACTGCGGTGTCTTCTCTGGCGGTGGTCGCTCTCGCTTGCGCGGCGGTGTCTCAAACGGCTGAGACCGACAAGCCTGTTCCCATTCTGACCGGAAACATCGGCACTTTCAGTTTTGTGACAGGCGGTCACAATGTAATCGATACGCAGATTAATCCGGTGCTCCTGGTTCCTCTCGGGGATCGATGGCTGGTCGAGGCACGTGCCGAGTTCGAAGGCGAGTTCCAGCGTCCACCCAATGGCGGTCCCTATGCTGGTCCCGTTGATAAGCATGTCGACTATGCCCAGATCGATTACATCGCCAACCGCTACCTCACGATCACAGCCGGCCGGTTCCTAACCCCATTCGGAATTTTTAACGAGCGTCTCTATCCCGTCTGGATTCGTTTTCTGCAACCGGACCCGCTCATTTATCCCGTCGGTACGGCCCCAAGCGACGGAGCTATGTTCCGGGGAGGATTCTCCGTCAGTCCACAGGCGAACCTGAATTACGCGCTGTACGTTTCCGCGGCCAGCATCGGTATCGAGAGCATGGACTCTGAACGGCACGTCGGGGGACGCATGGGACTCTTTTTTCCCGGACCTCGTCTCGAAATTGGTGGTTCGTGGCAGAGAACGCTGCAGGATGACCGGAAAAATGCCTTTGGCTTTCATATGGGATGGCAGGCGGCAAAGGCTCCGCTGAGTATTCGCGCTGAATATGCTCATGCTTTCGAAGGAAGTGGATATTGGGCCGAAGGAGCTTATCGTCTGAGCCAGGCGCATTTCTGGCGCAAAGTTATGCGGCGCACCGAACTTGTGGCTCGCAGTCAGCAGTTTTTCGTCGGTGCAATCGGCGCCGGTGCGGATGCCGGCTTGGAACTTCCCTCTGCAGAAACTCGAGAAGCAGACTTCGGAATTAACTACTTCTTCCGCGACGGATTGAAGGGCATCGCCAGTTATGGGCGGCAATTCAGCTCAGCCGGCAACTTCAATCAATGGAGTTTCGGGCTTGCTTATCGATTCCTCGTTCCACTCGGCCGCGTGGCCGAGTCTCGGGAGGCACAATGAACATCCGTGCCTCCGTCACCGTGTTCCTGCTCAGCCTCGCGGTTGTTTCTTCCGTCTTTGCCGGATCTCACTCAGCCAATAAAGAAGCGACGCCGTCGCCGGTAGTCCGTGAGCAGGATATTGCTTCGATGCGCATCGAAGGAGAGAAGCGTTTCCACGCGAACTGCGGCCGCTGTCATGCCGCACCCCAGAAATTTCCGCCGCGCATGATGGCAACCGTGTTGCGCCACATGCGCGTTCGTGCAACCGTCACCGAAGATGACCAGCGGTTGATCTTGTTCTACATGACTCAATAACCAAACAGATGACAATCAGCACCATCAGGAGCCCGCAACTTATTCGTCGCATGTTTCTTGCAATTGCGGTCGTCAGCGCCTTCGTCGCAGTGCCTCGCGCTCGAGCCCAGCATGTTATCGAGGTGACCGCAGACAGGGACAGCCGATACAAAATGGCCGGCCTACGCACGCCGGAAATCACTGTGAAGGCCGGCGAACAGATCCTGTTGCGAGTGACTGCCAATCGCGCCAAGTCATGGAACCGGGACGGCTCTATCCACGGTTTCACCCTCTTGCGCACCAAGGATCGCACCCGGGTCGAAGGATGGGACCTGCTATTCAAACCGGGAAAGCAGGAGTTCCTGCTCACGGCACCAAATGAGTCCGGAGATTATGAAGTTGTTTGTACGGTGATCTGCAGTGAAGACCATGAAGGCATGCACATGAAATTCATTGTGCTGCCGTAATTGAGGTAATGCCAAGATGAAGAACCGATTCGCCATTCTGCTTGCCGCTGCCGTTTTACTATTCGCCTGCGCCGCCTTTGCTCAGAATGCGCAGATTTTTCACGGAGAAATTTCCGACAGCCAGTGCGCGCTCAATGTTCACTCCTTGACGCGCTCGCACCAGGAAATGCTTAAGTCTAAGTCGATGGGAGGCACTTCCAATACATGTGCGGTCTATTGCATCGAACGTCTCGGCGGGTATCTGGTGCTGTCGTCAGGCAAGAACGTCTATCGTCTCGACCGTGCCGACCTGGTTCATGGATTTGAAGGACAGCGTGTAGTCATCAACGGCGTACTCGATACCAAGCTCAATCAAATTCATGTAATCAAGATTGACTTGGAAGAGAAGCCATAGATCTTTGGCCCGCTTCCGTCACCAGGAATACACACAGAATCGTCATCACCGGTTCAATCGGAACGCGATAGCGCTGTCCGGGATAAACAAAGTAGTAGATCGCCGGATACAGCAGAATCAGCCAAAAGAGAAGCCATGCTCCCGGTTTGCGCTGCCGCAATGCTCGAATTAATCCCCAGAATGTGAGAACCGAAGAGGCGAAGAAGAAGGAGTTCTTCACTTCGCTCATCCATGGTGGCACCGTCGCCTTCGGAGTGCCCGCCCAAAAGTAAGTAAATCGCTTGATCGAGAGTCCCGCGAAGCGAGCGTAGTCAGCCTTGATGTAGTCGAGCGCCTGCTGCTTCCGCATTGCGATGTAGGCTAGTTCTCCCATCTCCTGAAACTGCCGCATGGCGTGCGGATCATGCGGTGGATCCAGATACAACATCAAATTGCCGTCGGCTCCTTCGCCGTTACCCAGCCGAAGCTCGGCTCCGAAATTGTCGCGAATAAAAATAAACTTCCCGAAGACGCGGTAATTCCGGGTCAGCCAAGGCGAGATGCAGGCGAAGAATATGACGGATGACAGCACCACCCCGGCAAGCGACCGCTTTCCAACCTTCGCGCGGTGATACCAGGCCCACAATCCTGCAGCAGGCAAGAACGACAACAGGGAAGCGCTGTTCAGGGCGATCACTCCCCAGAGCAGCCCAAACTCAATCCATGGCCAGAGACCATCGCGATCCTCCATCGTCAAAGCCAGCCAGAGGACCATGCCTAGTAAGAGGGCGGAGAGGGTCGTCTCCCAGATCCAGCGTGTGCTCCAGAACATCACGTTGGGCAGGAGCACCCACGCCCAGGCCGAACCGACAGCAACTTTTTCCGAGAAGATACGCCGAGCAATTCTGAAGATGGGCACACAGGTTAAAGCCGAAAACGCACTATTCAGCATGAGCAGAAAAAATGCCGAAGCCTTGGAATAAACGCCAAGAAGCAAGAAGACACCGGCAGTGAGGTACGGATAAAGCGGAGGCTCCCAGGCGGTTGGCCCACTTGGAGGGCCGAACTGGTTGGCGAAGCCCTTTCCACTCGCGATGGACGCTGCGATTCGTCCCATCTCCCAACCAAAGCCGAAATTCTCATCGGTGGCTTTGATTCTGTAGGTGTGGCCGACGATGATCCAGGCAAGGCGCAGAAGAAACGCGACGCCCACGATCCAGACTTGCGACGTACGAATCCGGGACCAAACGGTGCGAAATGAAAAAGAATTCACCTGCGTCGCGTCGACGCCTGATCTGGATTCCATGCTTGGTCTATTTGTAGCTGAGGCCCTGCGGAACAGCAAGCCCAGCGCTATTTCTTCGGCACCAAACTCTGTTAACGGCAGTTGAATGCACGGTGAGAACAACTCATGCAAGAATCAATCCCTAACGATTAGAATTCCACATCCGCACGGAGGTGCTCGATGATTCTGGGGATGACAACTGCAACGTTTACGCTGCTCCATGTTCTTATCAGCCTGTTGGGCATTGGCTCAGGACTTATCGTGATGTACGGACTCCAGACCGCAAATCGGCTGAACCGTTGGACGATGTTGTTCCTCGTGAGTACCGCGCTTACCAGCATTACAGGTTTCCTCTTTCCGAACGAGCACATCACGCCGGGCATCGTGGTCGGCATCTTGTCTCTGCTCGTCCTTGCTGTGGGAATCGTGGCCCGTTACCCTCAGCGTCTACGTGGCGCATGGCGGCCTATCTACGTCATCAGTGCCTCTGTGGCACTGTACTTCAACGTATTCGTGCTGGTGGTGCAGTTGTTCGAGAAAGTTCCCGCACTGAGAGCGCTCGCTCCCACCCAGAAGGAGCCACCGTTCGGCATCACGCAGTTGCTGGTGCTGATCCTGTTTATCGTGGCGACGGTTTACGCCGTAAGGCGTTTCCACCCCTCAGCCGGATCGATCGGAACCTCCGCGAGCGGGTCAACTCAGAAGCGGGCCGCCTGATCTACCTCTCCTAGATATCAAGTAATGTCGAAGCGGTGCCAAACAGCCGCAGTCGAGGTACCTTCCGCTTAGGCGCCCTCCTTGTTTGGAAGAAGTAATATCTGCCATATATACAATCAGTTAACGGGATATCCACAGAACACAATAAGATTTCTGTTGACAGCAATGAACGGCGGGCAGTAAGTTAACAGTGTTAAGTTAACACTGTTAAACAAGAGACCATTGTTATGGGAGTCAAAGAGAGACGGGAGCGAGAGAAGTCGGAAACCCGGGACAAGATTCTCGACGCCGCCCGGGAACTGTTCGTCACGGAAGGCTACGAAGGTGTCTCGATGCGCAAGGTCGCCGAGAAAATCGAGTACTCGCCGACCGCCATCTACGTGCACTTCGCCGATAAGAACGAACTGTTCCGCGAACTGTGCCATCAGGACTATGCCCGCCTCGCCGAAGTCTTCACCAGTTCGGTGATTTCGACCGATCCTCTGGAGCGGCTCAGGCAGATCGGCGGCATCTACATCGACTTCGGCACGCGCAATCCCAACCACTACAAGTTCATGTTCATGACGCCGCATCCGGCCCATCAGCTCGATGAGGTCGACCGCGAAATGAAGGGCAATCCTGAGATGGATGCCTACGCCTTTCTCAAATGGGCGGTTCAGCAGGCGATTGAGACTGGCTGTTTCCGGGAAGACGTCCAGGATGCGGAATTGATTTCCCAAACTTTATGGGCCTCGGTCCACGGCGTGATTTCCCTGCATATCGCGAAGGGGGATGACGAGTGGGTCGACTGGCGCCCCATGCGCGATCGTGCCGAAACCATGCTCGACGTTACTCTTCGTGGTCTGCGCCGCGAAGCCAAGACCGGAAAGGACGAGTGAGTATGCCTCCGCTAGCGCGACGAAATCTGTTTCACGACAAGGTGAGGCTCACGGTTACGCTGACGGGAATCGTCTTCTCAGTTGTCCTGATCGTTGTGCAGCTGGGCTTGTTTTTGGGATTCACTACTGCGACCTCGAATCTGATCGATCACTCAAACGCAGATCTCTGGGTCACATCGAAGAATGTCCCGTACGTTGAGCAGGGAGTCCCCTTCAGCGAGCGCAAGCTGAATCAAGTACGAGCCGTGCCCGGCGTCGGAGACGCGCAAAAGCTCATCTCCCGTTGGACTCAGTGGAAACGTCACGACGGCGGGCAGGATTCGGTTCAGATCGTGGGCATCAACGTTGACGATCCCATGGAACGCCCCTGGAACGTGGTCGAAGGCAACGTCGCCGCCCTGAAGTTTCCTGATGCGGTGATTCTCGACGAACTTTACAAGCAAAAGTTGGGCGTCACCAGCGTAGGTGAAGTCTTCGAGATTGGCGGCCATCGCGCCCGCGTCGTCGGCTTCACGCGCGGCATTCGTTCATTCACGACTTCTCCATACGTATTCACGACTTTCAAGAACGCGCAGGATTTCGCCAATATTCCCGAAGATCAGACGATGTTCATTCTGGTGAAATTGGCCCCCGGAGCGAATCTGGAGCAGGTCAGGCACGAGTTGCTTGAGCACGTGAAGGATGTTGAGGTTCGCACGACCTCCGAGTTCAGCCGCATGACGACCTTTTACTGGATGTTCACCACCGGAGCGGGAGTTGCGGTTCTGATCGCCGCAGTTTTGGGCTTGGTCGTGGGATTCGTCGTCGTAGCGCAGACCATCTACGCGACAACCGTTGATCACATCCGCGAGTTCGGCACGCTGAAAGCCATGGGAGCCCCGAACAGTTATGTCTACAAGGTCATCATGAACCAGGCCGCGATCAGCGCCGTCATCGGCTATACGCTCGGCATGATCGTCAGCGTCTTCGTGGTTCACGGCAGCCAGAAGGGTGGGGCCGCGATCTTGATGCCGCCGTCAATGGCCGCAGGAATGTTCTTTCTCACACTGCTGATGTGCGTGGGAGCAGCACTGGTTTCGATCAACAAAGTGACCCGGATCGATCCAGCCATGGTGTTCAAGGGCTAAAGAGGGTTCGTATCAGGGCACGCCCTCAGGCGTGCCGCATAGGAATGGTTAGAAGGCGCCTAGGCGCTGGGGATGGGGAAAATGCAATCCGCAATCGCAGTTCGACAGCTGACCAAGAAGTACGACGAAGGCGCAACCGGCACGCTCGCCCTTCGCGGCGTAGATCTCGACGTCCATCCGGGCGAGTTGCTGCTCCTTATGGGCCCCTCCGGCAGCGGAAAGACCACGCTGCTCTCAATCATGGGATGCATTCTCACCGCGACCTCAGGCAGCGTTCGCGTCGCCGGCAGGGAAGTGGTCGGGCTAAGCGAGAAGCAATTGCCAGCATTGCGCTTGGAAAATATCGGTTTCGTATTCCAAGGGTTCAATCTGTTCCCAACGCTAAGCGCAGGCGAAAATGTCGAACTCATGCTCGACCTGAAAGGAATTTCCAAGGCTAGAGCGAAAAAGCGCGCGCAGGAGCTACTCGATCAAGTTGGCCTTGGAGAGAAGTACGACAGTTTCCCCGCCGATCTCAGCGGAGGCCAGAAGCAGCGCGTCGCCATTGCCCGTGCACTGGCTGGAGATCCCGGCATCATTCTCGCCGACGAGCCGACAGCGGCTCTAGACTCGCACACCGGCCGCACCGTCATGGAGATGATGAGCGAACTCGCCCACAAGCGCGGCCGGGCGGTCGTAATCGTTACTCATGACTCACGAGTTCTGAGTTATGGCGACCGTATCATCACCATCGAAGATGGCGCGATCTCCGACAAGAACGAGGCGGATGTCATCCCGCCCTCGCTGTTGTCGCATCAACTGGTCCATGCCGTACCCGGCTTGGCTTAACAATCAACGTTCGAACCGCAGTTCTACGGACTGGGGAAGTAGAGAAGTTTATGAGCACGCAATTCTCAATGGGAGTTCGGAAGAGCCGCACGATGTTGGTCGTTGGACTCGGCGTCTTCCTGTTAACTGCAACTCTGATGCTTGCTTCGCGGCGAGCGCATGAAGCTGTGGCGGCTTCGAACATCGCTTCAAAGAGCCATGGGCTGCTGCCGATCGCCGGCCCCGGTCGCGTCGAGCCATCGTCCGAAGACATCAAGATCGGTTCCGAGCTAAGCGGTCGTCTGAAGATCGTCAACGTTGAAGAGGGCGATCCGATCCATCGCGGCGAGGTCTTGGCCGAGCTTGAGAACGCGGACTACCGCGCGCAGGTAGAGTCCGCTCGCGCGAATGTCATCGCGAAAGAAGCCACGCTACGCAAGGTGATCAACGGCGCCCGGCACCAGGAGCGGGCCGAAGCATGGTCCTCAGTGAACGAAGCCAAAGCGGTGATGGAGAACGCGCAAGCCGAGTTGCGCCGCCGTCAGGAGTTGTTTTCGGCAGGCGTAGTTTCGCGCGAGGAACTCGATCGCTTCGCCCGCGAAGCTGACGTAGCTAAGGCCAAGTACGACGCTGCGGTCCAGCAACACGCTCTGGTCGACGACCACGCGCGCGAGGAAGACCAATCCTTCGCTGAGGCTGATGTAAAGCTGGCCCAGGCCCAGTTCGAAGAAGCCGAGGCACGTTATGCAAAGACGTTCATCCGCTCGCCTATCGACGGCACAGTGCTGCGCAAGCATCATCGCAGCGGCGAGAGTGTTTCAAACTCCTCGACTGTGCCCGATCCAATCCTGACCATCGGCGATCGCAAGACTCTGCGCGTGCGCGTCGATGTCGACGAGACCGACGTTAGCAAGGTCAGCGTAGGCCAGCGTGCTTACGTTACCGCCGACGCCTACGGTAAACAGAAGTTTTGGGGACATGTCGTCCGCGTGGGCCAACAACTGGGCCCAAAAAACGTGCGGACCGACGAACCGACGGAGAAAGTAGATACCAAGATTCTGGAGACCTTGGTCGAACTCGATCCCGGGTCGACCTTGCCCGACGGCTTACGGGTTGACGCATTCATCGTGCCGGATCGTGGTGAAGTGGCCGACAACCGCTAGATCAACTAAGAACTGAATTCTTCCCTCCTGCCAGGAATGCAGTGAGGGTGTGTCTGGAGGATCCTATGACTCGAGAAGCACGCTTAATGGCAGGAGTCATCCTGCTCACCATTCCAACAATCCAGTACGGTGGATACTTCCTGCTCACCTCGCTGGCCGATCGCAGCAGCGGATATATGGACAATGCTCTCCGGCAGAATTTCTTCCGCGCCGGTCATGCGCATGCTGGAGTCTTCGTAATCCTGTCGCTGTTATGCCAAATTCTGGCCGACTCTGCGACCCTGCCGACGCCTTGGCTTTGGCTCGCCAGAGTGGGGGTTCCGATTGCGGCGATTTTGATTCCGGCAGGATTTTTCCTTTCGATGGGCTCCCCGGTAGCCACTAAGCCCAACGGGTTTATCTCTCTGATTTATCTGGGGATTCCGTTTCTTGCCGCTGGAGTTTTGACGCTCGGAATTGGTCTACTACGTCGTCCTGCGATGTAAAAAGGGATGAATCCGGTAGAATAGTTCGTTCCGCGGATTCCACCTTTGATCGCTAACGTCACTCTAACTGCGCTGTTTGCAGACTTGGTAGGGCCCAAGGGGATTGGGTCCTACATTCGCCAGCACTTTCTGGATACCACTTTTCGCGGTATCTACCACGCGAATGCCTTCGATATCGCGCTGCTGGTCCCTTATTTCATCGTCCTCATTTTGTTGGCTGGCTACGGGGCGCACCGCTACGTCCTGGTGTATCTGTACTACAAGCATCAGCGGAATCGCACGACGGAGCCGAGGGCACGTTTTGCGGAGCTTCCTCGCATCACGGTCCAGTTGCCGATTTTCAACGAGCAGTATGTGGTCGAGAGATTGCTCGATGCAGTCTGCAAGCTCGATTATCCACGCGAAAAACTTGATATCCAGGTGCTCGATGACTCGACCGACGAGACTGTCGACGTCGCCCGGGATCTGGTCGAACGGTATGCGGCACTAGGAAATCCCATTAGCTATCATCACCGCACCAACCGTCACGGCTTCAAAGCCGGAGCACTCGCTGCGGGACTCGAATCTGCCAAAGGCGATTTTGTTGCTATCTTCGACGCCGACTTCACTCCTCCCGACGATTTCTTGCTGCGCACCATTCACCACTTCGCCAATCCGCAGATTGGCATGGTGCAGACCCGCTGGACGCATCTCAATCGCAATTACTCGTTCCTTACCGAAGTGGAAGCCATTCTCCTCGACGGTCACTTTGTTCTCGAGCATTCAGGACGCGCCCGCACCGGATTGTTTTTCAACTTCAACGGAACCGCTGGCATGTGGCGCCGCGCCGCCATCGACGAAGCCGGAGGCTGGCAGCACGACACCCTGACCGAAGACACCGATCTCTCCTATCGCGCCCAACTCAAGGGCTGGAAGTTTATCTACCTGCAGGATGTCGAATGCCCCGCCGAGCTTCCGGTTGAGATGACTGCCTTCAAGACCCAGCAAGCGCGTTGGGCCAAAGGGCTTATCCAGACGGGAAAGAAGATCCTGCCGCGCGTTCTGCGTAGCGATGCTCCGCTCCACACCAAGATCGAAGCCTGGTATCACCTGACGGCGAATATCAGCTACCCGCTGATGATCATGCTCTCCGTGCTCCTCCTGCCGGCGATGATCATTCGCTTCTACCAGGGCTGGTTCCAGATGCTCTACATCGACCTGCCACTATTTATGGCGTCGACGTTCTCGATCTCGAGCTTCTACCTGGTCTCCCAGCGAGAGCTTTTTCCGCGAAGCTGGCCGCGCGCTCTGCTCTATCTACCATTTCTAATGGCCTTGGGTATAGGGCTTACGATTACGAATACGAAAGCCGTCATCGAAGCGTTAATTGGCCGACAGACCGCGTTCGCGCGTACACCAAAATACAGCGTGGTCTCGAAGCAGGACAAAGTCGGTGCGACCAAGTACCGCAAGCGCCTGGGATGGGTTCCGTGGGTCGAACTTCTCATCGGCGCTTATTTCGCGATGACCATCTACTACGCGGTCGAGAACGAGAACTACATCACCGTACCGTTTTTGATGCTGTTCGTAGTCGGGTATTGGTACACCGGGTTAATGTCTTTGTTGCAAGGGCGCTTTGCCGGAGCCGCGAGGAGAACCACTTCGCATACGAAGCCTTTCCCGGTCGGCGTGTAGATTCTGCTCCGGCGGTCGATCATTGGCCTGAGTTTGACCCCTCATTTACAATCCTGTCGCCGAAAAAATCCTAAGTGCGATCGAACGATACGAGGAGGATGCGATGCTTCGCTTGCATAGAATTCTCCACTCCGCTGCCGCGATCGCGGCCTCCGTAGTGCTTCTCAGCTGTGCCAGTACTCATGACTCTGATGAGTACTTCGTCTTCGTCTCTACAAACCTGCAGATTCCTTATTGGAAGACGGCGGGTAACGGGTTTGCTCATGCTGCGTCGGAGTTCAAAGTACGGGCGGATTTCACTGGGCCGCAGACTTATGATCCCAACGCGGAGCGCGATGCTCTGGATCAGGCCGTGCAGAAGAAGGCCACTGGCATCCTGGTGGCGGCAGCCGATCCCAATGTGCTCAAGGACAGCATCGACAAGGCAGTTGCCGCCGGCATTCCGGTGATCACCATCGATTCCGATGCACCATCAAGCCGGCGCCTCTTCTTTATCGGAACCAACAATTATCAGGCGGGCTTTACAGGGGGACAGCGCCTCGCGCAAGAGCTGCACGGTAAGGGAAACGTCGTCGTGTTCACCATGCCGGATCAGGCCAACTTGCAAGACCGCTTGCGAGGGTACAAAGATGCTCTCGCCAAGACCCCCGCAATCAAAATCACCCGCGTGGTCGATATCCAGGGTGACCCACGCATTGCATTCGATACGACGACGCAGATCATCGGCAAAGAGCGCGACAAGGTGGACGCTTTCGTTTGCTTGGAGGCCCAATCGGGAAAAGAGGTCGCCGGGGTACTCAACAGCTATCACGTGACCGGAAAAACCGTCGTTGCCATGGATACCGACCCGGAAACGCTGGACTGGATTCAGAAGGGCGTGATCGCCGCCACGATTTCACAAAAGCCATACACAATGGCGTTCGTAGGCATGCAAATGCTCGACAATCTCTATCACCACAAACCCTCGTCCCTCAATACCGATTGGTCCAAAGATAGCTATGCCCCGATTCCGAGTTTTGTGGATACGGGTTCGGACCTGATTGATAAAAAGAATGTCGACGCCTTCATTCAAGCCGGCAAGATTTTGGCGGCGCCAAAATAAACGATTCTGATTCAAAACTCATTTTGATCACGAGAAATCAAGGACCAACCATGCGAAAGCTGTTTCTTTGCCTTGTTACCGTTGTTTTTCTTCACTGCGCCGGCACTGCCCTCGATCGCCAGCCTGGCGCCGACTACCGCGCCCGCCGTGAGGCGCTTGCGAAAAAAGCGGGCGGCGTCATCGTGCTGGTCGCGCCTCTTGAAGGCCTCGACGCCGAGTATGGTTTTCGCCAGGAAGACAACTTCTACTATCTCTCAGGCGTGACTGTACCGGGAGCAGCTGTGCTCATCGCTCCTGCCGTCGAGGCGCAGGGAGAAACGCCGGCTCGCGCTTACACAGAGATTCTTTTTCTCCCGCCTCGGAACCTGCGGCTCGAGAAATTCACCGGCCCGCAGCTCGGTGCGGACGATCCCCAGGCACCCAAACTGACCGGTTTCGATCGAGTCGAAGAAATGGCCAAATTGCCCGATGAAGTCTGCAAATTGTTGGCCCACGGCCGGCCCATCGTCTACACCGAAGTGCCTTCTGGCGGTGGGAGTTCACCTAGCATGGACGCGCTCGCATTCCTCAAGCACAGCACTGCTATGGTCTTCTTCCAGGATGTGAAGACCATGATCACCAATCAGCGCACAGTCAAGGATGCCGGCGAGATCGCACTGATCCGGAAAGCGGTCGATGATTCTGTAGCCGCCCATCTCGCCGCCATGAAGGCCATGAAACCGAATCTGAAGGAGTATGAGATTTCCGCGCTGATGGAGTACGAATGGGGACGTCGTGGCTGTGAGCGCCCCTCGTACTCACCTATCGTTGGCTCCGGACATAACTCGACTGTTCTGCACTATTCCGATAACACCAACACCATGAAGCCAGGTGATGTTGTTGTCATCGATGCCGCTGCGGAATGCTCAATGTACGCAGCCGACAT
>Ga0126376_10000979_pt1 | contig 14925 bp, 13 predicted proteins | sample PanSoiMetPlot_15_FD_92760 | JGI IMG/M metagenome (GOLD analysis project Ga0126376, IMG submission 92760) | Tropical forest soil microbial communities from Panama - MetaG Plot_15 | ecosystem: Environmental > Terrestrial > Soil > Tropical forest > Bulk soil | place: Panama | collected 2016-02-17
ACAATTATGAAGAGAGCGCCATAAATCGTAATCTTTGCTAGCGCGTTAGTGCTGTGATGGAAGATCTGTGGCATTGCCGCAGAATTGAATTAGTCGGGTGCTAGTCAAACCGATACCGCTGGCAGACGAACAGCCTACAAATCTTTCGCACTCCTAAATGTTTATTGCAAAGTAACGCGGTACTTTACCAAATGGGTGGGGATTTTCAAATCGTGTGAGATTTTAGGCACAGATTAACGCGGAAGAACACAAATCATTCAGCGGAGGCGTCGCGCGCAAGCAGAGCGGCGCCGATTGGAGCGCCGTCAAGACCGAGTGTCGCAATTACGATCTCGGTGGCGTCAAAACACGGCTGAAATGCTCTGCGTTTTGCTTCCTGAATGATTGGGTTGAGGATTAATGAACCTGCGTCCATCACGCCGCCGCCGAGTACGATTCGTTCGATATTCAGCAGGTTAATGACGGTTGCGACGCCCGTGCCGATGTATTTTCCGGTGCGCTCGATCATCATGAGCGCAAAGTCGTCGCCTTCGTTTGCCTGATGCGCAACGTCGTCCGCGGTGAATGATTTATTGAGAGCGAGCCGGGATAACGACGACGTGTTGTCGCGATGGAGACGTTCACGCGCGCGGCGCACGATATTCGGCCCTGACGCCACAGTTTCCAAACATCCGGTGTTGCCGCAAACGCATTCGAGTCCTTCAGTATCGATCGTGATGTGACCAACTTCGCCGGCGAATCCCGAAGCGCCGGTCCAAAGTTTTCCGTCAAGAATGATCGCGCCGCCGATGCCGTTGCCGATCATCATGTAAAACATGTTGCTCGCGCCGAGGCCGGCGCCCGCTTTGTATTCGCCATAAGCTGCGGCGTTCGCGTCGTTTTCGAGTTCGACTCGCAAACCCGTCGCCCGCGTCAGTTCGCCGTGCAGGTCTTCAACCATGGTTGGCGGTAGCTCGCGAGGAGCGATCACGCGATCAGTTTGACGGTTAACCAGGCCGGGAATAGCGACGCCGATAGCAGCGACCGGACCTCGTCTCGAGAGATCTTCCGCCATCGCCGCCAACTGCGGAATCAATTGTTTGGGAGTGACTTCGGCAACGTTCGTCTCGAGCAGCGCGCCTGCATGGTCAACCAGCGCCGCGCGCGCCTGAGTCCCGGAGATGTTAATACCGATGAAGTTGGCTGGTGGAGTGGTCATGTCAACAAGCCTGGTCTGGGCGGAAGAAGCTGCGTGAGCGAAGCATAGTCGAGGGTTTAGGGGCTGTCAAACGTGAGGTGGAGAGAGTAGAATCGCGCCGGGAATAGGTCGGATAGGACCGATAGGACCTATGCAGATTCGCTCCATACTTCTACCAACCGACTTCAGCGAGTGTGGAAACTACGCGCTCTCGTATGCCGCGTCGCTGGCGCGTACGTTCAAGGCCTCGATTATCTGCGTCAACGTAATCGAGCCGATTGTGCCGACGGTCGGTTACTCCGGAATGACCGAACCTCTCCCCATTGCCGACATCACGGAGCAACTCGAAGACTCCGCCGAGCGTGAGTTGCCGAAACTCGCCGAATGCGACGAATGTGCGGGCCTCGACATCGAGGAGCTCGTAGTTCACGGCGAAGCCGCGTCCGAGATTGTGCGCGTCGCGAAAGAACGTGACGTTGATTTGATCGTTATTTCCTCGCATGGCCGCACCGGTTTGGGCCGGATCCTCTTTGGTTCCACGGCTGAATCAGTCGTGCGACACGCGTCGTGCCCGGTGCTCGTAGTGAAGCCTCCCCAGGAAGAAGAACCCGAACAGTAGTCAACAGTGAGCCCTCCAGTTTATTCTGTCAGCCGCCGGTGGCTCGTTTCCTAAGCTTTCATAGTTCGGAGTTTTATAGCCTGGGTTCTCATGCACCTCGACATTCTCAACGATCTGCTATTTCAGTACGGGCTTTACGCGGTTTTCATTCTCGTCATGTTGGAGGGCGACATCACGCTCCTGCTGGCGGGCGTGCTGGCTCACAGCGCCTTCTTTGGTGAATACAGCTTTGCCCAGGTATTGATTTGGGGAACAGTGGGCGGATGCCTCAGCGATAACGTCGCTTACTTTGCGGGCCGCGGGTTTTGTGAGGGTGTCAGAAAGTTTCGTTTCTACCGGGCGGCTCAACCGAGATTGCAGAGGCTGACTCGGAAGTTCGGTCCGCTGTCGATTTTTCTTTCCAAGTACATTTACGGGCTTCGTTGGGCGTCGTGCGTGTTTTACGGCGTCGGGCGAATGCCATACCTGCGTTTTCTGCTGCTCTCGTTTTCGAGTTGTTTCCTCTGGGTTTTTTTACTTTCAGGCGCGGGTTACTTCTTCAGCGGCGCAGTGATGGGTCTGATCGGCGATTTCCAGCGCCTCGGAAAAGTTTTACTCGTGATCGTGATTCTGGGGATTATCGCGTTTTACCTGGCGGAGCGGCTCTGGCTTTCACCCAAAGTTGAAGAAGCCAGTCCCGAACGACTTCAGGAATTCGAACATGCGGCCGCTGAGAAATTCCAGGATCTGCGTGAGGAGGTTCGGGAACATATTCCGTTCAAGCATCAGCGACGCAGCGAGCATAAGAAGCCGGAGAGCGATGGGGACTGAGGTTCGATTGCCAATCTCCGAATGCCGATTTGCAAACCGCGAAGTGAAATTGTTAATTTGCATTACGTTATCTTGATTTCCACAATCGGCAAATTGGCAATCGAAAAATTGGCAATGATAATTGAGTCAACCGCACCTCCGCGTGTCGACCTTGCAGGCGGCACCATCGACATCTGGCCGCTCTATCTTTTTCATCCAGGCGCCACGACAGTCAATTTTGCACTTTCACTTCATGCGCGCTGCCGCATCGAGACACGAGACGATGGACGCATAATTCTCGAGTCGCGCGATCGGAAGATTTCTTTCGAGACGACGCTCTCGGCGATGGAAGACTTGCTGCTCGAAGAACGTCTGGAACTCGTTTCCAAGCTGGTCCATTTTTTCAAACCGACAACGGGGTTTCATCTGGTGGCGGAGAGCAGTGTGCCGGCAGGCGCGGGGCTCGGAGGTTCGTCGGCGCTCGCGATCGCCTGTATCGGTGCGTTGAATCGATTAGTGGGTAATCGTTACGAAGAACGCAAGTTTGTGACGATCGCTGCTAACGTCGAATCAACTGTCATCAAAGTGCCGGCTGGTTTTCAGGACTACTATCCACCGCTCTTTGGCTCTGTTTCGTCTGTGCATTTCAACGCTGACGGCATCACCCGAGAAGCACTGGACATAAACGCGGACGAGTTGGAACGCAGGATCGCGATCTGCTACACGGGCGAGCCACGGTTATCAGGGATCAACAACTGGGAGATCTACAAGCGACACATCGACGGCGATCCTGAGTTGTTTGAGCTGTTCGATGGCATTCGCGACTCGGCGCGCAACATGCGCGAAGCGCTGCTGGCTGACGATTGGGACACGGTTGCTGCCGTGATGAAGCAGGCTTATCCGAATCGCAAACGCCTGGCGCCGACCATCACCACGCCACAAATGGACATGCTCGTAGAGAAAGCGCTCGCTAACGGCGCCGAAGCCGCGAAAGTGTGCGGCGCGGGCGGTGGCGGATGCATCGCGTTTCTGTGTGCGGCAGGCAGACGCGCAGATGTTGAAGCTGCGCTTGCAGCGGAAGAAGGCGCGGAAGTGCTCGATTGGAAATTGGCCCGCGAAGGACTCACGGTCACTGAAACCTACGGCTAAATATAGGTCCTATTGGTCCTATAGGACCTATTCTTTCTTTAACCACCCTCAGATCTTTGTTTCGCGGCCGCGGAGAGTGCTGCGAGGCGCGCGATCTTTTGCTGCTGAGTTTCTCCGGGAACCGGGCCGGTGTCGAGCACGCCACAGTACGTTCCGCGCTTCATCAACGAACGGTCTGCGTTGCCGGTGGGTTTATGAGCTGGAGCTGACGACGCCGCAGGCGCTGGCGCTGGTGGCAGTTCGACCTGATCGGGCGCCAGTTCCGTCAACACTTCAGTGACTTCCGCAGCGGACGCAGGCTCGCCACCTTCTTCAGCGCGCTGCTTTGCCGCCGCCGATAACGCTTTCAACCTCGCGACCTTCTGTTCAAAGGTCTCACCCCTTACCGGTCCAGTATCTTTAACCCCGACGTAAGTCGAACGCTTGAACAGTTGCCGGTTTGGCTGCGCGCCGGCCTTGTGCGTCGCCGCCGCAGGTTTCGGTGCGGGCGCCGCTGGTTTCGCCGCCGCCGGTACTGCTGCTTTCGGCGCTGCAGCTTTGGCTGGCGCTGGTTTCGCTGCGGGACCGTGAGCCGAAACCTCTGTCTCCACCATCACGTAAACGCCACGCGCCTCGTCTCGCTTGATAACCGGGAGCGTTCCTCCCGCTGCCTGCAACAGCGCCTGTAGTTCCGCTTCGACAAAACGATGCTGCTTGTAAGGATCGCGCACGTGTCCCAGCGGCGGACCCATGTAAAGCGTTCCGCACGTCTGGCACTTATAAAGCACGTCGTCGCCGCGCAGATGAATTTCGGCGGGCTCGCCGGCAGTTCGCAACTGTTTCAAATGACCATTGCAGAGTTTTCCCTTTTCGTTTTTCTCGTTGCAAACGGTCTGCGCGTTCGTGATCCGTTTAGGAACGGCGATGGTTTCGGTGGCTGCCATGGTTGCTGCGCATTGTAGCTCAATCCGTGTAATCTGTGTTATCCGTGGCTGATTTTCAAAATCTCATCGGTAGTGTATGGCACCGCTTGCCCGCGCGCCTGCGTCGCTGGAGTATGCGACTCACGCACACACGTTTCACCGTCACAGCCGGTGCGCTAATCTTCAATCAGTCAGGACAAGTACTTCTGCTCAAACACAGATTTCGCGCGGGCAGTGGTTGGGGCTTGCCCGGCGGTTTTCTCGAAACAGGTGAACAACCGATCGACGCCCTTCGACGTGAGTTGCGCGAAGAACTCGGCCTCGAGATTCAGGACGTCGAGATTTACGCGGCGCGTTCGTTTCGCAAGCCGAAGCAAGTGGAAGTACTGTTTCGTGGTCGTGCCAACGGATCGATCACGCCACGTGCGATGATGGAAGTTGAGCGCGCCGAGTGGTTTTCACTCGATGCTTTACCGGACGGCTTGCCGCGCGATCAGCGAAGGCTCGTGGAGCAGGCTGCGAAAAGTATGTAATTGATGTATGCTGCGCACCAAAAAAGTAGGAGAGACGCATGGTCGAGCTGATTCCTTCTCAAGATGCTGTGATGCAGATCCTGAAACGCACGGGAGCGTTTCGTGAGGGCCATTTCATTTATCCGAACGGAAAGCACTCGCCGCATTATTTTCAGATGCCACTCGCCTTCCGTTACTACGACACGGCGCGCGTGTTGGCGGTGGCGCTGAGCCGGAAGTTTCGGCTCGAGAAAGATATTTCCAGCCAACTGCCAAAAGTTTCAGTGATCAGTCCGAGCTCGGGAGGAATTCCGGTCGCCTTCGGTGTGCGCGACGCGCTCAATGCGGAACAGATTTATTGGGCGGAACAGGAGCACGGCGAGCGTCAGTTTCGACAGTACGTGAATCAGGGCGAAGTCAATCCCTGCATCATGGTCGATGACATTATCCGCAGCGGCAACGCGATTGAAGAGACTGTTAATCTCGTGAAGTCACTTGGCGCGAGGATTATCGGTTGCGGCGCGATCGTACGATTCGAGGTAGCGCCGAACGAGATCGAAGACGTACCAATCAAGTCGCTGATCGATTTCGACGTGAAGTTCTACGACAGCGATCAGCAGTGTACTGAATGCAAGGCCGGCATCGCCGCCGAGCACGTTCGTTTCTAAATTTCGTGACGGTTTGCGAGCGCTTTGTCCATAGTGACCTCGTCTACATATTCGAGGTCACTGCCCACCGGCATTCCCATCGCGATTCGCGTGACTCGTATTCCGAGTGGCTTCAATAAACGGCTGATGTAGTTTGCGGTCGCTTCACCTTCAGTCGTCGGATTCGTTGCCAGTATCACTTCTCTAACTTGCACGCCATCGTTGTTTTCCGGTTTCAAACGCGGCAGGAGATTCGCCAACTGAAGTTCGCTTGGTCCGATGTGGCGAATTGGTGAAAGACTGCCGTGCAACACGTGGTAAACGCCCTTGAAGCTCCGCGTCTTTTCTACCGCAACGAGACTGTGAGGTTCTTCGACGACGCAGATCACCGAGTGATCGCGAGTGGGCGACGCGCAGAATCGACACGGATTAACTTCCGTTAGGTTGTTGCAGATGGAACACAGAACAATCTTCTGTTTGACTTCGCGCAGCGCACCAATCAAACGCTCCAAGTCAGCCTCAGGCGCGCGCATGATGTAAAACGCGAGTCGCTGCGCCGACTTGTGACCGATGCTCGGCAGGCGTTTCAATTCGTCGATTAATTTGGTGACAGGTTCCGCGTACTCAAGCATTCGATATTACCCAAAAAGTCCACCCAGTCCCGGCGGCAACATGCCACCCAGCTTGCCCTTCATCGCCTCGTCAACTTTCCGATTGGCTTCATTAAAGGCTGCGAGAATCATGTCCTGTAGCATCTCGACGTCGCCGTCTTTGACTGCTTCCGGATCGATCTTCAACGCGACGACTTCATGATTGCCTTTCATCTGCACGCTGACGACACCGCCACCGGCCGAAGCTTCCACGCGCAGGTCTTCCATCTCTTTCTGCATCTTCTGCTGCATCACCTGCGCCTGCTTCATCATCTGTTCGATATTGAATCCACCCGGGAATTTCATCACTGCCACCTCACGATAAAAGTTTGAGTCATCCTAGCGGTCGGTGTAAATTGCGTCAATTACGCCATGAACGACAACCAACCGCAAGTCGATCGCATTCTCGAGGCGCGCATCAATCTTTACTACGATCTGCGGCCCGGCAAGACCGCACGCGCGCCTTTACTGATCGCACTCCACGGCTACGGCGCCAACAAACGTCAGATGATGCGCGAAGCGCAGTTGATGGTGCCAGATAACTTTGCCGTCGCCTCGTTGCAGGGTTTTCACCAGCACATCAAAGAGCCGTACGAAAAAGGTGGTCCCCTGCGCTTCGGTTTCGGCTGGTTAACAAACTTTCGCAGCGAAGAGTCAGTCGCGCTCCATCATCGCGCCCTGCTGGATCTGATAGACATTTTGGCGGCCGAGGGCGTTGCCGATCCGGCGCGTGTCTATCTGCTCGGCTTCTCGCAATCGTGCGCGCTCAATTATCGCTTCGCTTTTACACATCCGGAGCGCTTGCGCGGCGTTGTTGGCATCTGTGGCGGCATTCCGGGCGACTGGGAAACAAGTACAACATATCGCTCCGGCGACGTCGACGTGCTGCATCTCGCCGGCACGCGCGATGAAATCTATCCACCTGAACGTGTGCGCGATTACGAAAGACAACTAAAAACACGAGCCCGTTCGGTCGCGTTCAGGTCTTATGACGCAACGCACGAGATTGTTCCCGAAATGCGTAGAGATGTGGTCCAATGGCTAACCCGAAACCTCGATGAACACTGAAGACACCACCTCCTCGGCAACCGTCGCTGAAATCGAGCGTGACGTTGAAGCTCGCAGCGCTGTCTTCAAAAAAGAGCTCGGACTCTTCGATCTGGTGCTGACCCAGGTCGTCTTCGTCGTGGGAACGTTCTGGGTCGGTTGGGCCGCGAGGTTAGGCACTGAACAAAACGTATTCTGGATCCTGGCGATCGTCACGTTCTATCTTCCGCTGGCCGCGGCGGTGATCTTTCTCAATCGCCTCATGCCGCTCGAAGGTGGACTCTATCAATGGGCCAAGCTGGCTTTCAACGACTTTGTCGCCTTCATGGTCGGTTGGAATCTCTGGGTGTTCGCCATCACGATTCTCGCCGGCACTGGATTAGTTGTGACCACGAGTATCTCTTATGCCATTGGACCAGCGGCGTCAGGGATGAGAAACAACCCGAGGACGATCTTAGAGATCAGCTTTGTGCTCGTGATGGCGATGGTGATTGCAGCCACTCGTGGTCTTGCGCTCGGCAAGTGGGTTCATAACGCCGGCGGGCTGGTGCACATGATCACTTTCGCGATCTTGATTCTGCTGCCGCTCGTTGTTCTCACCCGCGCAGCAGGGCTCGAGTACCGGCCCTTCGCAGTTCAGTTTCCGACCTTCTCTCAATACAACGTCAACGTCGCAAGCAAGCTCGCGCTCGGTGCATTGACTGGCTTCGAGTACATCGCGATTCTCGCCGGCGAAACACGTGCGCCGGCGCGGAACATCGGACGCTCCGTAGTGATTGCGGCGCCGATTATCGCAGCGATGTTCATCCTCGGCACCAGCTCGGTGCTCGCATTCGTGCCGCGCGATCAGATCGATCTGATTGGACCAATCCCGCAGGTTCTTTCGATCGGATTTAGATCTTTCGGTTGGGTCGGAACAGTCGGGTCGATTGCGATTCTCGGCATCACTGTCAGGACCATCGCGCTGATGAGTATTTACTTTGCCGGCAACACGCGTCTGCCGATGGTTGCCGGCTGGGATCGACTGCTGCCGTCATGGTTTAGCCGATTGCACCCAAAGTATAAGACGCCAATCAACTCCATTCTGTTTGTGGGCGCGGTGACGCTAGTGCTGGGTTTGCTTAGCTTGATGGGAGTGCACGCGCAGGAAGCATTCCAACTGCTGGACAACACCGGCGGGATCTTTTACGCGCTGACGTATCTCGCTTTGTTTGCGATACCGTTGTTTGGGATGAAGGCGCTCGGTGTCAGAGCGCCATGGTGGCTCAAGATCGCATGTGCGTCGGGCTTCATCGTCACTCTGATCTACATCCGTTTCGCGATCGTGCCGATCACTGAAGTCGGAAGTGCGTTGTCGTTTGCGTTGAAGATCGTCGCCACGGTCTTGGTAGCGAATGTTGTAGGCGTCACGATTTATGTCCTCGGAAAAAGAAAGTAACACTCTCGCTGTAATTAACTGTTCGCAGGTCGTGACGCTTGCCGGACCAGCACGGCCGCGCGTCGGGCCGGAGTTGCGCGAGCTCGGCATCGTTGCTAAGGGCGGAATGCTCGTGCAGGATGGCCGGATAGAGAAAGTCGGGAACACAGATGAAATTGAAGTCCTGATCGACGCGGATACAACCGTGGTGGATGCGCGGGGACAGGTGCTCATGCCGGGGTTTGTTGACGCACACACTCATCCGGTTTTTAGCGGCACGCGCGTCGAAGAGTTTGAAGAACGTGCGCTAGGCGCGACGTACCAGGAGATCGCAGCGCGCGGCGGTGGCATTCAGTACACGGTTAACGCGACGCGCGCCACGTACGAAGAGATATTGGCTTACGAGGCGTGGCGCTACACCGATTGGTTTTTACGTTCAGGCACGACGACGATCGAAGCGAAGTCAGGCTACGGCTTGACGCTCGAAGACGAGCTCAAGATTCTTCGCGTCATCAAGCGACTCGACGAGAGCACACAGCTTCGCTACGTGCCGACATTTCTCGGCGCGCACAGTGTTCCGCCAGAGTATCGTGCGCGACGCGAGCAGTACGTGTCGTTAATCGTCGACGAGATGTTGCCCGCAATCGCGCAGGAGAAGCTGGCCGAGTATTGCGATGTGTTTTGCGAAGAGAAGGTATTCACGACTGACGAAGCATGGAAGATTCTTTCTGCGGCGCGTTGTCATGGAATGGGTTTACGAATTCACGCCGACCAGCTTTCGCTATCCGGCGGCGCACAACTCGCAGCGGAGATTGGAACAGTCACTGCCGATCATCTCGAACACACAGACGCGGAAGGTATCGCGGCATTGAAACGAGCGAACGTGCAACCGGTGTTGCTGCCCGGATCGGTTTACGCGCTCGGCTCAACGCATTATCCGGCAGCGCGCGAAATGATCGATGCCGGCCTCGCAGTCGTACTGGCAACTGATTTCAATCCGGGCTCTTCACCGACACCGTCCATTCCGATGATCCTTTCGCTGGCTGCGACACACATGAAGATGACGCCTGCGGAAGCGATCACAGCGACGACGATCAACGCGGCTTACAGTTTGAATCGCGGTCACGAGATCGGTTCGCTCGAGCCCGGCAAGATTGCCGATTTCGTGATTCACGCGTGTCACGACTATCGCGAGCTCGCGTACTTCTTCGGCATCGAACACGCGTCGCAGGTTTTTTGCGGTGGAATAGGTCCGATAAGTCCTATGTGACCTTATAAAAATAACCGGTTGACGCTCTCAAACTTGTGCCTTATGATGCGGTCAACACTGGAAAGGAGGTGATTCAAAATATATGAGTTCTTATCACAGTGAGGTGGCTGCGGCCTGACCTCTGAACCAGCTAACTCGTTAGGGTCGGTTCAGTAGTCACTGGCCAAACCCAACAGTTCACCGAAGCCGTCCACGACCGACAGTCGTGGACGGCTTTTCTTAGCCACAAAAAGGCACATAAGGCACACAAACAAATACCTGCTCTGCTTTATTTCTTTTTTGCGCCTTTTGTGCCTTTTTGTGGCTAAGTTTTCTTCGTGGCTTGATTTCGAAATCGGACGGTGAGAGATTAGAGCACCCACAAGGATTGCAACTTTGTCAGCCTCTGAGTCCCCCGTTTTTCATGATCCACATGGCCGGCGTTGGCGGCGCGTACGTCGTATATGGTTGGCACTCTCAGTTGTCGCTACCGGGCTCGCGATCGTTTTTATCGTGAGCGTGTTCGCGAATCCGGTGCTGCCCAGGCTTAACCTGAGACCGATTCCAAACCTGCCAAACTCGGCCGATCTCAAACCCAAGCCTCCGAATCTTCCGGCTAACCCAACCGAGCGCAAGGCAAGAAAGGCGCAGGTCGAACTACAACACGCGCTCGCGACGACGAAATACGTCGCTCCCGGCAGGCGACGCTCGCACATTCCGGTCGTTCCAGCGCCGCCGACAGTTCCGGCGCCGATCGTTCCCGCAACGCGACCGCTCTCGGTTGGTTTCTTTATCAACTGGGACGAGTCCAGTTACGAATCGCTCAAGCGAAACCTGGATCATCTCGATTGGGTCGTCGCCGAATGGTCGCATATTCAAGACGGCGCAAATCCACTCGTCACTGACGTTCACATTCCGGCGCTCAACTGGATTCGACTCACGCGTCCCGAAGTTCGCATCCTGCCGATGGTGCAAAACGTCCTCAACGAAAAATGGCAGGGCGACTTGCTCGCGCGTACGATTGCCGATGAGCCGCATCGCCAGAATCTGATCCGTTTGCTGACGTCTTTTGTCGAGGACAACAAGTTCGCGGGCATCTGCGTTGACTTTGAAGAACCGCCCACAGCCGCGCAGGGAAACTTGTTGACCTTCATGCAGGAGCTGCACACCACGTTTGCCGCGAAGAACCTCGTCGTTGTTCAGGCCGTGCCATACGACGATCCGGATTGGAATTACAAAGCCTACTCGGCAGCGAATGACTACCTGATCCTGATGGCTTACGACCAGCACTGGACCGGCAGCGACGCCGGACCGGTTGCAGCGCAGGACTGGTTCGAACAGAAACTGATCGCGCGCATGCACGACCTCGACGCGTCCAAGACGATCATCGCGCTCGGTAACTATGGCTACAACTGGAACAACGTGAACAGCAACGTCGACGAAGTCACTTTCCAGGAAGCATTGATCACCGCCCGCGAGTCGAGCGCCGCGCCGTTGTTCGATTCGGCCTCACGCAATCCTTACTTCGAGTACGACGAAGAGGATAATTCACATCACAAAGTTTGGTTTCTCGACGCGGTGACGGCTTACAACCAGATGCGCGCTGCAAGTGGCTACAAGCCCGCAGGCTTCGCCATCTGGCGTTTGGGTTCTGAAGATCCGTCGGTATGGTCCATCCTGGGCGCGCAGAATGGTACACCGGACGTTTTGCGAACAATCAACTACGGTTACGAAGTTGACTTCGAAGGCAACGGCGAGTTGCTGAGGGTGTTGTCGCGTCCGCAAAAAGGCGCGCGCGATCTGGACATTGATGCGGCGAGTGGTTTCATCAAGTCAGAACAGTTTACGGCGTTGCCGTCGTCGTATGTGGTCCAACGCACGGGTGATCGTCCTGGTATGCTGGCGCTGACTTTCGACGATGGGCCGGATCCGAGATGGACGCCTGCGATCCTCGACATCCTGAAACAGGAGAACGTGCCGGCGACCTTCTTCATCATCGGCAGAAATGGCCAGGCGTATCCCGACCTCGTGCGGCGCATCGTCGATGAGGGTCACGAGATTGGTAACCATTCCTTCACGCATCCGAACCTCGGTGAAATTCCGTTGTCGTTGACTGAGCTCGAGCTGAACGCCACACAGCGACTCATCGAATCGGAAGTCGGTCGTTCGACGGTGCTGTTTCGTCCGCCATACTTCGGTGACGCCGAAGCTGACAAGCCGCAGGAAGTCGAGCCGGCGCTCGTTGCTCAGCGACTAGGTTACATCATGGTCGGCGTGCGTATCGATCCTGACGACTGGCAGCTTCCCGTCACCGCCGATCAGATCATTAACCGCACGATCGATCGCGCAATGGATGCCAATCCGGAAACACGCGGCGAGATCATCCTGCTGCACGACTCCGGTGGCGATCGTTCCGCCACGATCGAAGCGCTGCCGCGCTTGATTCACGAGCTCAAGGCGCGTGGCTTTCGCCTCGTTGCAGTTTCCGATCTGGCTGGTCTCTCAAGGGACCAGGTGATGCCGGTAATTCCTCCGAACCAACGCGTCTTCACGCGCGCCGATGCGGTCGCGTTTTTCTTTCTCTCAACCGGCGGCTGGATCTTGCAGTGGGTTTTTCTGATCGGAATCCTGCTCGGCCTCGCACGACTGGTGTTCGTTGGATCGCTTGCTCTGGCGCAGTGGCTGCGGTCGCGTCGTCGCGAACGGATTCACGCCGGCAGCGACTACATGCCATTCGTTTCGATTCTCATCCCGGCGTACAACGAAGAGCTCGTTATCGTGAATACGATTCGCAGTCTGCTTGCTTCGGATTATTCGAGTTACGAGATCATCGTGATCGACGACGGCTCGCAGGACAACACCAGCAAAATTGTGACCTGGGAGTTCGCAGGCGATGAGCGCGTGCGGCTATTCACCGTCGCGAACGCCGGCAAAGCTGCGGCGCTGAACACCGGGCTGCGCTACGCGCGCGGCGAGATCGTCGTCGCGCTTGACGCCGACACGCTCTTTGAGCCGAATACGGTCGGCGCGTTGGCCCATCGGTTTTATGACAAGACACTTGGCGCAATCGCGGGAAATGCGAAAGTCGGTAACCGTGTGAACCTTGTGACGCGCTGGCAGGCGCTCGAATACATCACGTCGCAGAACATGGACCGTCGCGCGTTTGCAAGTCTGAATTGCATCACTGTTGTTCCCGGTGCGGTGGGCGCCTGGCGCAAAGATTTGCTGCTCGAGGTTGGCGGCTTTCCGTCTGACACGTTGGCTGAAGATCAGGATCTGACCTTGCGCATCAGGCGATTGGGTTACCGCATCGGTTATGAAGAAACAGCGGTTGCGTGGACCGAAGCGCCTGACAACCTGCGTTCACTCGCGAAGCAGCGATTTCGTTGGGCGTACGGCACGTTGCAGTGCATGTGGAAGCATCGTGATGCGTTGTTTCGACCGCGTTATGGCTTGCTTGGTTTCGTGGCGATGCCGAACGTCTGGACCTTTCAGATCCTGTTTCCGCTGATCTCGCCGGTGATGGATCTGATGCTGATCTACGTGCTGGTGGCGAGCTCGATAGATTGGTGGCAACACGCGAGCGGCTACGCATCGACTAATTTGCAGCAAGTATTTCTTTACTACGCGCTGTTTCTTGCGATCGATTGGGTGTCGGCGTGTTTTGCGTTCGTGCTGGAGCGGCGCGAGCGTTGGAGTTTGCTGTGGTGGTTGTTCTTGCAGCGGTTCTCTTACCGGCAAGTGATGTACTACGTGATGATCAAGTCAGTGGCGATGGCGATCCGCGGGCCGGTGGTTGGCTGGGGCAAACTCGAACGCAAAGCCACCGCGGAACTTGGGCCATAGGTCCTATAGGACATATCGGACCTATAAAAACATGAGCAAGAGACGGGTTTGGATTCTTTGCGCTTTATTTCTTCTGGTCGCGTTTGGTTTTCGTCTTTTCGTTGCTTTGCGGCTCGCGAATGACGAGCCGGATGATGGCCGCGTTTACGCGCAAATCGCACGCAATGTGCTCGAACAGCACGTTTACTCACACGACAGCCAGGCACCTTACAATCCTTCAATAATTCGACTTCCCGGTTATCCACTCTTCGTCGCTGGGATCTATGCAGTCTTCGGTCACGGCAACAACACCGCGGTCCGTGTGATTCAGGCGGTGCTCGACACTGCTACGTGCGCGCTGATCGCGTGGGTGGTCTTCGAGTGGGCCATCGATCTGGAACGTAAACATCGAGCTGCGTTGATCGCGCTGGCGCTGGCCGCAGTCTGTCCGTTTACGACTATCTACGTCGCGACGATCCTGACCGAGGTGGCAACAAACTTTCTCGCTGTTGCGATGGTGCTCACAGCAACGTTCGCGTTTAAAGCCACTGTGCGAAAGAAAGCACTCATGTGGTGGATGGTGACCGGTTTAATCGCGGGACTCGCGGTTTTGTTCCGCCCGGACAGCGGGCTCTTCGCCGCTGCGATCGGCGGCACGTTAATGATTTCGGCGCTTGTCAGCCGGAATGCAGGTCCATTCTTCACGCGGATGCGGGCGGGGGTTCTTTCAGCCGCGCTCTTCTCGATCGCGTTCTGCATCGTGCTCGTGCCTTGGACCATTCGCAATCGACGAGTGTTTCACGTGTTTCAGCCGCTGTCGCCGGCACACGGCGAGATGCCCGACGAGTTTGTTGCGCGCGGTTATCTGCTCTGGGTGCGAACGTGGCTCGACGAAAGCAAGTACGTTGGTCCGGCGCTCTGGTCGTTGGATATGCGTCCGAT
>Ga0126376_10000980_pt1 | contig 14923 bp, 13 predicted proteins | sample PanSoiMetPlot_15_FD_92760 | JGI IMG/M metagenome (GOLD analysis project Ga0126376, IMG submission 92760) | Tropical forest soil microbial communities from Panama - MetaG Plot_15 | ecosystem: Environmental > Terrestrial > Soil > Tropical forest > Bulk soil | place: Panama | collected 2016-02-17
CCCGCGCGCGGCCGCGAAGCCGGCCGCCATGGCCGCGGTCTGGCCGAAGTTGCGGCGGAAGCGCAGCAGGCGCAGCCAGGGCCGGCTGGCCGCCGCCTCGCGCAGGCGCAGCCAGGAGCCATCCTGGGAGCCATCGTCGACCACGAGGACCTCGGTGGGCCGGCCGGCCGTCTCGAGCCCCCGCACGGCGCCGTCGAGCGCCCCAATCAGGCGCGGGATCACGGGCTCCTCGTTGAAGCACGGGATCACGACCGAGATCTGGACGTCGGTCACGGAAAGAGCGTACCGGAAGAACCCACCGTCGTCGAGGGCGGGCGCCGAAGGCTATTCCACCGCGTCGGGGCCGGCGTCGGGCGGCAAGGGCATACACGTGCCCGAGCCGACGTCGCACCCGTAGGGCGGACGGCAGCTTCCGGGCATGCCCCGGACCGGACAGCACACCATGTTTACATCGCCGCACGGCTGGCAGAGCCCACTGCTGAAGCAGCCCGTCCCGCCGGCAGTGCAGATGTTGCCGTCGCAACAGGGCTGATCCATGCCCCCGCACGACACGCAGGTGTGCCTTGTGGAATCGCATAACAGGCCGAAGCTCGAGCAGCGGTTGCCTGCACAGCAAATCTTGTTCAGGGCACCGCAGACCGGGGCCGTCGGCGTGTCATCGCAGCCCGCCAAAGCGAGCATCACCACCAACCCTCTTAAGGCTCGTAATGTCGGCACCGCGTCCATTTTGCCAAAAAATCGGGCCGCCGTCACCTTTCTCTCGCTGCTGCGGCCCCTATGGTCGTGGCGAGCTGCCGAGCCGGCGGAGGGCGGCCTGCCCGATGAAGCCGGCCTGCCCGATGAAGCCGGCTTGCCCGATGAAGCCGGCCCGCCCGGTGAAGCCGGCCCCGACCAAGGCGGCGGGAAGATCAAGCGAGTAGCGGCTCAGGGCAGCGGCTTGAGATGCAGCTCGATCGTTACGCCCGTCTCTTTCGTGGTGGGGGCGAACCGTGCGGCCGCGAGGATGGCTTGCTCGACGCAGGCCGCGGCCCCATGGCCCACCGGGTCGGCGATGCTGGTCACACCCTTGACCGCTCCGGCCTCGTCGAGCCGGAGGTGGCTTTCAAAATCGAGCGGTTGGCTCTGCCCGCGCATGCAGGCTTCGACGGCCGAGCGGGAAGCGGCAAGCAGCGCCTGGCGCTCTGCTCCCCGGTCCGCATCCGCGCGCGGCTGCACGTCTTGCGGCTGCAAGCAGAACGTCGCGTCCGCGAGCTCGGTGTCGTTTTCCGGAGTCTGCTGAGAGACCGAGAATCCCTTTGAGACAAAGTGGCCGATGCCCACATCGGACCAGATCTCCTTCTCGGCCTTCTTCCAGCTCGGGCTGTCCATCATGAGCTCGCAACAGGTCTGGCGGCACTCGACCGACGCGCGGTCGCCATCCACGCCGAGAAACCGCGTCAGCCGCTCACGCACCAGCTGCTCCTCGCGCGCGGCCCACGATGGGTTGCGTTCCTCCCTCACAAACCGCTTGTCGGAGCCGTCCGATTCGTCAGCCTGCTGCTCCGGCTTGCGCAGCTCCTCTTCCAGTTTGTGCACACGAGCCTGCAGAACGCTGTTGGACCAGAGCAGGGCGTTTTCCTGGCCCTGCGCGGAGCGTGTGGGCGCGGAGCCTTGCGCTGCGCTGCCGTGCTCCCCGGGCCCGAGCGTGACGCTTCCGTGCGCATTGGCCAGCATCACTCTTCCCTCGTAGACCGTGACCAGCACTGCGGCCGAAAGAGCTGCACCGGCAGCCCCCGCCATGATGGTTCTTCGCTGTGACTTCATCTCGCTCACCTCCACTCGGAAGCACGTACCGAGTACCTGGACGTCCGCAACCGGCGTCGCGACCACGAACGGACCGCCGCGCTCGACCCGGTAGAACACCTCTCCCCGTGCCTGGCTCACGCGTCCGGCACCGCCTCGCGCGACCACCCACTCCAGCTCCGCCTGGGGCTCGGCGACTGCCACCGCACGAGCGCCCATGGCAATCGATTCGCGGGCGCTGGTGACTCTGCGGCCGCTCTCGGCCGGCCCGAGCCGAAGACCGAAAAATCCCGCGGCCGCCGCCACGGCGAGCGAGCCGCCCACGATACCCCATCGCCGCAGCCGGGGGCGTCTGCCGGGCAGTTGGGCGGCCAGCCGCTTGCGAAGCTTGCCCAGCACCCGGTCGGCGAGATCGGCCGGCGGAGCGGGCGCGTCATACGAGAGCAGCACATCGCGGTCGAGCACGATGTCCTCAGGCTCAGGCTCTTGGTCGTTCTTCATGGAGAGCCTCCCTCAGCGCTTTCCGAGCGCGCGCGAGCCGCGACTTTACGGTGCCGACTTCGAGCTCGAGAATGCGGGCAATCTCCTCATAGTCCAGCTCGTGGTATTCGCGCAGAATCACGACCGCCCGCTGTTCGGGGTTGAGACACGCGATGGCGCGCCGGACCGCCTCGGCGACCGCTCGCCGCTCGAAGTGCTTTTCGGGACCGGGCGCGCGGTCCTTCATCTGCTCATCGAGCGGCTCCGAGACCGGGTGCCGCGTCAGCTCGTTGAGCGTGAGACGCGTCGCGATGGTCAGAATCCACGTCGACAGACGCGCCGGCCCGGCCGGGACGAAGCTCGACAGATTGGACAGCACGCGGATGAACGTCTCCTGGCACAGGTCCTCGGCTATCGTCTCCCGTCCCCGGCTCGCGAGCATTCGCCAGATCACGGCGAACACCCGGGCCTGGTATTTCACAATCAACGTGCGGCGCGCCGCTTCGTCGCCCCGCTGGGCTCGCGCAAGCGTCAGCTCGTCCAGCTCACCGGAGGCGTTCGCCCGAGGCTGCATGGTGGCCGCGCCCATCACGCTAGAATTACACACAGCGGCCGTAGGAAAGTTCCGTGTCGTCCACGCAAAAGAAATTCGCAAATGATTGCGGATAGCTAAAGAGTGGCGCCGGTCCCCACGCGGCCATCATCTTCCCGTAATGCTGCCATCGTAGGGTGTGCCCATGAACGCAAAAAGCTTGTTGATGAGCGCCGCCATTCTCGGTGCAGCCGCATGCTCGGATGACAAGGCCAACTCGTGTCCGCATCCAGCCAACTACACGCCGAACATCGCCCCGTCGAACTTCCCGACTTCGACCCGCATCGACAACCAATATTTTCCGCTCACGCCGGGCCGATCGTTCACCTACCGGGACGCCGACGGCAACATCACGGTCGTCGCCGTCACCTCCGACACCAAGACGATCGCGGGCATCACCTGCGTGGTCGTCCACGACTTCACAAAAACCCCCGCCGGCGAGCTGTTCGAGGACACCTACGATTGGTACGCACAGGACAAGGACGGCAACGTCTGGTACATGGGCGAGGACACCAAGCTCTACCAGAATGGCAGCGTGATCAGCACCCAGGGCTCGTGGCTGACCGGGGCCAATGGGGCCAAGCCGGGCATCATCATGGAAGGCCATCCGCAGGTCGGCGACAGCTACCGTCAGGAATATCTGTGTGGCAGCGCCGAGGACAAGGCCGACGTGCTCAGCTTGACCGAGACCATTACGGTTCCCTACGGGACCTTCAACAACTGCCTCAAGACCAAGGACCACAGCGATCTCGAGCCGGGCAAGGCGGAGAACAAGTATTTCTCCCCGGGGCTGGGTCAGGTCTCCGCCGTCGACATCGTGACTAGCGGAACCGCCCCGCACGAAGATCTGATCTCGGTGACGGGTCCATGAGCTGGCGCCTTTGGGCCGTGCTCGCCGTGCTCGCGGTGCTCGCGTGCGGCGGCGACAACAAGGTTGTGGGCGGCAGCGGGACCGTCAGCGGCTCGGTCGCTGGCAATTCCTGGACGCACATCGCGGCGGCCTACTGGATCGGCAAGCCGGCGGCAGGCTCGCCCCCCGTCATCCTCTTCCTCCTGGAGGCGCCGCTCGACTGCCCGACCATCTCGCTTTTGAACTGGGACAAGACCATCGGCGTGAGCCAGGTGCTCGAGATCGGGCTCAGCGAGGCGGCGGCGCGCACGTTCCACGTGCCGGGCGACGGTGTGGTGGCGTATCTGCGCGACACCCTCAATCCAGACGCCGACTCGGCCACCATCACGGCAACCGCGATCAATCCCATGCGGAACCTTACGGGCACGTTCGATGCGATGTTCCGGACCGACCGGCTGCAGGGAACTTTCGACGCGGCGTACTGCCCGACGGGCGTGGAACCGTGAGGAGGGCCGCCATGATGCGATGGATGTTCGGATTGACGCTCATGCTGGCGGCGTGCGGTCCCGATAGGGGTCCCGCCGGCGGTGGACACGATGGAGGGGCCGGCGCGGGCGGCGCGGGCGGCGCGGGCGGGGCGGGCGGCGCGGGCGGCGCGGGCGGCGCGGGCGGCGCGGGCGGCGCGGGCGGTGCGGGCGGCGCCGGCGTGCCCTGCACAACCGCCGACGATTGCTTCGGCGCGACGCCCCAATGCAACATCACCAGCCACCGCTGCGTCCCCTGCGCGACCGACGCCGACTGCCGCGGCGGCTTGCACTGCTACCCTGCGAACGGCCAATGCCGCGATTGCATCACCGACGCAGACTGCGCCGCTCCCACGCCGTTCTGCGACTTCAATTCGTCGCAGCAGTGTACGGCGCACTGCAACAGCGACGCCGACTGCCCCACGCACCCGGGGCACTGCGATCCCACCGTGCACGTCTGTTACGACTGCCTGCAGGGATCGCACTGCGGCACCGGATTCTGCGAGCTCACGACGCACAGTTGCGTCGGGTGTTTGATGAGCTCGGACTGCCCGCCACAAGCACCGACCTGCGGCCCGTCGCTCGCCTGCTCGCCCACCTGCACGATGGACGCTCAATGTCCGGTCGGCCTGTACTGCGATCCGGCGTCGAGTCTGTGCGCCGAGTGCGTGACCAACCGCAACTGCCCCGGCGGCATCTGCCAGATCAACCACACCTGCGGCTGACTACGCGTTCGCGGCCGCGAAGCGCAGCGTGATGCGGAAACGCCTACCGTCCAGATCCGTGCGCGCTTCGCCACGCGCCAGCTGCGCATAGGCCGCCACCAGCGCCAGACCGAGCCCGCTGTGCCGGCCATCGGTGCGCGCGCTGTCCTTGCGCCAGAACGGCTCCAGCACGTGCTTGACGTCGTCCTCGGTCAGGCCCTCGCTCGTGTTGGCGAGCACCAGGGCGCCCGGCTCGACGATGCAGCTGATCTCGCCGCCGCGCGGCGTGTAGTCGACGGCATTGCTGTACAGGTTCGCGAGCATCGCGAAAAGAAGCGCGCGATCGGTCTCGACCAGCGCGGGCGCCGTGCGGAAGGAGACGGCGAGCTGGCGCTGTGCGGCCGTACCCGCAAAGGACCGCCAGGCTTCCGTCGCCGCCGCGGCCAGATCCACCCACTCCAGCCGCACCTCCTGCCGTCCCGCGTCGCAGCGTGCCAGCGCCAGCAGATTGGCGACCGTGCGCTCCATCTGCAGCGCAATCGCGAGCACGTCGGGATGGCTGTCCAGCTCGACCTCGGCCAGCGTGCGCAGCTCGGCCACCGGGGTGCGCAGCTCGTGCGCTACGTCGGCGGAGAAGCGGCGTTCGCGCTCGAAGCTCCCCTGCAGGCGCGAGAGCAGATCATTGAGCCGCCGCGTGATGGCGGCCAGCTCCTCGGGAATGCCCTCGACCGCAAAGCGCGCGTCGAGGGAGCCGGCGTCGATGGCCTCGGCATGCGTCGCCACCTCGGCCAGCGGCAACAAACCGCGTGTGAGCACCGCCTGTACCAGCAGCACCGCCCCCAGCAGCAGCAGAACCCCGACGGCGGTGGTGGCAAGCGAGACCCGCCACAGGGCGCCATCCAGCTCGGCGCGGCTCCGCGCCAGCACCAGTAGCAGCGGCGGCGATGGCTGCGCGAACACGGCGCTTCCATCGGGGCCTTCGTCGTCGTGATCGTCGACCGGCACGAAACGCAGCCCGATGAGGCGCCCACGCCGGCCGTCGGGAAGCGTGACGTCGAAGGTCGTCTTTTCGGCGACCTTCGGACGTGCCAGCGGCGCGCTGCCCAGCGACGGCGAACGCGCGATCGAGCGGCCGTCGAGGTCGGTGAGCTCGTAGTACTCGGGCTCGCGCCGCCGCTCGAACTCCGGCATCGGCTCCTCAGCCAGGTCGACATCCATCTGCCCATCGGGCGCGCGCTTGACCAGCGTAGCCAGGACGCGCGCCTTGGCCTCCAGCGTGGCGTCGAACTGCGCGACCAGGAGATGCCGCGTCACCAGGTAGAGCCCGAGCGCCAGCACCGCGAACAGCGCGGTCAGCGCGCCTATGAGGCGCCGCTGCAGGCCTTCACGCAGCGATCTCATTCCGGCTCACCGCCCAGCACATAGCCCAGCCCGCGCCGGGTTTCGATGAGCGAGGGCTGCCCGGGCGTGTCGATGTGCTTGCGCAAGACGCACACCGCCGAATCGACCACGTTGCTCATGGGATCGGCCCGGCCGTCATAGATGTGCTCCTCGAGCTCGGCGCGCGAGACCACCCGTCCGCGCCGCATCGCGAGGTACTCCAGCAGCGCATACTCGCGCGGCGCCAGCTCGACCGGCCTGCCCTTGCGAAACACGCGCCGTTCGCAGGTGTCGATTTCGATGGTCCCGAGGGCGATGCGCGGGTTCTTGCTTTCGTAGCGCCGGCGGCCGAGCGCCTGCACGCGTGCCAACAGCTCCTCGAACGCAAACGGTTTGACCAGGAAATCATCGGCGCCCGCGTTGAGACCGCTTACGCGATCCGACACCGTCTCGCGCGCGGTCAGAATCAGCACGTGGGTAGCGATGCCCTGCTCACGCAGGCGCCGCAGCACGGTCATCCCGTCGATCTTGGGCAGCATCAGATCGAGGATGATGACGTCATAGTCGTTGAGCTCGGCCTGGGCGAGGCCGTCCTCGCCGTCGCTGGCCACGTCGACCCCATAGCCCGCTCTGCGCAGACCGGTGGCGACCGATCGCTGCAGGCGAGCTGAATCTTCGACGACCAGCAGCCTCACGAGAGAAGCATACCGGAGCCGAGGGTAACCGGGATGGATTATGGAAACATTACGGCAACCCTGCCGACGCGGGGCAGGCACGCCCAAGGCCTAGGGTTACCAGCCGCTGGTCGTCGTCTTGGTCGGTCGGTTGGTCCTCACTACCAGCCGTAATGGATGCAGGGCCATCCGTGGTTCCACATGTCGTTGGCGGCGTCGTTGGCGGCGCTCCACGCGGCGTCGTCCCATGCGTCCGCGTGATTTCCGCCCATCTTGGATCCCGCGCGCCACGCCGCGTCCCAAACCGAATCGTAGCAGTACCAGGTCGACAGGTTGTTGAACGCCCACGAGTCCGACAGATCCAAGCCCTTGCCCCCGGCCACCTTTCCGAGAACCGAGTTGTCGATCGAAGCCAACCGAGCCAGCTTGCGGTTCTTGTCCATGAAATGTCCTCCGGGCTCTTTCTGAGCGGCCGGGTGCGCGTGCAGCTCGTGTGCCACGCAGGAGGGAGGCAGGACACGTGCAGCCGCACGCGATGACGCGCAGTTGCCCCGGCTTGTCACGCACCGTAGACGCCCAGAGCGTCGCGCGCAGTCAACGCTGTCAGCCCCCAACGAGTGGCTGATCTAGCCACCCGCAACTCGTGTGGTCAGGTCGCGCTGCCGGTAGGTCGCGCCCGGTTCAGCAGTTGATCTTGACCAACCCGCCGTGAATCACGTGGTCGTCCTGCGCAACGGTCGCGATCTTCTTTCCATTGATACTGATGCTTTCCTTCGTGATCACGATCTTTGAATCACCCACCATCAGCTCGATGCGCTCGCCCGCGACCAGCTGGTAAACGTTCTCGACCTTGATCTGCTCGTCGTGGTTGACCTGCACGCGCAGATCCTTCTCCGCGTGCATCGAGATGAGCTCCTGTTCCTTCTCATCCTGAAAGCGAATCTCGTTGTATCCGGTGCCGCCGGGTGTGGTCTGCGTGCGGATGTAGCTCCAGGCCTTGTGCGCGGGCAGCTCGTGGGCGACCGGCTGCGTTCGATTGTGCAGTCGGCCGACGATCACGGGCCGATCCGGATCCCCTTCCAGGAACGCGACGATCACCTCCTCGCCCGCGCGCGGCAGGAAGAAGGCGCCGAACCCGGCACCTGCCCAGGACTGGCTGACGCGCACCCAGCAGCTGTCCGCACCGCGATGCCAGGGAAAGTGCACCCGGACCCGGCCGTCGCTGTCGGTGTGGATCTCCTCGCCCTGGGGGGCCACGACGGTCGCCGTGTGCAGCCCCACCACCACCGGACGCGGCGTCACCCGAGGCGGACGGTAGAACACGCGCGTTTTCTCGGTTGAGCTTTGCGCCCCCGGTGGGGAGTACGACGTGGGGGACACGGTCAGCACGCAGTGGTACGTGTGGCTGGTGGGAGTGCCGTGCGGGCCGTTCGCCGCGACACGATGATGTACCTGCACGACCAGGTACTCCTGGTTCAGCTCGCCGCACGGGTGCCGTTCGCCCGACAGACTGGCGCCGAGCACGAAGGTCAGACCGGGCGCAAATCGCGTGCCGTTGCTGAGCGCGGTCCCCATGACCCGCGAGACCTCAAGCTCCTGCATACGGACGCGCGCCAGGCGGTCTCCGAGCCCCGACGGCTGGTCGACAAACTCACCGGGATAGTCGCAAAGCTCGCCGGCGCCGTCTTTGCCGCTGGCCCGCGCATCGGCGCAAAGGTCGAGCTGGGGATTGCGATATGTGAAGTCGCGCAGGGTGACCTTCTGCGGTGACAGCCGGTGGTTGAGCACAAGCTCAGTCACGACCTCGCCGTGCATGGGGGCCCTGGGGTCGGTGCTGAACGGGAGGGTTGCATTGCCCGGAATGGGGTTGTGGACCTGCCAGTGGTCGGCGAAGATCAGCTTGGGCTCCTTGCCCTCGCCGGAGTCGAAAAAGAAGAAGATGCCCTCTTCCTCGAGCAGGCGGGACACGAAGTCGAGGTCGGACTCACGATACTGGACACAGTAGTTCCGCGGTAGGTACTTCTCCTTGAGCTTCCCCCAGTCCGCGTTCGTGATCCCGTTTTCCTTGAGCACCGCCTCCACGATCTGCTGTGTGGTGCGGTCCTGGAAGATGCGTTGCCGCCGTTGTAACGCCAGCTTCATCAAAGGCGACGCCAGCCGGATGCGCACGAACGCGTGGTCGCCGTCGATGCCCTCCAAATCGACTGCGAATACGATGCCATGGATGGTCCGCTTGGCGACCGAGCCCGAAAGCACGAGCTGGGCCTCCTTGAGCAGGAGGCCCCGCAAGCGGCTATGAACCGCGTGCGCAGCCGGCAAAGCCACCGTAATGTCGAAGGAAAAGGGGCGCGACAAGGCCTCGTCGCCCATCATGCGGACGACTGGGAGCGGCTCCTCAGAGGTGGCGACCCGAAACCCCACAAGAATCGTGGAGGGGTCAACCGACCCCAGGGGTGTTGCACCTTCTGTTTTCGAGGCCGGTTCCTTGGCACCCCCTTTGCGCGGGTCCTTCTCAGCGGGGTCGGCCTTACCCTCTGGCGGGGGCTTGATCGCGTGGATGACCTTCTGCAGCGCGGCTTTGGTCGCCAGCTGGGCTGCGGTCGTGGCCGCGACCTGCCCCACCACGCGGCCTGGGGAGACCCCTGACAGGGCGGCCTTGACGGCCGCGTCGCCCGCGGCCCCGGCCGTCTTGCCCACGATATCTCCCAATTCTTCCAGTGCCTTAATACCCAGGGCAGTGGCTGCTGCAGTGGCCCCGATCTCGGCCACGTCCACAAGTGCCTTCTTGACCCCTGGCAGCAGAGAGCTGGCCGCAGCCTGCTCGACCGCGCGGTCCACCTTCCCGCCCTTTCTCAGCGCGGCATCCACCGCAGCCGTAGCGATGTCACTGCCAGCGTCGTCTAGACTACCGAGGCCGGAACCTTAGCGGTCCGCGTCCTTCTTACGCTTCTCGTCCGGGGTGTCGCTCATTCACCCACCAGTCAGCAAGCCTCGTGCCTACCAAGAAAGGTCTTGACCCTCACGCGACGTGAGGCCCTATCGATACTTGCGGAGGTGATGAGAATGGCCCTCAAGGTGAGCGAAGTCGCCCGGCTTACAGGTGTGAGCGTCCGGACGCTTCACCACTACGACGAGATTGGGCTCGTCCGATCCTCCGCGCGCAGCGAGGCGGGATACCGTCTCTATGCGTCCTCGGATCTCGAGCGGCTCCAGCAGGTCTTGTTCTTCCGAGAGCTCGATTTTCCGCTCCCCGAGATCCAGCGGATGTTGGACGATCCCGACTTCGATGTGGATGCGGCGCTGCGCATGCAGCGGCAGCTCCTCAGCGAGAGGGCGATTCGCGTCAAGGCTCTGATCGCCGCGGTCGATGCGGCGATCAACTCTCGCGCGAAAGGGACCACCATGACCCACGAAGAGCGATTTGAAGTGTTCGGTGATTTTGATCCAGAGAAGTACGAGACTGAGGCCAAGAAAAAGTGGGGCGACTCGGACGCGTTCGCGGAATCATTGCGACGAACCAAGTCTTACACCAAGGCCGACTGGGCCCAGGTGAAGGCCGAAAGCGACGCCATCTTCTCCGACCTGGCCAAGCTCGCAGCAGCGGGCACAGCCGCTTCGAGCGTGCAGGCGATGGATGTGGCCGAGCGCCATCGGATGCACATCGATCGTTGGTTCTATCCCTGCCCCAAAACGATGCATCGGGGGCTCGGTGAGCTCTACGCGAACGACCCCCGCTTCGCCGCCAACATCGATCGGTTCGGGGCCGGACTCTCCGAGTACGCACGCGATGCCTGGCGCGCGAACGCAGAGCGCTCCCCATTCGGGTCGCCCCACAAACAGTCAAGGGGCCCTTCGGCTCCACCTACGGGCGCGTGGTGAGGAACGCGCGCCGGGCCTTGAGCCCGTCGAGGCGCAGCCGCAAGGTCCCCTCACGCATCTCGGCACGCCGGAGGACAGCCTGTGCGGCTTCAACGTCTACCTGCGGAGCCGCCCCGGCTTCGGCTCTGGCCGTGACCGCAGCGAGCGCCTGCTCGGCCGCTTCCGTGCTCCCTTTCGCCGCCGGAAGCGCCGCCTCGAGCCCCGCGATCGAGCCGTCGATTTCCGCAGTCCGGACCGCGAGTTGCTCGACCGTCGAGTCGGCCTCGAGCGCCCGCGCCTCGGCGTTCGCCACATCGGCGTCCTTACGGGCGCGCTGCCGAAACGTCCCCGTCAGCGGAAAGGCCAGCGCTACACCCACCGCGTAGTAACCGGGCTCGCTGCCCGGCGGCGGGTTCGCGTAGCCAGCGCTGCCGCCGAGCATCAGCCGCGGAATCCAGTCCATCCCGCGCAGCGTCAATAGCTCCGCAGCCTGCTTCCGCCACCAGCGGGCGAGGCGGATCTCGGGGAGCTCGTTTGCGCCGGTCGGGACTTCGATGCGAAGCGATGACGTGAGCGCGCGGTCGTCGCCCAGGAGCTCGCGGAGCGCCGCTCGCGCGCTTCGTTCTTCGGCCACCACCGCCGCCAGCTCCGCCTCCACATCGGAGAGGCCGGCCTGGGCTTGCAGGAGCTGCTCGCGCGCCACCATGCCTGCCTCGACGCGCGTGCGCACGGCGCCGATCTCCTGGCGGCGCGCCTGCAACTCGGCCGAAAGCACGCCCCGCGTCTCTTGGTAGGTCAGGATCCGCTCGAATAGGTCGATGACCGCGAGCGCGACCTCGCGCCGAGCGATCGGCCGGGACTCATCCGCGGCGTCCACGCCGGCCTCGGCGGCGTGGACCGAGTGCGGCGTCCTCAAGAGGTCGACCAGATCCCAGCTCGCGTCCACGCCGGCGACGTAGTTGTGGAAAAAGGGCGAGCCGAGCATGCCCCGAAGCTGAAGGTCGGAACCGGATCCCGGAAAACCGCTCGTGTAGGCGGCACCGAGGAGAACCTCGGGCGCGTAGGCGATGAGGGCTTCTTCGCGTCTGGCGGCTGCTGCCCGCCGGCGCGCCAGAGCGACCGCGACGCGAGGATCCCTCCGCGAAGCCCGATCAACTGCTTCTATGAGGCCGAGCGAACCTGTCGCGAGGTGGTCCTCGGCTAATGAGGTCGAGCTCGCGCCGAGCGCCAGCGCAAACAGCACCACGATCGCCAGGAGGCGCCGCGCGCTCATCGCGCCACCTCCACGTGAACGCCATCGCGGAGCAGACCGCGTCCACCGATGAGGACCACATCCCCTTCGGAGACGCCTTCCTGAATCTCGACCTGGACGCCGTTGTCGTAGCCGGGCCGCACAACCCGTCTGTGCGCGACGTCCGAGCCGGCCACGTAGACCACGGCAGCGCTCCCCTCGTGCACCAGCGCTTCGGATGGAATGACAATGACGCCCGAGCGGGCCTGGTTTTTGAGGCGGACCTCGGCCAGGACGCCGGCGATGAGCGTACCGTCGTTCGGGACGTCGACCTCGACGGGGAGCATGCGCGTCTTCGGATCGAGCGCCGGTGCGAACCGGCTGATGGCCGCGTCCAGGCTGCGTCCCCCGATCGAAGCGAGCGTGATGCTAACGGGCGCGCCCTTGGAGACGAACCCGGCCTCCGCCTCGGGCACCTCGAGGCGAATGCGCAACCTATCGACGCGCGCCACCTCGAGGACCACGTCGCCCGCGCTTACGCTGGCGCCGCGGTCCTTTCGTCGCGTCACGATGACACCGTCGAACGGCGCGACGAGGCGCGTGTCGTTGACCAGATCGCGCAAGCGCCTGGCTTCCGCCCCCGCGGACGCTGAGCGCGCCTGCGCGGACGCCACGGCGCTCTTGGCGGCGCGTACCTCTTGCTCGGAGATGGCCGCCCGGTTGCGCTCAGCCACCGTCGACGCGCGCTGTGCGGCGTCGTCGCGCACCTCCATCTCGTGCTGGGCAGCCTCGCTAGCGGCCAGGGCAGCCTCGGCCTGCGAGGACAGCCCGGGAACCGAGAGCACCGCCAGCACCTGACCGGCACGCACGCGGTCCCCCACGTCGACGCGCACATCGCTCAGGATTCCCGCGAGCCGGACCGCGAGCGTCGCCCGCTCGTACGGATCGAGGCGGCCGATGAGCGCGGCTCCCGCTTCGACGCGCGCGCGCTTCGCCGGAACGCCGCGCACGCGGATTGCCGCCTGCGTGACCGCGGCGCCGGCGGATGCCGTTGTCGTGCTCTCGCGCGAGCAGGCCAATACCAGGACCGACAGGCTCAGTACAAGCACACGCTTCATGCAGCCGCCTCCGCTTCGAGCGGCGACCGAGGCTCGGCGCCTCGGTGCGGCCTCGTTCGGTGGAACCAGGCGTAGAGCGACGGCACGACGAAGATCGTCAGCGCGGTGGAGGCAGCGAGACCGCCGACGACCGCACGCGCCAGCGGCACGTTGGCCTCGCTTCCTCGCTCGACCCCGAGCGCCATGGGCAGGAGCCCGAGCAGCGCGGCGAACGTGGTCATCAGAATGGGGCGCAAACGAATCAGAGCCGCTTCGATTGCGGCTTGGCCGGCCGACTTTCCGGCCGCGCGCAGCCGGCCCGCGAAGTCGACGATGAGGACGGAGTTCGAGACGGCGATGCCAACCATGAACAGCATCCCCACGAGCGACTGCACGTTGAGCGTCGCCCCGCTGATGCGCAGAAGGCCGACCGCGCCGATGCCGCCGAGCGGGATGGCGATGAGCACGAGCAGTGGGTCGAGGAACGAGCGGAACTGCGCGACCAGCAGCAGGTAGACCAGCACGATGGCGAGCCCGAGGCCGGCGCCGAGCGCGCTCATCGACCGCCGCATTTGGGCGACCTCCCCGCGCACCTCGATCTTGGCGCCGCTCGGCAGCTTTATGCCCGCGAGCGAGCGCTCGATGGCGCGAGCCCCAGAGCCCACGTCGCGACCGTCCACGTTGACCAGGACCTGCTGCACGCGGCGAATCGCCTCGTGCCGGACCTCGCCGACCGACTGCACGCGCGCGAGCGTCGCCACCTGCCGGAGCGGAATGGCCGGGCCGCCTCCGCGCGGCGTGATGGGCACATTGAGGATGGTCTCGAAGTCCGCGATGTCGCTCTCGCGGTACTGGACGCCGACGAAGTAGTGGTTGCCGTTCCGGTTGTCGATCCAGAAGGCCGGGTCGAAGTTGACGCTGGAGGTGAGCGCCGAGGCGGCGTTGCGCACGACGTCCTGCTCGGTCAGGCCGAGCTCGGCGGCGCGCAGCCGGTCCACGTCCAGACGAACGGTCGGATAATCGAAGCGCTCCTGAAGGCGAACGTCGGCGGTATTTGGGACCGCCCGCGCGGCATCGATGATGGCCGGCACGATCTTCTGCGCATCCGCCTGCGACGCACCCTCGAGCACGATCGCGATCGGCGAGACCGCGCCGTCGGAGAGCGCCGCGGTGAGGAGGCCACCCGAGTCGAACGCGGTCTCCACATCGGGCAGCTCGCGCTCGAGCGCATCTCGAAGGCGCCTCACGTAATCGTCGACGCCCGCGTGCCGCTTGCCGCCGAGCTCGACGAGCATGAACGCGTCGCTCGTCCCCGCATTCGGCGTGTAGGCCGCGGGCCAGTCGTAGAGGATGCCGATGTTGGTGATGACCTTGGTGACCTCGTCGGCCGGGATGACGCTGCCGACGACCCGCTCGGCGGTGGCCGCGATCTGCTCGGTGCGCTCGAGTCGTGTGCCCGTCGGAGCCCGCAGGAGCACCGTGATCTGCCCGGCGTCCGAGCGCGGGAACAGCTCCGAGCCCATCGTCGGAACGATGAACGCGGCGATGCCGACGGCGCCGAGGGCAAGCGCTGGCGCGAAGGCCGGTTTCTGGACCGCCACGCTGAGCAGGCGTTCGTAGGTGCGCGAAAGCGGCCCGCGCGCCTGCCCGGTTTCAGCCGCCGCGTGCGCGACGCGCTCGGCCGCGCGTCCTCGCAGCACGCGCCGCGCGTAGATCGGTACGACGGTGAGCGCGATGACGTAGGAGGCGAC
>Ga0126376_10000982_pt1 | contig 14905 bp, 16 predicted proteins | sample PanSoiMetPlot_15_FD_92760 | JGI IMG/M metagenome (GOLD analysis project Ga0126376, IMG submission 92760) | Tropical forest soil microbial communities from Panama - MetaG Plot_15 | ecosystem: Environmental > Terrestrial > Soil > Tropical forest > Bulk soil | place: Panama | collected 2016-02-17
CAGCAAGACGGTGGACTCCTAAGCACGGAATGCCTCTTCGAGCTCCGGCCCCACCCGCATGTCGTGCGGGTCCGGTGGCTCCACCCGAATCGGCTGGCCGAAGTCGAAGGCCGGAAACGCCTTTGGCCCGTATCGAGCCTGCTTGCCTTTCTGTCGAGCCTCGAGGGCGCGCAGGATCTTCTCCGGCGTGATCGGGATCTCGTCTACCCAGATACCGAGCGCGTCGTAGACCGCAGCCGCGACGGCCGGCACAACCGGCAGCAGCGGTCCCTGGCCGGCCTCCTTGGCGCCGTATGGCCCCTCCGGGTCGACGGTCTCAATGATGAAGGTCTCGATTTCGGGCGTGTCCAGGAAAGTCGGGGACTTGTACTCCAGCATGCTCGGCCACTTGTGCCGGCCCTTTCGGTAGGTCTGCTCCTCCATCAGCGCCTCACCCAGGCCCATGTAGACGCTGCCCTCGACCTGTCCGACCACGAGCAGTGGATTTATCGCCCTGCCAACGTCGTGGGCGATCCAGACACGGTTGACGGTGAGAAGCCCGCTCCGAGCGTCTGCGTCGACATCCACGACGCAAGCGCTGTAGCTGTAGGCCGGGCTCGGCCCGACGCCTGAGCCCTTGAACGGGCCCCCGATGCGTGGTGGTCGGTAAGAGCCGGCGGTCGAGAGGGCGCCGAATCTGGCGGTGGCCAGCACGCAAGCCTCCTCGAAGCTGAAGTCGCCGATCCGGCCGTCCCGTACCTCGATCGTGTCCCGAAGGCCCGCCGGCAGGTCGCCGCCCAGGCCCATCTTCTCGGCGACCGCTTCGACCAGCAGGTTCCGCATCTTGCGTGCTGCCTCCAGGGCGGCGTTGCCGGCCATGAACGTGACGCGCGAGGAATAGCTGCCCAGGTCGACCGGGGTGGTGTCTGTGTCTGCGGTTACGAGGCGGACGTCCGCAGGTGTCAATCCCAGCTCCTCGGCCACTACGAACGCCAGCACCGAGTCGGAGCCCTGGCCGATGTCCATTGCGCCGCAGTAAGCGGTCACTCCGGTGCGATCCACCTTCAGCTGCACCTCCGAGTGCGCCATGTCGTTCCAGTAGATGGCCGTTCCTGCCCCCGACATGTAGGAGGAGATGGCGAAGCCCATGCCGTGTCCCTCTCTCCGCTCGCGACCGAGGTAGCCCGCGGCGTCGAGAACCTTCTGGGTGCACTCCTCGAGGCCGCAGGAGGTGACCCTCAGCCAGTTCACGGCCCGTGTGAAGGGCTTGACGAAGTTCTTCTGCTTCAGCTCGACGGGGTCCATGCCCAGGTCGTGGGCGATCTTCTCCAGGTGCAGCTCGACGCCGAACCGACCCTGGGGTGTGCCATGGCCGCGCTTGGGCCCGCACGGCGCCTTGTTGGTGAAGACCCGCACGCTGTCGAACCTGTATGCGGGGATGTCATAGGTCGTCGTCTGCAGAGTCCCCGTATAGAACGCGCTGGCTGCGCCGTAGGAGCCGTACGCGCCGCCGTCCAGTGCGCTCTGGTAGTGCATGGCCGTGATCCGTCCCTCGCTTGTCATCCCTGTCTTGATCCACATCAGCACAGGGTGCCGGCCGCGATGCGCGTAGAAGACCTCCTCCCGGGTCAGTGTGCACTTCACCGGGCGGCCGCTCACCATGGCCATCTTGGACACGATGATCTCGTGGGCGAACGGGTCGGTCTTGCCGCCGAAACCGCCGCCGTGGGCTGCGCCTATGACCCGGATGCGGTTCAGAGGCAGCTCGAGCACCTTGGCCAGCGCCCGGTGCACGTAGTGCACGACCTGGGTCGAAGTCCAGAGCGTCAAGCGGCCGTCGATGTAGGTCGCGACCGCGCTGTGCTGCTCCATGGGCAGGTGTGTGTTGCCCTGGTAGAAGAACACGTCCTCGCGGACGTGGTCGGCCCTTGCGAACCCGGCCTCGACGTCACCGAAGTCGTAAGAGAGCTGGCGGTGGACGTTGAACGGCCGGCGGGTGTAGGCCCGATCGTGGATCGGCTCGTCGGCCGGCTCGCGCAGCGCCTCCTCGATGGACATGACCGGCTCCAGGACTTCGTACTCGACCCGGATGGCATCCAGCGCCGCGGCCGCGATCTCCTCGTCCACTGCCGCCACGGCGGCGACGGGATCGCCGACGTAGCGGACCTTCTCGGCTTCCAGAGCGCGCTCGTCCTGGGACACGGGAAGGATGCCGAATCGGATCGGCAGATCGTGGCCCGTAAGCACCGCCTTCACGCCCGGGATGCGGCGGGCGGCGCTGGCGTCGACGCTCAGGATGCGCGCGTGCGGGTGCGGGCTGCGGAGGATCCTGCAGTGCAGCATCCTCGGCAGATTGAGGTCGTCCGCGTAGACGGCGACCCCGGTGACCCTCGCGGCGGCATCCACCTTCTGCAGTGGCTGCCCGATGACCCTCAGCTCGCTGCGTCTCGCACTCATCGAAGAGACCTTTGAGCCGCGAGCTCGACTGCCTCGACGATCTTTGCGTAGCCGGTGCAGCGGCAGAGGTTGCCGGCCAGTGCCTCTCGGATCTGATCACGAGAAGGGAGCGGGTTTCTTTCCAGCAGCGCCCTCGCAGCCAGCAGCATGCCCGGCGTGCAGTAGCCGCACTGGGCAGCGCCGAGCTCGGCGAACGCCTGCTGGAGCGGGTGCAGCTCCGCGGTGCTGCCCATCCCTTCCACAGTCGTGATCTCGCAGTCGTCGAGCTGGATCGGGAGGAGGAGGCAGCTCAGCTGTGGCTGGCCGTCGACCAGGACGGTGCAGGTGCCGCACTCGCCGAGCTCGCAACCGTGCTTGGTTCCGGTCAGGCCGAGGTCTTCACGCAGAACCTCGAGCAGCGTCTTGTGGACAGGCACCAGGACCTGGTGTTCCTCCCCGTTCACGCGCAAGTTGAGAGGCTCGCGCTGAATCGGACGGTCAAGCTCGTTCAGCATGACGAACGACAACCAGCATAAGTCGACCATCGAGCGTGGTCAAACTCGTTCATAATTCTGAACGACGTGGTGCCGGCGGTCGAACGCTCGTTTCGGATCCTGGACCTGCTCAGCCGTAGCTCGTCGCCACTGGGCACGTCTGAGGTGGCCAGGCGCCTGCGCCTGGCCAAGAGCACCGTCCACGGGTTGCTCCGCAGCCTGGAGGCCGTCGGAGCAGTCCAGGAGGTGCACCGCCGCTACCGGCTGGGACCGACCGTCGAACGGCTGGCAACGATCGGTGAGCTGCGGCGGCGCTGGCGCCCGGTCCTGCAGCGGCTGGCAGATGAGACTGGAGAGACCGCATTCCTCGGTCAATCGCGGGGCAGTCGGGTGGCCATCGTCGACGAAGTGCTGGGTGCCGGCGCCCCGGTCATATCGGGTCCAGCCGGGAGCTTCGTGCCGGCCAGCGCGGGCGCGATTCGCAAGGTGCTCGCGGGGCAGCGGACCGCAGTTGACCTGGGTGAGTACCTTCAAGGAGTGAACGCGGCCGCCACCGCTGTACCGGGCGGCGTGGTCTGGGTGGCCGGTTTTGCCGCCCGCCTGACGCCGGAGCGACTCGAGAGCGTCGCTGAGCTGCTTGGACGCCTATGCGCGTAGAGAGGCTCCAGAGCCTGGTGGCGCGGCTGCATGCTCTGCCTCGAAGGCGGCTGACCCTGATGGTCGGGGTGGACGGTCGGGCGGCGGCCGGGAAGACGATGTTTACCCGGGCGCTCGGGGCTCTAGACCCCGGGCTCGACGTGATCGAGATGCTGGACTTCGCGCTGCCAGCAGCCGAACGGCTGGGGGAGGGCGTCGAGCCGGCGGGACGGGTAGCTGTCGGAGTCGACTGGCGGCGGCTGCGCAGCAGCGTCCTGCTGTCGCTCAGCCGCGACCAGATCGCCCGATACCAGCGGTATGACGCGGCGACGGATGCCATGGCCGAGTGGCGGATCGTCCCCGTGGGCGGGATCGTAATCGTCGAGGGGCGTTACTCGTGTGTGAAGGCCCTGACCACGTTCTACGACTTCCGCGTCTGGGTCGAATGTCCGTTCGAGATCCGGCGCAGCCGCCTGGTCAGCGAGAAGGGCTCCGGGTCGCTCATGGACTGCGACTGGTTGTCCGCTGAGGACGCGTACATCAAGGCCCAGAACCCGGCCGCGTCGGCCCACCTGGTGGTGGACGGGTCGGGCGCAACAGCGCACGACCCGGCTGCTGAGTACGTCCGGGTCAGATAGCCTCCGCGCATCTTAAGAACCGCGAGTGCTTTCAGCGTCACCATCCTGCTTGCGAGCAGCCAGGCAGCGGGCGGACCGTCTCCGCTTGTGTGACGCACCCGATCTATGATCTCCAACACTGTGCTGCGCTGGCTCACCGCCGGGGAGTCGCATGGCCCCCAGCTCACCGTCGTCGTCGAGGGGCTTCCAGCGGGACTGGAGCTCACGGCCGACGACCTGCGCCGCGACCTGCGCCGCCGCCAGGGAGGCCACGGCCGGGGTGGCAGACAGCAGATCGAGGTGGACGAAGCCCGCATCCTGGGCGGTGTGCGCGGTGGCCTGACGATCGGCAGCCCCGTCGCGCTCGTGCTCGAGAATCGTGACCACGCCAACTGGACCGAGCAGATGACGCCCGGCACCGAGGGCTACGCGCCAAAGCCGGTCACCCGTCTGCGACCCGGCCACGCCGACCTGGCGGGGGTGCTCAAGTACGGCCACGACGACGTCCGCAATGTGCTCGAGCGCTCCAGCGCGCGGGAAACGGCGGCGCGGGTGGCGGCCGGCGGCGTCGCTCGCAAACTCCTCTCGACGTTCGGCCTGCGCGTCTTCAGCTTCACGCAGTCGATCGGCCCGGTCGACATCGGCTACGACGCCGTCGACCCGGAGGCCCTCACCGACGACGAGATAGAGAACTCACCCGTCCGCTGCCCACTCGTTCCGGCCAGCGCGACGATGGTTGCTGAGATCGACGCGGCCGGCGCCCGCGGCGACACGCTGGGCGGCACCTTCCGTGTGCTGGCAACGGGCGTTCCGCCTGGTCTGGGCAGCTACGTCCACTGGGACCGCAAACTGGACGCCCGGCTGGCGATGGCGGTCATGAGCGTCAATGCCGTGAAGGGCGTCGAGTTCGGCGCAGGCTTCGAGGGCGCCGCCCGCCCCGGCGCTGACTTTCACGACGAGATCGACTTTCGCGAGGGGCGGTTTCGCCACCTCAGTAATCGAGCCGGGGGCCTTACTGGCGGTGTCACCAACGGTGAGCCAATCGACTTGCGGGCGGCGCTGAAGCCGATCTCCACGATGAAGAAGCCGATGCGCTCAGTCGACCTCGCCACAAGGGAGCGAGCAGACGCCCACTACGAGCGGAGCGACGTCTGCGTCGTTCCAGCCGCGGGGGTAATCGGGGAGGCCATGGTCGCCCTCACGCTGGCGGATGCGCTGCTGGAGAAGTTCGGCGGCGACTCGGTGGTCGAGATCGAGCGCAACGTTCGGGGGTATCTGGCGTCGATCGGTCGCTGAAGGCTCCCATAGTCCTGGCGCTGGTGCTGGCCGCCGCGGCCTGCTCGGGGGCGACGCAGGCGGCATCAGTCGTGCCACCTCCGCCGTCAGATGAAGTCCCTTGCCGGCCCGCGGACCTGCGGGGGATCTTCCGGGGGTTCCAGGGCGCCGGCGGTGCCCTTGCCGGGGCGGTCGTAGTCGCCAACGTCGGCACCAATCCTTGCTGGCTGGACGGCAGCCCACGAAGCGTCAGTCTGCTCGACGACGCGGGCGGCGCGGTGGCAGTGAAGGAGCACGCGGTCGACCTGCCGCTCAACCGAGGGACCGTCAAGCTGACGCCGGGTGCGCCGCTGCCGGCCTTCGGGTCACCGCCGGCCTCGGGTTCGGCGTGGTTCACGCTCAGCTGGAGCAACTGGTGCTCCGACGCCAGCCCGACCGTCCAGGCGCTGCTAATCGTGCTTCCGGCAGGCGGATCGATCACCGCTCCGATCGACATCGGCATCCCCAGCTGGGCGGTGGGCCCAGGGACACCCGGGTGTTCAGATTCGCACCTGGGCTCGACCTTGACGTTCGGGCGCTTTCAACCTCCGGCGGCGGACCAGTGAGCAAGCTGGTCACGATGGCAGAGGCGGTGGTTCGTCATGTTCCTGACGGCGCAAGTGTGGCGATCGGCACGGCGCTCGAGCCGGCCATCCCGTTCGCGGCCGGCCACGAGATCATCCGCCAGCGGCGGCGCGATCTCACTCTGATCGGCCCGATCTCGGACTCGCTGTTCGACCAGCTGATCGGAGCCGGCTGCGTCGCGACCGTGTGCGCCGCCTGGGTCGGAAATGTCTCCGAAGGGCTCGGTCACTGCTACCGGCGAGCGACCGAGCAAGGCCAGCCGCGGCCGCTGGAGGTACGCGACCACTCAAACTTCTCGATCTCGCTGGCGCTGTGGGCGGCGGCATGGGGTTCCCCGTACATTCCGACCAGAACGCTGGTGGGCAGCGACATCCCGCGCACCAACCCGGATCTGGACCTGGCCGACGGCTCTGTTCAGGTCCGGCCGGTTCGGCCCGACGTCGCCATCCTCCATGTGCAGCGTGCCGATCCCGAGGGACGCGCCCACCTCTGGGGGCCGCTCGGCATCAGCGAGGAGGCAGGGCTGGCCGCGAGCCAGGCGATCGTCTGCTGCGAAGAGCTGGTCTCCTCCGAGGTCATCCTGTCCGACCCGAACCGTGTGCTGCTCCCGGAGACCAAGGTCGTCGCGGTGGTGCACGAGCCGGGCGGAGCGCACCCGGCGCCGCTGCAGGGCTTCTGGCAGCGCGACCACGGCCACTACCACGAGTACGCAGATCGCTCGCGGACGGCGCCTGGGTTCCACGAGTGGTTGGAGGAGTGGGTGCTTGCGCTTTCCGACCGCCGTGAGTACCTGGCGAAGGTGGACACGGCGGGCCTCCGCGTCCGCCGCCATCTTCACTCGGCGCCGGTCGATTATGGCGACGAGTGAGTACACGGCTCAGGAGCTGATGGTCGCCGTCGCGGCGCGAGAGATCCGCGACGGCGAGCTCGTCTTTGTCGGAATGCGCCTGCCCATCCTGGCCTACGGAGTGGCCCGCGGCACCCACGCGCCTCACGCCCGCGCGCTGTACGAGCTGGGCCTGATGCGAGACCGGCCACCGGCCGGCTTCCTCGGCACGATGGGGGACCCGCCAAACGTCACGGGCGCGCTGTGGGCGACGAGGATGTCAAATGTGATGGCGCTGCTGGCGCAGGGCGAGGTGGACCTTGGCTTCATCGGCGGCGCCGAGGTCGACCGGTTCGGCAACCTGAACACGAGCTACATCGGTGATCCCGAGCGCCCGGCCACGAAGCTGCCGGGGAGCGGGGGAGGCGCGGACATCGCGATCATGGCGAAGCGGTGGGTGACACTCATGAGTCACGAGCGGCGCCGGCTGGTTGAGCGTGTCGCGTACGTGACGTCGCCAGGTCACGGCAACGGCGCCGGCTGGCGGGTGCGGAACGGGCTGGCCGGTGGGGGGCCGGTCGCCATCGTCACAACCCTGGCGGTGCTTCGCTTTCCCGAGGGCGGCGGTGAGGCCTATCTGGCCTCGGTCCATCCCGGGGTGGCGGTCGAGGAAGTGCTGCAGCGGACGGGCTGGGAGCTGCGGGTCGCGGACAGGGTGTCCGTCACGCCGCAGCCAACGCCTGAGGAGCTGGCACAGATGCGCCGGCTCGACCCCGATGGGTTCTGGACGGGCCGCCGGTGAGCACGGTCCGACGGCTCAGCGCGATCGGTGGGGACCGACCGCAGGGGCGAGCTCAAGGGACGCCACTCTCCTCCGCTTCTGATGAAACGTTAACCGGCCGCTGAGGAAGATGGCGCGGCCGGTGCCGATCCTTGGGGATTGTCACATCACTCCTCAAGGAGGCACCGACCACCATGAATCTACGTCATCTCCCACTCGCGGCAGCCGGCCTAGGAGCCACTGCGATCGCCGCCTGCGGCAGCGCCACCACGCTCGACGTCACACCTGCGGCCGCGGTCAAGGCCGCACCGGCCAGGCAGGCGTCCGAGGCCTGCGACGCGGGCCGATGGACCGGGGCTGTCAACCCTGAGGGGAGGCCCGACGGTTTGGATGCAGGCGACGCGGGTGCCGTCTACGTCTGGCACGACGGCGACGGCTGGCACATCCGCTCGACCGACAAGCGGCCGACCGATCACCACTACACGGGCAGCATTCATCTCTCCAAGGGCGGCAGCTTCACCGACCTGCACCCGGTACGCGACGAGAAGGATGACACGGTCAGCGTGGACGGCGACAACACCCTCCACTACGACTTCCACACCTTCGCGTCGATCGACGGCGTCGACTTCCGGGTCACCTGTCCGCCTCAGCGCGGGGTTGACCTCGAACGCCAGCGCCTGACCTTCCACACGATGTTCGACGGCCGGCCGATTGCCGACCGCGTTCGAATTGGTGACGCCAAGCAGAGTCCGAGAGCAGCCACCTTCGCCTTCGCCCGAGCTTCCTAGGTAGCACCTCGGCTAGGCTGGGCCCGGAGGATGGATTCCACCGGGCCCAGGCCGTTTTCCGTCCAGTCGTCGTACACGAGCACGCCCGAGGGCGAGGCGCTGTCGGCCGAGGTCAGCATCACACGCTCTCCTCGCGGTCCGGAGATGCTGCTCGACCTCGCCGCCGGCCACGCCGCCGGACCGATCGAGAGCATCCTGGACGTCGGGTGCGGCAAGGGACGCTGGAGCATCGCCCTGGCTCAGCGGTTCAGCGCTCGCGTGCTGGCCGTCGACCTGACCAGGAGCGCGTCGCCGCCACCGCGCATGCTGTCCGCGAGGCAGGCCTGGAAGGCCGCGTCGCCGTCTGCCGCAGTTCCATACACCACCCGCCGATGACCACCGCTTCGGTCGATCTCGTCTGGTGTCCGACATGCTGAACCACATCTCGCCACTTGAGCCGGCCATCACCGAGTGCGCTCGAGTGCTGCGTCCAGGGAGCGCGATGATCGTCTTCCAGACCTTTGCAGGAGACCTTCTCGAGCCTCTCGAGGCAGCGCGGCTCTGTTCGCCCTGGTGATCGACCCAGCACGGCTTCAGCGGGAGAGGGACGACCTGGTCGACAGGTACGGCGCTGCCCTGTACGAGCTTCTGCGCGCGGGCGCGATCTGGCGCCCGTACCAGATGCTGGGCAAACTGCTGCCGATCGCTTACCTGCTGGTGGCCTATCGACCCTTGAACGCGGGCTGGCGCTTCTCGCCGAATGCGGTGATCCCTTCCTGGGCGTCCTCGGAGACGAAGACCCTCGCGATCGCCTCGCGCTCAAGCGCCAGTCCCAGGTCGAGCGGCGCCGCATATCCGAGCGACGTCACCACTTTTGCCCGGCCGATCGCCTCGGAGGGGCCCGCGGCCAACTTTGCGCAGTACTCGACCGCGGCGGCCCGGCAGGCGGCCGCGTCGTCGTAGAGCTGGTCCACGAGGCCCAGGTCCCGTGCATCCTCGGGGGAGAGGGTGCGGGCGGTCACGATCAGATCCATGCCCTTCGAAAGCCCGACGAGCCTTGGCAGGCGCTGGGTGCCGCCTGAGGCCGGGAACAACCCGAGGTTCACCTCGGGCAGCCCGATCCGGTAGGAGCCGCGCGCGGCAAAGCGCAGGTCGCACGCCAGCGCCAGCTCCAGGCCACCGCCAAGGGCGTGTCCCGCGATCGCCGCCACGAAGATCATCGGCGTGTTCTCGAACTTCCGGAAGACTTCGTGGGCAAGAAGGGGAATCATGGCACGCTGGTTGGCCGAGCCGGCCTGGAAGGCGGTGACGTCGGCGCCGGCGGAAAAGAACCTGTCGGACGCGCTGGCCACAACCATGGCCCTCAGCTCATCGTCGTATCTCGCGTCATCGACGGCGGAGCCGAGCTCCCTGAGGAAGTCGTAGTCGTAGCTGTTCGCTGGGGGTCGGTCGAGGACGATGATCCCGACCGCGCCGTCCCTCTCGAGCCTCACGGCCATTGTCGGTGCCTCCGGAGTAGGTGGTTGACGGTGAGCGCGAATAATTATTCGAGGTTCAGTCCGTGGAAGTTGGCAGATTCACCTCAGGGAGGTTGCTCCATTGGCGACGATGATCATCGAGGGGGAGCGCGTCGGCGCTAGCTCCGGCGAAACGTACCAGGTCACTAACCCGGCTACTGGAGAAGTGGTCGACCACGTCCCCAAGGGCGGCGCGGACGACGTCGACAGGGCCGCGAGGGCGGCGTCAAAGGCCCAGCAGCCCTGGGCCAGGCTGGCCCCTGCCGAGCGCGCGCGCATCCTGCACAAGGCCGCGGACCACATGCTGAGCCAGGTCGAGGAGATCGCCCCGGTCCTGACCGCCGAGCAGGGCAAGACCATCCTGGAGTCTCGCATCGAGGCGCGGCGCTTCGGCGAGAACATCGCCTGGTTTGCCGACCTTGCGGACAAGATCCACGGCGAGTACGTCTCGCTGCCCGACGCGACGACCTATGGGCTGGTGCTCCGCAAACCCATCGGCGTCACCGGGGCCATCGTGCCCTGGAACTTCCCGCTGACGCTGGCTGCCAACAAGGTGGCGCCCGCCATCGCGGCCGGTAACGCGGTGGTCCTGAAGCCCTCCAGCACGACCCCACTGGCCACCCTTCGCTGCATCGAGGCGCTGATCGAGGGCGGGCTCCCTGAGGGCGTCGTCAACGTGGTGCTGGGTCCTGACACAGGCGAGTCGATCGTCACCCACCCGCTGATCCGGAAGGTTGCGCTGACCGGATCCACGCCCACCGGCAAGAAGGTAATGGCCGCCGCTGCGCCTCACCTGAAGAAGGTGGTGCTCGAGCTTGGTGGCTCCGACCCCTGCATCGTGCTCGACGACGCGAACGTCGAAGAAGCGGCCAAGGCCATCTCCGTCGGCCGCTTCTTCAACTGCGGCCAGGCCTGCCTGGCAATCAAGCGGCTTTTCGTGCAGGACGGCGTCTACGACGCCCTGCTGGAGAAGCTCATCGAGCGAGCCAGGAGGCTCAAGCCGGGCGACGGCATGAACCGGGATAGCCGTATGGGCCCTATGCACACGGTGGGGCAGCGCGCGGAGGTCGAGGCACAGGTGCAGGACGCCCTCGACCGGGGTGCGAAGGTCGTCTTCGGTGGCGGCGGGCCACAAGGCGGCGAATATGACAGCGGCAACTTCATCAACCCCACCATCCTGGTCGAGGTGCCGGACGACTCACGCATGGTGACCGAGGAGGTCTTCGGCCCGGCGCTGCCGGTGATGCGCATCAAGGATCTAGATGAAGCCCTCGGCCGCGCCAACAACTCCCCGTTCGGCCTCGGATCCTCGATCTGGACCTCCAGCATGAAAGCCGCACACCGAGCGGTGCAGGAGCTCGAGGCGGGGTACACGTGGGTGAATGCGCTCCAGATCGCCCACGACGAGCTCCCGTTCGGCGGCACCAAGGAGTCGGGCTTCGGCAAGGAGCACGGCCTGGAGGCCTTCTATCAATACACGGAGCAGAAGTCGGTCGTCTACGGTCTCGTGTAGCAGGGGGGGCGGGCCTCCCACTTCCTGCTGGCGCGGACCGTCCCGGGCAAACAAACACACAGGGGGGCCGTTCAGGCCCCCCTGAGGTGCGTCCTCCCCTGACCCAGCGCCCTGGGCAGATCTCTTCAAGGAAGCGGCGCCCATGGTGGGCGCGCCCGCGGACCCTAGGCCGACCTCCGGTTCAGGCGGTCCCAGCGGCTCTGACAGTTGACGCAGCGCGTCGCTTCAGGCCGAAACCGCAGCCGCTCGGTCGGTATGCGGGCACCACAGTCTTCGCACTCGCCGTACTTGCCTTCAGCAAGACGGCCCAGCGCTCGCTCGACCTGCTCGCGGTTCTCCGAGAGGAGTTGGACGAGCCGGTCGTTGACCTCCCGGTCGCTCATAGCCTGAGCGAAGTCGGTGTCTTCATAGTCGCGCGTAAGAAAGCCGCCGACGCTGTCCGCGATGGAGCGGTTGAGTCCGGCCTCCTCCTGGAACTGACTCGCCAACCGCACCAGGGCCGCTCGGTTGGCTTCGAGACGAACGATTCTCTCCTGGTCCTTTTCTGTCATCGAGGGCGCACCTCCTGCCGGTGGACGACAAGCGGGGGGGACCTCAGACTATCACATTTCCGCCACGCGTCAAGCCGATTTTGGTAGCCCTCCGGGAATCAACACTCCCGACCGCGTGGAGACTCCACAAGAGCAGCGCGACCCTGTGAGATGGGTCCCTGAACCGGACGCGACAGCCACCAACGTGCAGGGAAAACCACCGAGTGCCAGCTCGCCACGCAACCTTTCGAACGGATCCAGCTGCTCGCTCAGGGCCTCCGGAACATCGACTGCATGCGAATGGCCAGGCCCATGTCACCCTTGACCTTCAACTTGCCGCTCATGAAGGCGGCAGTGGGGTCGAGCTGGTTCGTGAAGATCTTCACGAAGTCCCCGGAGTCCGCAATCAGCGTCAGGTTGGGGGTCTCAACCTCACCCTTGCCTGAACTGGCCTGGCCGTCGGCGATCTTGATGTACCACTTGCCGGCGTTGTCCCCAGTCAGGTCGAACTGAATCCCGGCACTGGTGTTACCAGCCTTCTCGGGAATGAAGTAGTTGGGCATTTCCCCAACGACCTGGTCGGGGGTGATGTCGGCGGGAGTCTGGTCGGTCATGAGATCCTCCACTTACTGTCGCCTCGCGGCAACGTCGGAGCTTGATCTTATACAGGTAGCAGGACATGGGATTGGCACTGGACAGGAACCTCTCAGAAGCCTCGCCGGGCGTCTTCGAGCTGCGGTTGCCGATCGCATGGGAGGACAGCCACGTCAACTGCTTCCTCCTGCCGGACGGCGAGCACGTCGACATGATCGACTGCGGGATGAGCGCTGAGGAGTCCTTTGCCCTGATCCGTGCGGCCGTGCGCGAACTTGCCGGGTCCGAAGGCCGTGTGCGCCGTCTTCTGGTCACCCACATTCACCCTGACCACTACGGGGCGGCGGGCGAGCTGACCCAGCACGACGGTGCGGAGCTCTACTTACATCGCCTCGAAGTGCCCATGGTCAATCCTCGCTACCTGGAGGTGGATCAGCTCGTCGAGGAGGTGGGCCGATACCTCGAGATCCACGGCGTCCCGGACGCGGAAGCCGAGTTCCTGAAGAACGCATCTCGCGGCTTCCGCCAGTGGGTCAAGACGGCGCCGGCCGCCCTCCAGCTGGACGGCACGGAGGTGCTGGAAGTGGGCCGGCGCCGGCTGCGCGTGGAGTGGACCCCGGGTCACTCACCCGGGCACGTTTGCCTCTACGACAGGGAATCCGGCGTGCTCTTCGCGGGCGATCACCTTTTGCCCAATCAGAGCCCGAATATCGGTCTGCACCCGCAGAGCACGCCCAACCCGCTTGACGACTACCTCGCCGGGCTGGAGCACCTTGTCGAGCTGCGGCCATCGCTCGTCCTGCCGTCACATGGGCGGCCGTTTGCGGACGCCGCCGCTCGGGCCGATGAGCTCCTCGTGCACCACCAGCGCAGGAAGGAGCAGATGATCGAGCTGATCGGTGACGGCGAGCTCAATGCATGGCAGGTGGCAACCGCCGTCTGGGGCGTGCGCCAGAACCTGCACGAGATGCGAATGGCGCTACAGGAGGGGCTCGCTCACCTTCAGTCCCTCAGCCTCGAGGGCCGCGTCGAGAAGCTGGCGACCCCAACTTCCGTCACGTGGCGGCGAGCGAGCTGAGGCGCTTCAGGCCGAGCGGGAACAGTTTGGCAGGATAGCAGCCGACTCCAACCGTGCCGGGGCCGGCATGGGCACCGACCACGGGGCCCAGCGGGGCAACGATCAGCGACTCGGTCCTGGGCTCCAGCGCCCTGGCGATGCGGTCTGCCGCGTCCGCCGCCGCTGCGTGGCCGACCAGGGCGCACATAGGCCCCTGGCCGCTGCCTGCCAGCTCGATGACCCTCGACAGCGCCTTCTCCTGGGTTCTGACCCGCTCCAGAGGTGTGACCTGGCCCTCCTGCAGGGTCAGCACCGGCTTGACCCGCAGCATGGAGCCGACGAGTGCGCCGGCCCGGCCGATGCGGCCGCCCCGCCGAAGGTACTCAAGTGTGGCGACCATGAAGTACACCCGCATGCTCTCCTGGATCGGCCGGATGCCCTGGATCACGGCCCGGGCGCTCTCGCCCCTGGCAGCCATGGCGCTCGCAGCAAGCACCAGCAGCGCGAGTGGCATCGAGACCATCTCGGTGTCCACCACGTGAATACGATCCCCGGCGACCATGTCGGCGCCCTGGGTGGCTGCTTCGTGGGTGCCGCTCAGTTTGCTCGAGATGTGGAGCGACAGGATCTCCTCGTGGTCAGCCAGAAGACCCTCGTACACCTGGGCGAATGTACCCGGGGCGGGCTGGGAAGTGGTGGCGATCTGGGCCGAGGCCATCAGCTTCGCGTAGAACTCGTCTGGCTGGATCTCCACCCCATCCAGGTAGCTGTGCCCTTGGAGCATGACGGTCAGGGGCACGACCGTGATGCCGGACTGTTCGACAAGGTCTGGCGCCAGGTCAGCGGTGGAGTCCGTGACGATCGCGACTTTTGGCATCGGCGTGCCTGCGGCAACCATAGCGCACGCCCCAGCAGCCACGTGGGCGGACTTTAAACGTCCTCTTCCTCTGCGGTGACCAGGCGACGAAGGATCCGGCCGCGCAGCATCCGCATCGTGATCAGCCCCACGAGGACGAGGGCAGTCGTACCCGCGGCCAGGACGTAAACGCCGAATCCTGCCGCCATGCCGATAGCGGCCACCACCCAGATGGTCGCAGCTGTGGTGAGGCCCCGCACACCACCACCTTCGCGCAGAATTGCGCCGGCGCCCAGAAAGCCGATGCCGGTGACCACCTGGGCCGCAATCCGGGTCGGGTCGGTGCCACTGCCGAAAAGCGCGGCGCCCAGCAGGGTGAACAGGCACGAGCCGCTGGATACCA
>Ga0126376_10000983_pt1 | contig 14905 bp, 13 predicted proteins | sample PanSoiMetPlot_15_FD_92760 | JGI IMG/M metagenome (GOLD analysis project Ga0126376, IMG submission 92760) | Tropical forest soil microbial communities from Panama - MetaG Plot_15 | ecosystem: Environmental > Terrestrial > Soil > Tropical forest > Bulk soil | place: Panama | collected 2016-02-17
CATCACGTGCCGGCTGTGGCGCTGGTTGCGCAGGGCTTGTGGGCTGCGTTTCTCGTGTTGCCGCGCACGGTGACGATTAATCAACAGACCGGCGCGTTTACGTTTGGAAACGTTTACACGCAACTGCTCGAGTACATCGTTTCGGCGGATCTGATTTTTTACGTGTTGATGGTGGGCGCGGTGATGGTGATGCGACGCAAAGCGCCGGAGATTGAAAGGCCGTATCGAACGTTTGGGTATCCGATTGTGCCGCTCATTTATATCGTGATTGCCGGGTTGTTTATTGTTGACTTGGCGATACTGGCGCCGTCGACCTCGGGGATTGGATACCTGCTCGTATTCACAGGGGTTCCGATTTACTTTATCTGGCGCCGCAGATGAACGCTGATGAACGCGGATTTTATTTGACCCACTCGTCGGCGATCTCGGTTTCAACCTTTACGGGTACAGTTTTTAAGTATTCTTCACCGGCGGCGCACATGATGCGCTCGACTTTCTCCGCCACGTCCTGCGCTTCGTCAGCGTCAGCTTCGACAACGATCTCGTCGTGAATGATGTTGACGATCTTTGCGTTCGTCTCGCTGAGCTCGTCCTTCAACAACTTGAGCGCGCGCTTCAGGATGTCGGCGCTTGTGCCCTGTATCGGCGTGTTCTTGCCGTTACGTTGCGTCATCGAGATCTGCTGGCGGTCGTTTTCATCGTAACGAAACCGCACCAGGCGGCCGGACGCCGTGCGCGCCTGACGATCGCTGACCGCCCTGTTCGCAGCTTCACGCAAGTAAGCATCGAGTTGACGATACGTACCGAAGTAGCGGCGCAAAACGTTTTCCGCATCCGAGACAGTCAACCCCGTCATCATCGCAAAACGCTGCGCACCGATGCCGTAAACGACACCGAAGTTCAATCGCTTCGCAAAGTCGCGCTGCTCTTTTGTCACCTGGTCCAGCGAAGCATTGAAAACCTGGGAAGCCGTGACGCGATGCAGATCCGCGCCCGAGTTGAACGCATCGATGAACCCACGATCGCCCGAAAATTCAGCCAGTATTCGCAACTCGATCTGCGAATAGTCGGCGATGATTAGCTTTCGTCCTTCAGGATGACCACTGAAACAACGCCGGTACTCGACCGCATGCGGCACTTGTTGAATGTTCGGGTTTGTACACGCAAAGCGTCCGGTCGGCGCGCCGATCTGGCGGAAGTCTGCGTGCAGTCGCCTGGTTATGGGATTGATCAGCTCAATCATGTTCTCGCCGTAACTCGTCAGTGCCTTTTGAACAGTGCGGTATTCGAGCAGCGTGCCGATGATCGGATACTGCGCGGCGAGCGGCTGAAGTTTCCAGTTGCGTGTTGAATCGGGAACGGGAATGCCGAGACGATTGAGCGCTCTGGTCAACTGCTGCTGTGAATCGAGATTGATGTCGTCGCGCTGCGGGCCACCGAACAGCGAACCCTGCGAAGACTCTTCGGCGAGCACCTGCTGCAACTGTTCCGCAAGCTCGACACGCCTCTTTTCAACGATCCCCAACTGTTCGAGCCAGCGGTCCTTGTGCATGTAGAACCCCGCAAGCTCGATATCGACTACCGGCATCACGCATTCGAATTCGAGTTGCGCGCACTTCACGAGCGAATCAGACTTCAAACGTTCGATCAGCTTTTCGCGCAGCGGCAGCAGGACTGCGGCGTCGCGCGCCGCGTATTCGAGTTGTGCTTCGGAGAGCTCGAAGCTCCAGTTGCTCAGGCGCTCGGATTTGTCGACTGCTTCATTCAGGTATCGACTCGCAACCGTCTCGAGCCCATGTCGTTCTTCGATATCTCCGGCGCCGACGAGTTGACTCGCCAGCAAAGTGTCGAAAAGTCCGACGAGATCGACGCCGAGATTGTGTTTGATGAACTTTGCGTCAAACTTCGCGTTATGCGCGATCTTGATCGGACGCGGAGCTTCGAGCAGGCGGCGAAGCGGAGCGAGTGCGTCAGCGTTGCCGTTGCTGAAGTGGTCGAAGTCAACGATGTAGACGCGGTCGGGTGTGGCGAGCTGGATCAGGCGTAAGCGCGACGTGAATGGATCGAGATCGGTGGTTTCCGTGTCCAGGCCAACGACTGGCTGGCTGGTGAGGGTTTCGATTGCTTTCCGAAGTTCATCGGCGGTTTTAACGACTTGGTAATTCATCAAAAATATAGATCCTATAGGACGAATAGGACCTATTCAACTCTCCCGCCTTATATTGCCATCAATCGCTTCAACATAAAAATCTGCCCCTTGTGCTGGGCTTCGTGATCGATCAGGTGATGCAGGATCCAGCGCAGGTTGTATTCGGTCGTTTCGCCGTGGCGCTCGAATGTGATGATTCGTTCCAAATCTTTGTCGTTGTAAGAAAAGAGTACGTCGCGCGTTTGATTGCGAATCTTCTCGATCTCTTTCAAGCAAAACTCCGCGGTGTAACCCTCGCGCGCCACGCGTTCGAGATCGTCGAGCACGTCCCAGTACGGCGCCTTGCTGTCTTCTTCAGTGAGCTGACGCCCGCTGACAATCATCTGCATGAAAAACCATTCCGCTTCACCGATGTGCAGCACCAGTCCGCCAATGGAATGCGCACCGAGAAATGCGGGCTTGCCGATCAGGTCGTTGGGAATGTTTCTAACCGCCACGTTGATCTGATTGCGCACCTCTTCCATGCCACCGAGATAATAGCCAATGCCGGTTGATAACCCTGGATGCGGAGTTAGCAGTCTACGTCTCATACAACAATCCTTTCGCGATCAGGATGAGGCCTCACGAGAACAAGTAGCAAGGCCGCGGCTGTGGCTCCCATCACTGCGCTAGCCAGAAACGCAACCGTCGGCCCTTTCCAGTCCCAAATCATACCCATCAAAAACGAAGCAGGAAACACTGTCACGCCAAACGCGAGATTGTACAAGCCGTACGCGGTGCCGCGTTGCTCCGGACGCACCAGATCGGCCACCAACGCCTTCTCCGCTCCCTCCGACAATCCAAAGTAGATGCCGTAAATCAGAAAAAGGATCCAGAGCGAGACCGTGTTAGTCGCAAAACCAAATCCGGCGTAAACCGCGGCATACAAAACCCAACCGGAAACAATCAAACGCTTGCGTCCCAAACGATCGGAGAGATCGCCGCCAAGTAACGAGCTCAACACTTTGCTGCCGTGATGCGCCGCCCAAAGCAACGGAATCATCGCCACCGACACGCCCGACTCCGTAGCGCGCAGGATCAGGAAACTGTCGGACGAATTCGAGAGCGTGAAGAGCGCCAGCACCATCAGGAATCGTTTAAAGTTACCATCAAATCCGCGCAGCGAGAGCGTCGTGATTTGTGACTCCGGCGATACGTGTACCGGCGACTCGCGCATGAAAAAGATCGCGACGAGTACCGCCATAAACGCCGGCACCGAAGCGGCCAGAAATATTTTCGAAAACTCCGCCGCTGTCGGTGACGAAGCCTTCGCGACGAAGATCAACACCAGCACGTAACCAATCAGTGGTCCAATAACGGCACCACCGTGGTCCATAGCCCGGTGAAAACCAAACGCGATTCCGCGTTGTTCGACGCTGACCGTATCAGCGATCATCGCATCGCGCGGCGCAGTTCTAATTCCTTTGCCGACTCGATCGGTAAGCCTGATGGCAAGCACTTGCGTCCACGTCCGCGCAAACGCAAGCAACGGCCGGACGGCGGAGGCAAGCGAATAACCCGCAACCACCAACAACTTCCGCTTCGCCAGCCGGTCGCTGAGATAGCCCGCGAATAGTTTCAATAGACTCGCAATCGACTCGGCGAGTCCTTCAATGGTTCCGATCGCGCGTGCTGAAGCGCCTAAACTGTTGGCGAGAAAAACCGGCAGCAGCGGGTAGATGATCTCGCTGGAGGCATCGTTGAGCAGGCTCACCAGGCCAATCGTGACCACGTTTCGCGGCAGCCCGCGATAGCGCCGCCACAATCCGTTAATGTGGCCATGATTTGCAGAATCTACAGGAGTCATCCTGCAACTCTGTCATTAAGATTTGGTGTAACTGGCTCTGACAATGGTCTTGATGTTTCCGCGGACGTGGAAGTCGCCTTCGATGTCGACACGCAGCGGGTCGCAGGCAGCGACAAAGTCTTCCATGATGACGTTGATGACGTGCTCGTGAAAGATCTTGACGTTTCTGAAAGAGTTTATGTAGAGCTTCAAACTCTTCAACTCGATGCAACGCTCGTTGGGAACGTATTCGATGCGGATGGTGGCGAAGTCGGGGAAATCAGAGAACGGGCAGATCGCAGTGAACTCTGTGATCTCGAAGTTGATCTTGATCTCGCTGCCCGGAAACTCATAAGCGAACGTGTCGAGCGGAAACAGGTTCATCTCCGCGCGCGGCGTCGATTGAATATCCAGGCATTGTTGGTTTGGTGCCGGTAGCGTAGTCATTACAGCCGCATCTTAACAAATCCACGGCTAATACGCTGGCGCGCTATTCTTTTTTCCGGTATCGAAAAACTTGATCAGCACCAGCCCGGCCAAAAACCCGCCGATGTGCGCCGCATAAGCCACGCCGCCTGCTTGCGAACCGCCACCAAGCATACCGAGGCCGCTAATCAACTGAAACGCGAACCAGATCCCGATCGCAACGTACGCAGGAACCTGTGTGAGAATGCGGAAGAGAATCACGGTCACGCGCCGCTTTGGAAACAAAAGAATGTAAGCACCCAACACTCCCGAGATTGCTCCCGAAGCGCCGAGACTCGGTACCAGCAAACTCCTCTCATCACCGGCGAAAACACCGGTCGCAAACACATGGGACAACGAAGCGATAACGCCGCAAAGCAGGTAGAAGATGATGTACTTCGTATGGCCTATGCGATCTTCGATGTTGTCGCCAAAGATCCAAAGGAAGAGCATGTTGCCGGCGATGTGCAGAATCCCGCCGTGCATGAACATCGATGTCAAAAGAGTTTCATAGACCGTACCTGGCGTTGGTCCAAGACCGGGAATCGTTATCACCTGGCGCGTGATTGGATCGATCACCTGGCGAGCCGACGTGACGATGTCGTGGCCGCTCAGAATCTCGGCCGGCACGGTTGAAAAAGAGTAAGTGAATTGGTCGTTACTTCCCAGTTGTTGCAGAACAACAAAGACAAAAATGTTGAGAGCAATAATCGCATAGTTAATCAGCGGTGTTATCGTGCGATCGCTATTATCGTCATACAGCGGAAAAACCATGGTCTAATAACCTCGTGTTTTTAAATGCCGAAATTCTAACGCGTGCTGTATGTATAGATTATCGCGTGCTTGTTACTAAAGCGTACTAAAGCGTTTATTCCATGGCGCTATCCGCCATCGGTACGCCAGCGTGAACGAGCGCGGGCTCGTGCGGCTTCAATAATTCGTAGCCCTCCGACCGCGCGACGTAAGTGGCTGCGGTGATGTCGCCGGTCACGTTGAGCGTCGTGCGACACATATCAAGTATGCGATCCACGCCGAGAATGATTGCGATCAAAGCCGGGTTCACACCGATCGTCACGAGCACACCGATGATGAACGGAATCGAGCCTGACGGAACGCCGGCTGTGCCGATGCCGCCGAGTATCGCCAGATAGACCACCATCAACTGTTGGCCCAGCGTGAGATCGACACCCGCGAGTTGGGCCAGAAACAACACCGTCACGCCTTCGTATAACGCGGTGCCGTTTTGATTTGCAGTAGCACCGACAGTTAGCACGAAGCTGTTGATTTCCTGCGGCACGCCCAGGTTTTGTTCTGACACTCGCAGCGCTGTCGGCAGGGTGGCATTCGACGACGACGTTGAGAACGCAGTGAGAATCACGGTCTTTACGCGCCGGAAAAACTCGAGCGGCGAGATGCGCGACAGGAAATAGATCGAGAGCGAGTAAACGCCAAACATGTGCAACGTCAAACCGAGCAGCACCGTCATCACAAACCACGCGAGCGCCTGCAAGAGATCCAAACCAAAGCGCGCGGTGTTGTTGAAAAGTAAACACGCCACCGCGTACGGCGCGACCTTCATGATCATCTCGATGATCTTTGCCGTGATCTCGTAAATTCCTTCGAGCACTCGCAGCAACGGCTCAGTCACCGTCACCGGCAGCAACGTGATCGCGATGCCGATCACGAGCGCGAAGAACATCAGGTGCAGCATGTTCGGGTCTTCTTTGCCCGAAATCGCGAAGAACGGATTCTTCGGAACGATCGTCTCAACGACTGCCATCAAAGGCTTTGGCGCCGCACTGCTTGCCTGTTTCGCTGCTTCGACACTCTTCGTCGCATCGTTCGCGTAGCGTTGCTGTAAAGCCAGCGACGTCTCCGGATCGATTCGTTTACCCGGCTTGATCGTGTTCGCGAGCGTGAGACCAATCACGACCGAGATCGCGGAGATCACGAGACAATAACCAAACGACTTCAAACCGACGCGTCCGAGTTTGCGAATATCGCCGATGCCCGCGACGCCGACGACCAACGATGCAAACACGAGCGGCACAACGATCATCAGCAGCAGACGTAGAAACAGTTGGCCCACCGGTTGAGTGATGTTGTCGACTATCCAAACAACGCGCGGATGATCGCCGCCCCATATTTCATTGACCGCAACGCCCGCGAGCACGCCGGCAACGAGCCCGATCAGAATCTTGGTGTGTAGCGGCAAGCCCTTCGGCTTATCGGGCGTGCTTTCGTCAAGGTCGGTTGCTATCTCGCGTTCGAACGCATCTCGCTCGACTCGCCTCGGATTGTCGTTTTCTTCAGGCATATTTTTGCTGTGTGATTAGCGACCCCAACGCAGTTTGTCGCGCAGAACGTCGAAATAGTTTCGATTCATTGGCTGAATGAGATTGAACGTGGTGCGACTCTTGTGAATCGCGACTCGATCCTCGACTTTTAACGGATGACCGACTTGCCCATCGAGCGTCAACGCGACCTCTTCGTTGTCAGTCTTCAACAACAACTCGATCTCCGCATCGTCAGGAACAACGATCGGGCGATTGGAAAGTGTGAACGGGCAGATCGGCGTTATCACCACCGCGTTCATCGAAGGAAAGATTACCGGACCACCTGCGGACAGGTTGTAGGCGGTCGAGCCGGTCGGAGTCGAGACGATTAGACCATCGGCGCGAAAAGAGTTGACGTACTGGCGGTTGAGATAGGCCTCGATCTCGATGATTCGCGCGAGCGCCGACTTGTTGATTACGACGTCGTTGAGCACGCGATTGAACTGCGGCGGTGCATCGCCGCTCCGCAACTCGACCGCAAGCATCACGCGTCGATCGAGACGGTAGTTTCCCGCCAGGATCGACTCGAGCGCCGTGTAGAGTTCTTCAATGCGAAACTCAGCGAGGTAACCCAAGCCCCCGTAGTTGATGCCGAGAACGGGCACTTCCTGATCGCCAATCATGCGAGCGGTCGCGATCATGGTCCCGTCGCCGCCAAGCACGAGGATCAAATCGACGTTGGCGGCAATGCTTTCATGTTCCAGTTCATCAACGCCGCAACCGGTCTGGTGCTCGATGCGTTCGCGCTCGATTTCCGGCCCACCGACGAGCTTGATATTGCGCTCGGCGAGCCACACCACCAGTTCGCAGATGGTCTTCAGGGCTTCGGGTTGATGCGGTTTAAGGACAATCCCTATCCGCTTGATTGATGACATGTTTTTTCGCCGGGGAAGCGTAAAACATACTCAAGCAAAGGCGCAAAGGAAAAAAGGACTTACTAAGAGAAGAACAAGTCAGGAAGAGGGGCTTGCCCCCACTGCTTAATGAATTAGTCCAGCAGCTAGGGCAAGCCCCTCTTCCTGACTTGTTCTATCTGATCTTGAATCAAACCTTGTAAAACGCCAGATACTCCACGTTGCCCTCGGCGCCCGCGATCGGCGACTCGATCACGCTTATCACCTTAAGCCCCAGGTCCTGGGCGGCACCATTCACTTCCGCAACCACTCGCAATCGCTTCGCTCGATCGCGCACGATCCCGCCGCCACCAACCTCCCCACGCCCGACTTCAAACTGCGGCTTGATCAGCGTAATGATTTTTCCACCACCAACCACCAGCGGCACGATCGCCGGCAACACCTTCGTTGCCGAGATAAACGACACGTCCATCACCGCGAGATCAAACTGCTGCGGAAAATCCCCCGGCTGCAAGTAACGCGCGTTGACACCTTCTCGCACTTCGACGCGTGGATCGCTTCTGAGTCGCCAGTCGATCTGATTGTGGCCCACGTCGATCGCCACGACCTTGCGCGCGCCATTCTGCAGCAGGCAATCCGTGAACCCACCAGTTGAAGCGCCGACGTCGAGGCAGTTCAGCCCCGTGACGTCGATCTGAAACTCACGCAGCGCGGCTTCGAGTTTTAGACCGCCGCGCCCGACGTACCTCGTGCTCGGATCGTCGTTCCCCTTGATGCGAATTGATGAGTTTGGATCAAACTGGTGGGACGGTTTTTCAACGCGCTGCTCATCGACGAGCACGATGCCGGCCATGACCATCGCCTGGGCTCGGGTGCGTGAATCAGCGAGACCTCGCTCGACAAGCAGCTTATCTATGCGCTCGCGTTTCACAGGATAAAGAATATCCTGTCAAATCCCCGTGACGCTAAGCGCGGCGCGTCACCGCCCGCGGTGCTTCATTCAACCGCAACTCACTCGCACATCCATCACAAAGCCAGACCAGAATGTGCGGCGCATCGGCCCAGAAGAATGAACTGACCTTCCCCGCCATCTGCACCGCCGCGTCGACGCGCAATCGTTGCAAGGCCTGAACGTAAAATACGCCGTTGTAGAAATCGCCTTCCGCACCTTCATCTCGGTGAATACACTCCCGCTCCCGAAACATCTGCCTTGTCATGATGATTCACCACTTCCCCGCGCCGTCTCGCGCGACAACAGAACTGTTCAATGAAAATGTCGGGGATTAACTATAAATGTGTGAGTTGAAAACAGGGCAACTATCTAAGTGAGGGAGATGATGCCATTCGATCAGAAATCAGTCAATACATCTCTTTTAATGACTACGGTTTTTTGCGACGGCGACCTTCGAAGATCTCGTCGAGATTCGAAAGATCGCGATGGTTGTAATTATCGAGACGACGGTCACGTCTCATCACGCGTCGTGCGCGCTGCTCCTGCCACTGGTCGTAAAGCACCGCGTCACGAATTTGCTGCAGCCGCTCGCCTTCGGACACCTTCGGGTCATCGGGCGGGTCGTCGCGCAGTGCGATCGGCTCCTCAGTGTGCTTCACGACAGCGCGTCGTTTGACTACCGGTTCCGTTACCGGAGACTCAGTCGGCTCTGGGCTTGGAGTGTTTTCAACCACTGCAAGCGGCACCGGTGCGATGTCCTCTTCCACCATCTCACTCGTTGTGGCAGCAGGTACATTCCGCTGTGCCAGACGTGCTCCTACGAGTGCTGAGGCTGCGCCGAACATCATCGCGACCGCAAAAGCACCGGCGAGGAACCAGCGTCGACGCCGCCGCACCTTCGCTTCGATCTCCTTTAAAGAAACAACCGGCCGCGCGGTCTGCAGCGTTCGTTCATCGTCAAAATTTGGTGGTAACACCTGTTCGCTCATCTTTCCAAATACTTTGCAATCATGGGGCCACGACGGAAGACTAACGATTTAGGCGGGGAGAAGAACGAAAACCTTCCGATTTGGTGCATGGAAACAACGCGCTCGGTTGTGCCACAAAGAGTCACCCGAAGTTGCCACGAAAAGGCACAAAAACCGCAAAAAATAGTCAATTAAAACTTTGTGCGCGTTATGTGGCCTTGTGAGCCTTTTGTGGCACTTTTTGCGGCCGCGCCCGGCGATCGTCCAGGACGTCGATACTCTCGCGGACGCGATTATAGATGCCGTCGGCGTCAAGCCCGTATTTCGCGAGCAGTAGTTTCGCGTCACCGTGCGTGATCAGGCGATCGGGAATGCCCATTCGGACCACGCGAACCTTGTCCTGCAGTCCGTTTTCTTCGAGCAACTCCATCACTGCTGAACCGAAACCACCGGCGAGATAGGCTTCCTCGACAGTGACGATCAGTCGCTTGGTGCGTGCGAGGGCCAGCAGTAAAGCAGTGTCCAACGGCTTGACGAAGCGCGCGTTGACTACGGTCGTTTCGATGCGATCTTTTGCGAGGTGCTCGGCCGCCGCGAGTGATGGGTGGACCATTGCACCGTACGCGACGATCGCGACTTCACCGCCATCGCGCAGTATCTCGCCCTTGCCGATCTCGAGCAGCTCCGGTTCGCGATCGATCGGCACGCCGACGCCGTTTCCGCGCGGATAGCGCATCGCTGCCGGGCCGGTGTGCTCGATCATCGTGTAGAGCATGTCGCGCATTTCCCCTTCATCTTTTGGGGCCATCACGAGGATGTTTGGCACGGGTCGCAGGTACGCGATATCGATCAGTCCGTGATGTGTTTGACCGTCGCCACCCGCGATGCCGCCGCGGTCGAGACAAAACTTCACATTCAAATCCTGGATACAAACGTCGTGGATAAGCTGATCGAAGCCTCGCTGAAGGAACGTCGAATAGATCGCGCAGACTGGTTTGAGTCCCTCACACGACAGGCCGGCAGCAAACGTGACGCAGTGCTGTTCGGCGATGCCAACGTCAAAAGAACGTTCCGGAAACTTCTCGAGCGCCGTGCAAACGCCTGTGCCGTCAGGCATCGCGGCTGTCAAGGCCACGACTTTCGGATCCTTCTCCATCAACTCCGCGAGCGTGTTGCCGAAGACTGTGGTGTAAGTCGGAATCTTCGACGTGCTCTTGTGAGGCTTGCCGGTCTCGAGATCGAATGGACCGGTTGCATGCCAGCGGTAATAGTCAGGCTCAGTTTGCGGAAAACCTTTGCCCTTCGTGGTCAGCGCGTGAACGATGACTGGACCGTCTTTGATCTGCTTCGCCTCGTTGAGAGCGGCGACGAGCGCGCGCGGATTATGTCCATCGACGTAGCCGATGTATTTGAAGCCCAACTCACTGACGAGCGCGCCCGGCAGCACCGCCGCGGCAATCACGTCTTTCATCGTCTTCGCTGCTTGATGCAATCGCCCACCGACGGAAGGTATCGCCAGCAACTTCTCTTCGACTTCGTCTTTGAAACGGTGATAGCCGTGGGCCCCGCGAATGCGATTCAGGTAACCCGTCAACGCTCCGACTGCGGGCGCGATCGACATCTCGTTATCGTTGAGCACCACGATCAAGCGGCTCTTCAAGTGACCCGCCTGGTTAATCGCTTCCATCGCCATGCCGCCGGCCAGTGACGCATCGCCGATCAACGCAACGACGTGATGGTCTTCGCCTTTTCGATCGCGGGCGATGGCCATGCCGAGCGCCGCTGAGAGCGAAGTCGACGCGTGACCGGCGCCGAATGTGTCGTACTCCGATTCGTCACGTCGCAAAAAACCGCTGATGCCGCCGTACTGTTTGATCGTCGGCAATAACTCGCGCCGGCCTGTCAAAATCTTGTGTGCGTAAGCCTGGTGGCCAACGTCCCACACAAGCCGATCGTTGGGCGTGTCGAACGCGTAATGGAGCGCGACGGCCAACTCGACCGCGCCGAGTGACGCACCCGTATGACCACCCACACGCGACATCGTTTCGAGGATGTAAGCGCGGATTTCGTCAGCGACGGTTCGTAATTGATCGGGTTGAAGAGCGCGTAAATCTGCAGGCGAGTTAATACTCTCGAGAAGCGTCATTGTAGCGGCATTGTACTCCAATCGCTGGCGTTTGCTATCCCCTCTCGCGGCCCTCATGCCGCGCCTACTTGGCGATATAAAGTACTCTACAACGATGTCGCGGTCAATAGGAAACTGCTCTGCTCTTGAAATCGTAATCAGGATGGAATGCGTGGTGACCTGGAAACACTTTTCAAAGCCCTGGCTGACCGCACCCGCCTGCGGCTTATTCAGCTGCTGGGTGACGAGGAACTGTGCGTCTGCGATTGCGTCGAGGTTCTTAAGACTAATCAGCCGAAGGTTTCGCGACACCTCGCATATTTGCGTCGCGCCGGACTCGTCGCTGCGCGCCGCGATGGAAAGTGGACCTATTATCGACTCGTTCAGCCCGCCGATCCTCACGCAGCGAAGATCATTGAGGAACTACGCCATAGTTTAAGCACGTCGTAAACGAAGCACCGCGATTTCTGGTCGCACGCCAAATCGCAGCGGCAAACCGATCACGCCCGTCCCGCTCGAAACGTAAAGCTGAGTCTCGCCACGGCGGAACAAACCACGCGCGTACTTCAGATCGCTGGTGAAGCGGCTTGCAGGCGCGCCGAAGAATGGAAACTTGAGCTGCCCGCCGTGCGTGTGGCCACTGATGATCAGCGAGGCCTTGTCGGTCTGTTCGAGATCGAGGACTGTCGGTTGATGCGAGAGCAGGATGGTTGGAGTCTTCGCATCGAGTCCAGAGAAAGCGCGTGCCCAGTCAGTTGCGTTCCACGTCCAATCGTCGATGCCTGATAACTGCAGCGAATCAGATCCGCGGCGGAGAGTTGTGTGCGCGTTGTTCAGCACGGCGATGTGATTGCGCTCGAGCGCTCGTGTCGTCAATTCGGGATCGGTGTAGTGATCGTGATTACCGAGCACGGCCCAGACGCCTTCAGGCGCACGCAAGGCAGCCAACGCTTCCGCGCAAGGCTCGATGTAACGGCGATACGAGGTGCTGTAGTCGCCGGTGAGAACAAACATGTCCGGCTTTGTTTGCTGCGCGAGACTGATGACGCGTCGCACTTCGCTGATGCCGAGGATGCGACTGTGATGGATATCTGTTAACTGCGTGATGCGAAAGCCTTCGAATGCGGGTGGGAGATCGCGGATGAAGATGTCGTTTTCAGAGATCCAATAGTTGTAAGGCTCAATCAGCCGCGCGTAAGCCGCGCCCGCCGACACGGCAACCAGCGGAGCCGCCACGAGACCACTCAGAAAATTGCGGCGCGTGATTAAAGATCCAAGCACGTCGCAATCTTACCGCAGATAAGTCCGATAGGACCTATAGGACCTATTTTTCTTCCCTTCCTTGACAATCCGCGGCTCGCGACTAGAATTGGTCTTCGCTGAATCCGGCACGGAGATGTGGCCGAGTGGCTGAAGGCGGCGGTTTGCTAAACCGTTAAGGGTCAAAAGCCCTTCACAGGTTCGAATCCTGTCATCTCCGCCAGAAACAAGCCCAGGAAAAGCACAAAAAGCACAAATGAGTTGCGCTAGAATCTTTTGTGCCTTTTGTGCTTTTTTGTGGCCATAATTGCACCGATGACTGTTCGCGTCCGCTTCGCTCCGTCTCCAACCGGCTATCTCCATATCGGCGCCGCACGCTCCGCGCTCTTCAACTGGCTCTACGCGCGGAAAACCGGCGGCAAGTTTCTACTCCGCATCGAAGACACTGACTTGCAGCGCTCCACGGAAGAGTCGACGCGCTCCATCATCGAAGGTCTCGAGTGGCTCGGACTCGATTACGACGAAGACCTCGTTTTCCAATCAGCCAACGCACCGCAGCACCGAGCCGCCGCGCTTCGGCTCCTTGAAGAAGGCAAGGCTTATCGCGACTTCTCACCGAAGGGAGAGCGCGAGGACAAAGACGCTAAGCAAACCATCGCTGAACGCGCTAAGGCGCAGGCGGCCGAAGGATTGGACCAGCGCAGCAATCCTTATCGCGATCTTCCGAAAGAAGAATCAGACCGTCGCGCAGCGGCCGGCGAGCCGTTTGCGATGCGCTTGAAAGTACCGGTTGAAGGTCAGACGAAATTTCACGACATCGTTTACGGACCACAGGAGCGCAGCCATGCGGAGATTGAGGATCTCGTGTTGCTGCGTTCAGACGGTCAGCCGCTTTACAACCTGTCCGTCGTGATCGACGACATCTCGATGGGCATCACGCACGTGATTCGCGGCCAGGACCATCTCACCAACACGCACAAGCAGGTTCTTCTGTACGAGGCGCTCGGCGCGCCGGTGCCGCAGTTTGCGCACCTGCCGCTGATTCTCGCGCCGAACAAAGGCAAGCTCTCGAAACGCAAACACGGCGAAGTTGTTTCGCTGACGACGTATCGCGATCGCGGCTTTGTGCCCGCTGCGTTTCGCAACTTCCTTGCGCTGCTCGGCTGGTCGCCGCCAGAAGGCAAGGAAGTGCTCAGCAAAGAGGAGTTGGTCGAGTACTTTTCTCTGGAAGGAATCAACCGCGCGAACGCGATCTTCAACTTCCAGGAGCACGATCCCCGCCGCTGGACCGACGACAAAGCCCTCTGGATGAACGCGGAATACATTCGCACCATGCCGCTCGACGAGTTGCTGCCGATGGTGAAAACTGAACTTCGCGCAAACAAACTCTGGCGTGAAGAGTATGATGACGAAGACAGCGACTGGTTGCGCAAGACCGTCGACTTGATCCGGCAACGCTACTTCACCCTGAAAGATTTCTCTGGGCAGGGCCGTGCGTATTTTTCGGACGACTTTGATTTCGATGAAGCGGCAGTCAACAAGAACCTGCGCAAGGAGCCGCGCTTGCGAGAGCTTTTGAACGGACTCGCGGACCAGCTCGACACAGTGGAACCATTCAATGCCGAAACCGCAGAGACCGCTTTGCGCACTTTTGCCGATGAAAATGGTGTGAAGGCAGGTCTTTTGATAAACGGCGCTCGTACAATGCTAACGGGCCAGGCAGTCGGTCCTTCAATGTTTGAGATCTTCGACGTACTCGGCCGTGAGGCTTCGGTGCAAAGATTACGAAGCGGCATTCCGTGGTAAAGGAGCTACACAATGCTTAAGGGAATCAGTTTACTTTTCGCCTGTGTTTTAACGTGCGGCGTAGTCTTGGCTCAGAATTCAAACACGTCAACCACCAAGGAGCGGCCGCGAACGACAAACACCAACCGCACTAAACCCGTCGCTACCGAAGGCCAGACGCCTGCG
>Ga0126376_10000984_pt1 | contig 14901 bp, 11 predicted proteins | sample PanSoiMetPlot_15_FD_92760 | JGI IMG/M metagenome (GOLD analysis project Ga0126376, IMG submission 92760) | Tropical forest soil microbial communities from Panama - MetaG Plot_15 | ecosystem: Environmental > Terrestrial > Soil > Tropical forest > Bulk soil | place: Panama | collected 2016-02-17
CCCGGCGGGCCCGGCGGGCCCGCCCGGTGCGCCCGGTGCGCCGCCCGGCGGCGCCCAGCCCGCACCGCAAGGCGCCCAGCCCGCACCGCAAGGAGGGAAGCCCAAATGAGACGGTCCATTCTGCTGGTGCTGCTCGGGGCCATGCCTGCGCTGGCGCTGGCGCAGGACAAGCCGGCCGACACCGGCGCCGCCAAGGAGCAGGCGCCCAGCGTCAAGGTCACGCGCGGCGCGGGCGGTCAGAAGGTGTACCGGATCACAGAGGGCATCGTCATCGAGGGCAAAATCCAGAAGCCGGAGGCCTTCTACGTGCTCCAGCGCTCGACGATTAACTACGATTGGGAGACACTCAAGCAGGACTTCGTGCCGAAGATCCTGGAGAGCGTGAAGCATAGTCCGTTTTAGGGGACGCGGGGCCCAGCCCCGTTAAGGAGTCGCGATGCCGCAGCAACCTATGCCACCCGCGGGAGCACAGCGCAGGCCGATGCCGCCGCCGCACATGCAGATGCAGGCGGCCCTGTTGGCGTTGCCCAAGATCCTGCGCATCGGCATCATCCAGGGCGGCAAGATCGTCGAGGAGCGGCTGGTCCGCAAGCGCGACAACGTCACCGTCGGTCAGTCGACCAAGAACACGTTCGTGGTGCCGACCGAAGCGCTGCCGCGCTCCTTTCTGCTGTTCGAGGTGACGGGCCCCACCTACTCGCTCAACTTCACCGACGGCATGGACGGCCGGGTCTCGCTCGGTGATCAGGTGCTCTCACTGGCCGACATCAAGCAGCAGGGGCGCGCGCACCGGCGCGGCATGATCTGGCATCTGCCGCTCAACGACAAATCGCGCGGCAAGGTGGTGGTGGGCGACGCCACCATCCTGTTCCAGTTCGTCTCGCCCCCGCCGCCGCAGCCACGGCCCCAGCTTCCACCCTCGGTGCGGGGCTCGATCGCGCAATCGATGGACTGGGCGCTGATTGCGATCCTGGGCTTGTCGCTGCTGGGCCACTTCGGCTTCATCGCCTATCTGCGCACGGTGGATTGGGCCCGCAAGCCCAACCTGGAGGACGTACCCGATCGGTTCGTTTCCATGATCGTCAAGGACAAGCCGCTGATCATCGAGAAGAAGGTCGAAATCGAGCAGCCCGGTGTAGGCGAGGAGGAGAAGAAGAAGGGCGGCGGCGATGGCAAGAAGGCCGGTCCCAAGGGCCCCCAGAAATCGGCCGAGGATCTGGCGCGCGAGGCGGCCGAACGGCGCGCACGCCTGGCCGAGCAGGTCTCGCGCATGGGCGTTCTGAAAATCCTGGGTTCCAAGGGTGAGGACGGCAACGTGGCCGACGTGCTCAAGGGCGGCGATCCGGGCGGCGATCAGGAGAAGGCCTTTGCCGAAATTGGCGGGGTCGGCGTGGCCAAGGGTGGCGAGGGAGCAGGCCTGCGCGGCATCAAGGGCGGCACCGGCGGGACCGGCAAATCGGTCGGCATCGGTGGGCTGCGCGCGGCCGGCGTGGGCGAGGGCGGGACGGGCGTCAAGGGCCCCGAGCGCGCGGTGCGCGGCGTGGTGCGGGCCGAGGCAGCCCCCGACGTGGACGGCTCGCTCGACCCCAGCATCGTGGCCAAGGAAGTGCGACAGCGACTGGGCGCCATCAAGGCCTGCTACGAGCGGGCGCTCAAGCGCAATCCACAGCTGGGCGGCAAGATCATGGTCCGCTTCGAGATCAGCCAGGTGGGCAAGGTCACCCGGGTCGAATCCGAGCAGGATACGGTGGGCGATCCCGAGGTTTTTGCGTGCATCCGGCAGACCATGTCGATGTGGCATTTCACAGCCCCTTCGGGCGGCTCGGTTCAGGTGGCGTACCCCTTCATTTTCCAGGCAGCTCAATAAGTTACAGAGGTTGACAAGGACTTACGCCGGCACCTATAATTTTTGGGCTTTAGCGGCGACTAACTAGGCAGTGGTCTCCTCTGGGAGGAATGTCATGCAACGGTACGCGCGCGCGGCGGCAGTGCTGTTCCTGCTCGGAGGTCCCGTCCTGGCCCGGCAGACCACAGCGCCTTCACAGGCGGGCGCACAGCCCGCTCCCGACGTCGACATCACTTTCAAGCAGCAAGCCAATCTGACTCCTCAGGAAATGCTCGACCAGGGCCAGACCGATCTGAAAAACATGCAGGAGGGGCTCAAGCGGGTCGTGCAGCTGCAGGAGCTGGCGCGCAAGCAGAACGACATCATCAAGCTCAACTGCGTCAACGACAAGGTGGTGCAGGTCAAAGCCGCCATCAACATCGGCGAGCAGTCGATGACCGACCTGCACGAAGCCATTGCACGCAATGACGATGGCGCGCGACTCCATGCGTTTACAAAGCTGACCGTGGCGACGCAGAAGGTGCAGGTGCTGGTGCAGGAGGCCGAAAATTGCGTGGGCCAGGATCTCAGCTTCGTGGGTGAGACCCAGGTCACGACTGAGGTGGATCCAAACATTCCGCAGGACGACCCGACGCAGCCTCCACTTCCGGGGAGCGGCACCGACCGGCCCCCAGAGGCAAGCCCGTTCATCTAGGTTTTGAACGGGGCGAACAGGGCGGCGTCGGGGCGGTTACAGAGGGCAGTTGGTCGTCGGGGCGGTTCCCCGGTCTAACGAGGAAGCTCAATACTCATGCGGCGCACATATTTCGTGATGGCAGCTTTCTTTTTGCTTCCCCTCGCCTTTGCCCGGCGCGCGCAGGCGCAATTCGTGGGTCCCCCTCCGTCCGGCTACGGCGCGCTGAACGTTTCGACGGTCGGCAGCAACAGCACGCAGGGCGACACCCCTGGGGTTCGGGTCAGCGAGACCTTTCTTCTTCACGCCGGGTTGGCGTTCGGGGCGGGGGTCGACTCCAACGTGTCTTATTCGGACACCAACACGGTCAGCTCGGCGGTCACGCACGTGATGCCACAGCTCGCGCTGACCAACGCCGGTCGTGGCACCACGCCTGACATCGTTCTGAACCTGGTGCTCAACGGCGACTACCGGCAGTACTACTCGGACACGGTGACGAGCGACAAGGCGGTGTTCGGCGTGGGAGCAGGGGCCAACCTGGACATTGGCACGCAGGGCGCGGTGACCGGCACCCTGTTCAACAACTTCACGCGCGACGTGCAGCCGGCCTACACGATCGGCGCGCCGGCGTTCGTACGCGACGTGGAGCAGCCGGGCGCGCGCGTGCGCTGGCGGCCCGGCGGGGGCCGGCTCGAGGAGTTCTTGACCTACACGTTCATGTACGATCACTGGGAAAGCGACCTTCTCAACAAGGCCGACGTCATCTCGAACACCATCGATTTCCGGTCGAGCTTCAAGTTCCTGCCCAAGACCGCGCTGTATCTGGACATCAATCAGGCCTTCTATCGGTACCCCAATACGGGTGGTGGCAAGGTCAGTTCCAATCCCTTCCACGTGATGCTGGGCCTGGTCGGTCTGGTCACGCCCAAGCTGACCGCGACCCTGTCGGCCGGCTATGCCAACGGCTTCTATGACAGCGGCCCCAACCCGAGCACGTTTGCCGCGGCCGCCGAGCTGGGCTTCCTGATTGGGCCGTTCGCACGCGCCAAGCTGGGCTACGAGCACGACTTCGCAAACTCGATCTACGGCAACTACTACGACCTGGATGCCATCTACGCGGCCTGGAACCAGCAGGTCGGCAGCTCCTTTCTGGCCGGGCTCAGCCTGCGCTACGAGCACCGCGACTATCACTGTCCGCCCATGGGCTCGTCGCTTGCCATCGCCTGCTACCTGACCATGGGCGACACGGGCGACGATCGCAAAGACAACTGGATCGGGTTGGGCGTGGATGCCCACTACTTCCCGCGGCCCTGGTTCTCGGTGGGTGCTGCCTATCAGCTCCTCGCCAACGTCTCCGACTTCACGCTCAACCTGAGCGGCACGTCGACCAAGGTCTCCTTCGTCAAGCACCAGGTCCTCGGGGTGGTGTCGCTGACGTACTAGCCGGGCGCCGAGATGTATATCCTGGGGCTGACCACGATGGGCGAGTCGGCCGCCGCGCTCCTGCGCGACGGTGAGATCGTTGCCTGCGTCGAGGAAGAGCGCTTCTCGCGCAAGAAGCATCACATTGGTTTTCCGTACCAGTCGGTGCGCTACTGCCTGCGCGAAGCCGGCATCGGCATCGACGCGGTCGATCATGTTGCGCACTACTGGAAGCCGTGGGTGCTGGGGCACCGCATCGGACACACGCTGGGGGTTGCGCTCAAGGGCTTAAGGCTGTTCGAAGCGCGCGCCCGGCGGGGCAGCCAGCAGGTGCGCGGCCATTACCTGCCCATGTTCTATATGCCGCTCAAGGTGCGGCACGAGTTTGGGGGCGGCCAGTTTCGGTTCCATTACGTCGACCATCATGTCTCGCACGCGGCCAGCACGTTCTATCTGTCGCCGTTCGACCAGGCAGCCATCCTGACCGTCGACGGTGCCGGCGAAAGCACGACCGTGCTGTTCGCACATGGACGGGGCCGGACCATCGAGGTGCTGCGGCACATCAAGCTGCCGCATTCGCTGGGGCAGTTCTACTCGGCGGTCACCAACTTCCTGGGCTTCGACATGTTCGCCGGCGACGAGTACAAAGTCATGGGCATGGCGGGCTGGGGCGAGCCCACCTTGTACGATCGGCTCGCGCGCGACGTGGTGGTGCGGGACGGGCCGGGCTCGTTCAAGCTCGACATCACGTTCCTGGACCACCACCTGGCCAAGCACCGACAGTACGGCGAGCGCGCCACCAGGCTGTTCGGCGCGCCCCGCGGCCCCGACGACGAGGTGGTGCAGCGCCACTATGACGTCGCGGCCAGCGTGCAAAAGGTGTTCGAGGAAACGCTGTTTCACCTGCTGCGGTGGCTTTTTGAGCAGACCGGCACGCGCAACCTGTGCATGGCGGGTGGATGCGCGCTCAACTCGCTCGCCAACGGCAAGATTGTGGCCCAGACGCCCTTTGAGAACCTGTTCTTCCAACCGTCGGCGCACGACGCCGGTGGAGCTCTGGGCTCGGCGCTGTACGTCCACCATGCAGTGCTGAGCGCACAGCGCAACGGCACGGTCATGCGGCACGCGTACTGGGGCCCGGGCTTCACCGAGGCCGAATGCCGCGCAGCCGCCGAGGCGGCGCACCTAGCGGTCGAGCGGCTCGACGACGGCGTGCTCGAGCGGAACCTGGCGGCGCGGCTGGCCGACGGGGCCATCGTGGGATGGTTCCAGGGGCGCATGGAGTGGGGCCCGCGCGCGCTGGGGCACCGCAGCTTCCTGGCCGATCCGCGGCGCGCCGACATGAAGGAAACCATCAACCGCAAGATCAAGCTGCGCGAGCCCTTCCGGCCCTTCGCACCCTCGATGCTGGCCGAGGCCAGCGAGCGCTACTTCGGCCGCTCGCACGAGGCGCCGTTCATGATCACGGTGTTCCCGGTGCTCGAGCAGCGCAAGCACGAGATCCCGGCGGTCGTGCACGTCGACGGTACCGCGCGCCCGCAGCTGGTCGACCGCACGGTGAGCCCGCGCTACTGGCGGCTCATCAAGGAGTTCGAGAACCTGACCGGGGTGCCGGTCCTGCTCAATACCTCGTTCAACGTGCAGGAGCCCATTGTGTGCACCCCCGAAGACGCGATAAAGACGTTCCTGGCCACCGAGGTGGATTATCTGGTGATGGAGAATCTGGTCGTGACACGCGAGCGAATGAAGCCATGAAGAACGCAGGTTGGTTCGCGATGACGCGCGGGCTTGGGCTTGCGCTTGCGCTGGCGCTGGCGGCGTGCTCGCACGCGCGCGTGCCCGACGATCCGCTGCGTACGGCGGAATGCCGCATCGACCTCAACGATACCCAGCTCGGCCCCGGCGACGTGTTCGACGTGCGCGTGTACGAGGAAACCCAGCTCACGGGGACCTACCGCGTGTCGGCCGACGGAACCATCAACTTCCCGCTGGTCGGCCAGCTGGCCATCGACGGATTGACCCCGCCGGCGGCCAGCAAGCTGATGGAGGAGCGGCTCTCCCAGGGCTACCTGCGCAACCCGCAGGTCTCCATCTTCGTCAAGGAGTACAACAGCAAGAAGATCTCGGTGCTGGGGCAGGTCACCAAGCCGGGCACGTTCCAGTACATCGACAGCATGACCATCATCCAGGCGGTCACCGAGGCGGGCGGCTTCACGCCCATCGCGGCCAAGAACGACACCGTCGTTACGCGCAACGAAAAGGGGCAGAAAAAGCGCATGCAGGTTCGGGTCGAATCCATCAGCGAAGGACACGAACGCAACTTCTGCCTGCGCCCGGGCGACATCGTGTTCGTCCCCGAGCGCCTGTTCTAGCGTGCCGGTGCGAAGGATGCGCATGCAGGTGCAGAAGGTTCTTGTCGCGGAACGCACGCTGCTCGGACTCGTGGCCGCGCTTACATTCGTCCCCGCTGTCTTGATTGGTGGAGTACACCCGGGCACGCAGGTGGTGGTGTTGGCCTTGGCTGCGGTCGCGACGGGCCTGTTGATCTTGTACCGCCGCGCTGGCGAGCCGCGCAGCCTGCTCGTTCCGGGGCTCCTGGGCATAGCCATGGCAGTCGCTCTCGGTGCGACCTTACTGCAGCTTCTTCCCGTGCCCGAGGCCCTGCTCCGCACGATCGATCCGCAGGCGACCGAGCTACGCGCGCTCGCGGTGGGTTCGAGCGGCGGGCACTGGTGGCCCATCTCTCTCGCGCCTTGGGCAACCGTCACCGAGGTTGCCAAACAGCTGGCTTGCATGGCAGCCCTTGTCGTGGCTGCCAATTTCCTGCATCGCGGAAGTCGGGCTTTGACAGTAGCCCGCACCTTCATGATCGCAGGCATAGCGCTGGCCGCGCTGGGGTTGCTCCAACGGGCTCTGCACACACCTCGCATCCTGGGCGTTTACCGACCCGACTGGTGGACCGGCTTCATGGCTACGTTCGTCGATTCGAATCACGCAGCCGGCTTCTTCCTGCTCGTGATTGGAGTCGGGCTCGGCGTCGCGATGGGCCTCAGTGGGCGTCGACGTCTCTCCGTGCTCGCCCTTCTCACGCTACCCATTCTGGCCCTGTTGCTTACGCGCTCTCGCGGCGGGATGGGTGGGCTACTGCTCTTGATTCTCGCGTTTCTGCTGCTTGGTCTGCGAGAACGCAAGGCGCGCCGCGAGGCATTGCTGATCGCGACCGGCTTAGGGTTGGTCGCACTGCTTTGCTTCATCAGCGTCTTCGACGAAATCGAAGCTCGGCTGATGCAAGCGTTGGAGCATCCGATCGCGAACGCGAAGGTGCTGGCCTGGCGCGACGCTGCCGCGATGAGCCTGGATTTCGCCTGGACTGGCGTCGGCCGCGGCGCTTTCGTCGACGTGTTCACTCATTTCAACCAACTCAATCGCAGCGTCACGGTTACGCACGTCGAAAACCTGCCCCTACAGGCGATCGTGGATTGGGGGTACCCTGTCGGAATCGTCGTCGGGGGACTGGTGATCGCCGTAGTGATCGGGCTGGCGCGTCATCGACACCTGGATGCGCTGGGGCGTGGGAGCTTGGCGGGCCTAGCAGCGCTGCTCTTCCAGAACCTGTTCGACTTCAACCTCGAGTTTCCAGGAACCGCCATTCCGGCCTGCATCCTCCTGGGAATGGTGGTCGCACGGACTGTCGCGCACGGCCGCAAGCACATGCGAAGCTTACCCGCGGTGCCGGCGCAGCGCGCGCTCACTGCGCTCGCAGTCACGTGCTTGGCGTGGGCCTTGCTCGCAATACCGGCGGTTCGATACTCGTTGCGAGCGCAGGATCGGCGGCTAAACAGGCTGGTTGCGAGAGCAGATCGGCTGGAGCTGGCCGTCCAGACGGCCGAGTCCGCAGTCGTCCATCATCCAGCTGACTACGAATCGCATCTACTGGCTGGGACGCTCTATTCACGCTTCGGTGACCCGCGAGGGATGCGGCACCTAAACGTTGCGATGGTGCTCAACCCGGCAAGCGCGGCCCCCCACATCGCAGCCGCCCGGGTTCTAGCCAGCAACGGCCGTCGCTCCCAGGCTGCCCTCGAATACCGAGCTGCATTCGAGCGCGGTTGGCCAATGTATGATGCTGAGCTGAGCGAGGTTTTGGAGCGCTGCGACTCGGTCGAGGCTACCCTTCAAGCCATGCCCCAGACGTCTGATGCTCTGCTAACGCTCGCCCGGTTCTTCGAGCGACAGCAGCAGCCGACCGGTACGCGTGCAGCTTATGGGCGTCTACTCCAGCTCGACTCCTCGGGCGATCGCGGAAAGCTGGAAGCGATGCGAGCCCTCATCCGCCTGGGCGATTCGCGATCGGTCGCCCTCGCGCAGGACCTTTTGCGACTTTCGCCGCTTCCCGCCGATGTCCCAACGGCTGTGGCCGCACTTCAAAGGGCGGGGCGTGCGGACCTCGCCGATCAGGCCAGGGTCTCAGCGCTCGGTCGATTCGAGAAAGATTGGTCCGTGGTGTCCCCCGCAGTCGACGTTCTCATGAAGCGCGGCGACTTGCTCGCGGCCGCTCACGCCCTGCAGACGGTCATCGATGCCGCCGAGGACCGCAACCAGCGCATCGCTGCGCTCGACAAGCTGATCGCGGTCGAGGAAACTCTTGGTCAGCACGAGCGGGCGCAAGAGAGCCGTTATCTGGCGCAACAGCTCCGCGCGCTCGATCGCACGCGGTGAATGTGGCGTACCAGCGGATTCACTCGAGCCGCTCCCACACCCGGAGCAGCGCTTTTTCCCACAACGCTCGGCCCGCGTCGCCTACCCGATCAGTGAGCAGCGAACGAATGGCTAACGAGCGCATGCTGGTCCCATAGCGCACGGGTGCTGACGTCGACGCCAACATCAGGTCGAGCAACTGGTCGCGTACGGAGCCCGCCCGCGCGCGCGGAAGCGGCAATGTGCCTGGGAAGGCCGCATTAACGACGCGCGCGGCGGCCCGCACGGCGCGGGCTGCCCGATGCGCCAGCGCAAACTGCTCGATATAGTCCCAGTCCAATCTCGTATGGCGGCCCGCCAAGAGGCGAGCGTCAATGATCCAGACCGCGCTATGCAAAAGACCGTGCGTTGCCGCGTGCACGAGGATGTAGTAAAGCTGCAGCTCGTCGCGTGCGACCATTAAGGGCCGCCCTCGGAACGCGATCGGTTGCGCGTCGAGAAAGAAAGCGTCGGCATTGCCATCAATCGCCAGCTCGTGACACAGCTTCCAGTGCAGCTCCAGCGTCACCGGCCCGCGGCGCAGGATTCGATGGTGCGAGAAGCGCTTGCTCCAACGCGCACGATGGAGCCCAAACGGCTCATAACCGAGCCTTACGAGCGCGTCCTGAGCACGTTCGAGGTTATCAGGCGGCACGAGCAGATCAAGGTCGCCCATCGGTCGAGCACCCGAATCCCCGCCATAGAGCGTCTCGACGAAAAGCGCGCCTTTGAGTGGCTGCACGGGCACCTCAGCGCCCACGAGAACGTCGAGCGCCTCATCGAGCGCGGCTCCCAGCAAGAGATTGTGAGCCAGCGTCGCACGATACGCGTCACGCGCGGCTGGGCGCGAGCGGCACGCGTCTCGGTCGAGCGCCCAAACGAGTGGCTGTAACTCTGCTCGCTCAGCCAGGGCTGCCGGAACCTGAACCAGCATCTCGCCATCACTCGAGCTGAAAGCGCGCCCGTCGGAAGCCAACCGCACGCTGTCGGCACAATTCGGTTACCGCGGCGAGGCGGTTCTCGTCGACCTTGCTACTGGACACAACGACTTCCTCCACGTGGAGGTCGGGTAACAGCTCCTTGAGCCGATCGGACGACCCGATCACGCGCACGCCGTGGATGACCTTTCCGATCTTGTGAGGGTCGTCATCGACGAACCCTACCGGGATCAGGCCGAGACTGTCATTCTGCCTGATCTCGCGCAAGAGCAGCTCACCTCCGTCGCCAGCGCCGTAGATCAGCACTCGCCGCCCGGCTCGCAGGCCCATACGCTCGATCATCCAATCGCGGAACAGGCGGAACGATACTCGGCTGCCTGCCACGCCGAGGAAGAGCAACATAGCATCGAGGATGAACACTGCTCGTGAGAAGCCCTCAAGACCGCGGAAAACGGCGAGCACGCTCAGCACGGTCAGGGTCGCAGAGAGCGCACAGCTCGCGATGAAACGCCGAAGATCCTTGATGCTCGTATAGCGCCACAGACCGTCGTACAGGCCGGTGGCCAGAAAAACTGCGATCTGCACGATGATGACGAGCGGTAGCGACAGGACAAACTTACCCCAAAAAGGCTCGTTGAGCTGACCTTCGAATCGGAGCAAGAAGGCGCCGTAATAGCACAGGATGATGAGTACGAAATCGTTTAGCACCTCGAATATTCGGCGCTTATAAGTGAAGTCGGCTAGTGTCGGGAGCAATGCCCTCTGTCCCGCCAAGGCGTGCTCGTCGGGCGCCTTGTAAACCTTCACGCGACCCAGATAAACCGCGATGAAGAGCAGGCCCATCACGAACACAGGAAGCAAGCCGACAGCGACGCTGGTCGGGAAGCGATACGCCGCCAACCCGGTAAAGCCGGACGCGATTGCCATACCGTATAGAGTCAGAGTGGCTTGCCGCTCTGATAGCCCGAGGGCAACCAATCGGTGCGATGTGTGGTCACGGCCACCCTGAGATACCGGCCGTCCGTTTAGTTTGCGCAGCACCGTCACGAACGTGGTGTCGAGGATCGGAATGGCGAGAATCAGGACGGGCGGCGCCAACACGGCCACGAGGCCGCGCGATCTCTGCGTGGTATGCAGAAGCGCGGCCGCACCTAGAAGGAAACCAACAAACAAGCTTCCCGAGTCGCCCATAAAGATGGACGCCGGGTTGAAGTTATACACGAGGAATCCGAGCAGGGCGCCTGCGAATCCAGCCGACAAAGCGGCCGCGCCGGTCTGGCCAGAGGCCACAAAGAAGTAGGTCATGAATGCGGCCGCGATGACCGCAACACCTGCCGACAGTCCGTCGATGTTGTCGAGCAGGTTCATCGCATTGGTCACGCCGACCAGCCAGAAGATGGTAAATGCCTGGTTGAGCACGACCGAGCTGGTCCAAGGCAGCTGCAACCCAAACGTCGTCAGCGTGGCCGCAGCTGCGATCTGGCCGACCAGCTTCGCGTACGGCTTTAGATGCACCAGGTCATCGACGAGGCCGAGCAGAAACATTGCGGAGGCGCAGGCGAACAAAAGCCCTCCACCTCCCACACTGCGCTCCCGAAACAGCACGAAGGCGATCAGGCAGGCCAGATAGATGGCGACTCCGCCCATCAGGGCGGTCGGCTCCCGATGCCACCTGTCGGCACGTGGCGTGGCAACGAAGCCGCTTCGACGCGCCAGCATGCGCACTATTGGAGTGGCAACCAGTGAGGACACCAGGGCAACCACGAACGACGCGACATATCCTGGCACGGTTTATCCGCCGTTCGCGTGATAGGCGATCACGTCGCGAAGGACTTGCGGAAGACCAATCTTCGGCCGCCAACCCAGCAACTTGTGAATCTTCTCCAGGCTAGGCACTCGACGGTGCATGTCCTCGAACCCGGCCTCGTAAGCCTGGTCGTACGGGATAAAAACGATCTCGGACGACGAGCCGGTCAGCTCGCGCACGTCGCTAGCCAGTTCGCGTATCGTGATTTCCTGATCGTTGCCGAGGTTGTAGACCTCGCCGAATGCCTGCTCCTTGTCGATCAGGCCGGCCAGCGCACGGACCACGTCGTGCACGTGCGTGAAGCAGCGGCTCTGCGTTCCATCGCCGAACACCGTGATGGGCTTGCCGGCCAGAGCTTGTTTGACAAAGGTCGGGATCACCATCCCGTACTGGCCGGTTTGGCGCGGCCCCACCGTGTTGAACAGGCGTCCCACGATCGTGGGGAGCCGCTTCTCCTTCCAATACGCAATCGCCAGGAACTCGTCGATGGCTTTGGAGCACGCATACGACCAGCGGCCCTTGACGGTCGGTCCCATCACCAGGTCGCCGTCCTCGCGGAAGGGGATCTCGGTGCTCTTCCCGTACACCTCGCTCGTCGACGCGATGAATACCGGCTTCTTTTTCTTGTTGGCCAGCGAAAGCACGATCTCGGTGCCCTTGATATTGGTTTCGATCGTGCGCACCGGGCTCTCGACGATCAACTTGACGCCGACTGCCGCCGCGAGATGGAAGATGGCATCGCACTCGTCCACCATTTCCGCGGCCACGTGCGTGTTGTTGAGCGATTCGATCGTGTAGTGGAAGCGCGCGTGTGACTTCAGATGCTGGATGTTGGCGATGGATCCTGTAGACAGGTCATCCATCGCGTACACCTCGTGATCCCGGCGCAGCAACTCCTCCGCGAGATGCGACCCTACGAATCCAGCACCGCCGGTGATTAGATACCGCATATCTGTTCAGTGTCCGTTAGAGAGGACGTCAGTATACAGCGCCTCGAGATCGCGACAAAGTCTATCGGCCCCATAGTCTTCCAGGATTTGTCGCCGGAAAAGGGCCGCCCGTTCGCGCGCCTCAGGACTTAGGGCGCGGTCCATGGCTGCCGCCACCGCGGCTGGGGTGAACGGCGGCGACACCAGCTCACCGCGGGTGCCCTGATGGAGCAGGTCGGGCACGCCACCGACCGCCGTGGCCGCCACCGGAACGCCGGCTGCCATCGCTTCGATAAGCGCCACTGGTGTACCCTCGTTGCGCGAAGTTAGCGCCACGACGTCGAGATCGGCGTACAGGCGGGCGAGGTCGCGACGCCAGCCCAGGAAATGAGCCCGTGCGGCCAGCCTCAGGCTGACCGCCAGTCGACGAAGGTCTGCTTCCAGCTCGCCGCCACCGATCATGAGGAAGTGAAGATCCTCCCGCGCCCGCAGCCGAAACAACTCCGCCGCAGCCTTCAGAAAAAGCTCATGGTTCTTGACGGGAACCATGCGGCCGACGATGCCAACGATGCGCGCATCTTTGGACAGGCCCAGCTCAGCGCGCAGCTCTCCTCGATGCACTTCACACGCTGCCAATAGATGAAGATCGAGCCCGAGTGGGACGACGCGGAGTTGATCGGGGCTGGCGATCGCGAATCGATGCAGCAGCTCCTCGCGCTGGCTTTCGCTGACGGTCAGAATGCGATGGGTGAAGCGCGCAAGAACGCGCTCGATGGTCAAGAACAGCCGGACTTTCCAGCGCGGGAAGTAGCCCTCAAACACGTGACCGTGGAATGTGTGTACACGCACCGGCACGCCGGCCAGGATCGCTGCCACACGGCCAAGCGTCCCCGCCTTGGCGGTGTGCGTGTGCACGATGCGCGGGCGCTCGCGACGGAGGATCGTTATCAGCTTGATCAATGCGCGCAGGTCGTCGAAGGCACTGATCTCACGGCCCAACTCCGGAATTTCGATCGGCTCGATCCGATACTCCCGTGCGAGATACCGCATGTCGCCCTCATTGGAGCCTGGCCGCCCGGTTACGAGTTTGGTCGGAAACCGGATGCGGTCGACACCGGCCGTGGCGAGCACGGTGCGGATGGCCGGGCCGCCGATGTTCAGGCGCGCAATGATGCGGACGACCGGCGCCGCCGGCACGTCACGCCTGCCAGGGCTGGGCCAGCCGCGGCAAATTGCGCAGCCACAGCTCCATCGTGAGCAGTGCCCACAACTGATGGGAATGATCAGCGCGACCGCTCATGTGATGGTCAAGCAGCTCGACAGCGACCTCCGGTCGCACGTACGCCCGGATGCGCGCCGACGGAGCGGCCAGGTGGTCAAGAAGATAGGTTTTGAGGTCACCCCGAAACCAGGTTGCGAGTGGGATACCGAAGCCCATCTTTCCACGTCGCTGGATCTCGGGCGGCAAAAGGTCCGCGAAGGCACGCCGCAAAATGTACTTGGACGTTCGCCCTCGGAGCTTGAAGTCATCGGGCAGGCCGGCCACGTATTCCATCAGTGCGGTGTCGAGGAAGGGCGAGCGCGTTTCGAGCGCGTGCGCCATACTGGTGCGGTCGACCTTCACATTCAGGTCGTAAGGCAAATAGGTATGGAAGTTGTGCGCAAGCGCCAATGCGAGCGGCGACATCCCATTCGCGTGAGCGAAGAACGAGCGATGAAAGCTGAGCACGCGATCCACTGGTGCTTGTGCAGCCAAGTCGGGCTGCAGCACCGCATCGAGGTTAAATCCAAAGCACGAATTCCACGACGCCAATCGATCGCCGAGCGACATGTGAGCCGACGACAGGAAGCGGCGAGCCCGCCCCCGCAGGCTACGCTCCGGCATACCCGCGGGCATCAGATGCGAAGCGAGCGCACCAAGCTGACGCAGTGCGCGTGGAACACGCTCCGCTGAGGCCCCGGCCCAGAACCGTAGGTAGCCCGCGAATAGCTCGTCACCGCCATCGCCGTTAAGAGCAACGGTCACATGCTGGCGAGTCAGCTGCGCGACGACATACGTCGGTATCGCGGATGAGTCTCCGAACGGCCCGTCGTGATGCCACACCAACTTCTCCACCAGCTCGAAGTCCGACGGTTTCACCGCGAACTCCGTATGTTCCGTGCCGAAGGACTGTGCAGCCGTGCGAGCGTATGCAGTCTCGTCGTAATCCGGATCGCCGGCGAACGCGATGGAGAAGGTGCGTACGCGGCGACCAAGTGAAGCCATCAAACCGACCACGATGGTCGAGTCGACTCCACCAGATAGGAAGGCGCCGACCGGAACGTCCGCAACCAGCCGTCGCCGCACGCCGGCCCTAAGCAGTTCCCGCACCTGCATCGCCGCCTCATCCTCTCGGGCGGGCTGCCTCCGAGGCGTGAAATCCAGGTTCCAGTAGCGCTCGACGATAGGCTCGCCTGCCGGTTCGAGCACGAGCCGACTCGCAGGCGGAAGCTGGCGCACGCTCGAGTACAACGTGCCCGGCGGAGTTGCGTAACCGTATGCTAGAAAG
>Ga0126376_10000985_pt1 | contig 14897 bp, 13 predicted proteins | sample PanSoiMetPlot_15_FD_92760 | JGI IMG/M metagenome (GOLD analysis project Ga0126376, IMG submission 92760) | Tropical forest soil microbial communities from Panama - MetaG Plot_15 | ecosystem: Environmental > Terrestrial > Soil > Tropical forest > Bulk soil | place: Panama | collected 2016-02-17
TCGGCCGTGCCATCGCGCTCGCGCTGGCGCGCGCGGGCGCCGACCTCGTGCTGGCCTCCAAGACCGTCGAGCCCCATCCCAAGCTGCCGGGCACGCTCGGTGACGTGGCGCGCGAGGTGGAGGCGCTGGGCCGGCGGGCGCTGGTCGTGCCGACCGACGTCCGGTTCGAGGATCAGATCGCGAACCTGGCGCGGCGCACGCTCGACACCTTCGGGCACGTCGACATCCTGATCAACAACGCGGGCGCGCTGTGGTGGCGGCCGGTGCTGGAGACGCCGGTCAAGCGCTTCGACCTGGTGATGGGCGTCAACGCGCGCGCGGCTTTTCTGTGCGCCCAGGCCCTGTTGCCGTCGATGATCGAGCGGCGCTGGGGCCACATCGTGAATCTGTCGCCACCCATCGACATGCGCAAGCTGTCTGGCCACGTGGCCTACTTCATGTCCAAGTACGGCATGACCATGCTGACGCTGGGGCTGGCCGAGGAAGTGCGTGCGCACAATGTCGCCGTGCACTCGCTGTGGCCGGCCACGGTCATCGAGTCGCAGGCCACCATCAACTATCAGGTCGGCACGCCCGCCCAGTGGCGCAAGGCCGAAATCCTGGCCGACGCAACCCTTCTGATCGTGAGCAGGCCGCCGAGCGCGCGCACGGGCCAGGCTCTGATCGACGAGGACCTCCTGCGCGCCGAGGGCGTGACCGACTTCGATCGCTACAAGTGCGTGCCCGACGGAACGCCCCTGCGCATCGATTTCCTGCCCACCGTATAGGAGGCGCGAGCATGCATTTCGGCCTGTTCTACGAGCTGGCAGTTCCGGGATTCACGGGCAAGACCGAGCCGCAGGTGTACCGCGAGACCCTCGACGAGATCGAGCAAGCCGACCGGCTGGGTCTCGACAGCGTTTGGCTGGTCGAGCACCACTTCATGCGCGAATACTCGCACGCGTCGGCGCCCGACCTGTTCCTGGCGGCGGCCTCGCAGAGGACCCGGCGCATCCGGCTCGGCCACGCCATCGTGCTCTTGCCGTTCTGGCATCCGGTCCGGGTGGCCGAGCGCATCGCCACGCTCGACATCCTGTCGGGCGGACGGGTCGAGTTCGGGGTCGGGCGCGGCTTCACACCGGTCGAGTACGAGACTTTCGGCGTCAAGATGGAGGACTCGCGCTCGCTGGTCGACGAGTCCATGGACGTCATCCTGCGCGCATGGCAGCCCGGACGGGTCAAGCACGCGGGCAGGCACTTCAAGGTGGCCGACGTGGAGGTGCTGCCCAAGCCGGTGCAGACGCCGCATCCGCCCATCTGGACGGCCGCGGTTTCGCCGGAGACCTATGACCTGGCGGCCCAGCGCGGCTGGGGCGTGCTGGCGGGCCCCTTCAAGCCCGGCTTCATGATCCTCCAGGACCTGGAGCGCTTCAAAGCCGGCTGGAGCGCGGCCGGGCGTGCCGCCGGCGACCTGCGCTTCGCGATGACGCTGGGCCTGTTCGTGGCCAATAACCGCCAGCATGCGCACGAGGTGGGCAAGCGCAACATCGCGTGGTTCTACCGGCTCCTGCTGCAGCTCACGCGCCCGGTCCTGGAGCGGGCGCCCAAGACCTACGAGAGCTACGGCGAGCTGCAGAAGCTTTTGGGGGCGAGCGGGCAGAGCATGCACGAGTTCATGCAGAATCCCGACGGCATGTTCGAGATGCTGATGGAGATGAACATGATTCTGGCCGGTACGCCCGACGACGTATGCGAGCGCATCGCGCAGCTCGCGGAGCGGGGCGTCACGCACCTTCTGTGCGCGGCCGGCGCGGGCGGGGTGCCGCACGCCGAAGTGCTGTCCTCGCTCGACCTTCTGGCGCACGAGGTGGTGCCGCAGTTCCGGCGCTGAATCAGCGTAGCTCGCGAGCGGCCTGGAGCAGCACCTCGGGATGCGGACGCACCCGGATGTTGTCCGTGAACATGGCCCAGCGGATGATGCCCTCCCGGTCGAGCAGGAGATTGGCCGGGCGTGCGATGTCTGCGCCCCGATTGCCCTTCTCGTGCAGCAGGTGGTAGCGCTTGATCACCTGCTCGTCGGCATCCGAGAGCAAAGGGAACGGTAGGCCCAGGTCCTGCCTGAGCTTGGCCGACTCGTCGGGCGGGTCGACGCTGATGGCCAGGATGCGAACGCCGGCGGCATCGAACTCGGGAGCGTGGCTGGCCAGACCGGCCAGCTCGGAGTGTCAAAACGGTCACCAGAAGCCGCGGTAGAACACGAGCAGCGTGGGATGTCCGCGCAGCGAGGCCAGCGCCACCGGGTGGCCGGTCTGGTCGGGCAGCGTGAAATCGGGCGCGGCCGTGCCCACCGCGAGCTCCCGGGGCGGCGGCGGCAGCTGATAGCTCCCGACGTGAACCACGGACGCAAACAATGCCGTGGCCCCGGTCGCCAAGAGCGCGCATAGGGTGGCCACCACCCGCACCCGGTGCTGGCGAAAGGCGCGTATCGCCAGCGTCACCGCGACCACGGTGGCCAGCGCCGCCGTAAGCTCCATCGGCCAGGGGTGGTCGCGCAGCCAGAGCGGCATCTTGCCCGCGGAATTGAGGGCGGCATAGGGCAAAAGGCCCGCTCCCAGCGCAATCGCCGCGCTCCCGACCGGCGCCCACCAGCGCAGCGGCTTCATGTGATGCCCACCATGCGGCTCCGCTGGCGCTTCGCCGCCGAGATGGCCGTTCCAGACTCGCCTCGCCCCACGCTCTGGTTGAGCCGGGCGGGAGCAGGATCTTCGCTTGCGTGGGGCCCCTCGGCTCGTCTCATGTGCTCTCCAATCGCTCTCGGATCCCGGCCCGCAGCTCGGCCCAGTAGGCTCCCGCCGCCGCGTCGCGATCGGCCGCGAAACCGGCGCGCCAGGCCGAGAGCGCCGGGTCGGGCCGGCCGTCGCGCGCCACCTCGTCGAGGTAACTCTTGACCAGGTCGCGCGTGCGCGCGGTCTCCCACGGGCGCGGGGCGGCCGCGTCATCGAGCGCACGCGCGAGCTCCCGATGGTGCTCGAGCGGATCCACCTCCAGCCGGGCGGCGCGCGCCAGCTCGTCCATGCGCCCTTCGGCCCACTCGCGCTGGAAGCGGCACAGGCCCAGGTTGTCGAGCGCCAGCTCGCGCACCATGCGCTCGGCGCAGCGCCGGCCCAGCTCGCGCGGGGCCGCAAACTCGAACGAGTAGTCGACATAATAGCGGCCGCCGACCGCGACCGGCGCCAGGATCCCGGGCACCCAGTACTGATTGGGCGCCATGCCGCCGGCCTCGCCGTGCGCGACGTAGACGGCGGCGTCGCCAGCCGCGCCCGCGAGCGACCGCGCCAGCGCACGCACCCCGGCGGCGCCGCGCCCGCCGCGCGCGACCTGGCTCGCGATCTCGCACGCCAGCTTGGCATTGTGCTCGGAATCGGTCACCGGATCGAAGTTTTCTGGATCCCAGTGCGCGCAGCCCGACTGCTCCATCAACAGCGCCACCACGCCGCCCAGCTCGACCGCATCCAGCCCCCACTCATCGCAGGCGTCGTTGACCGCCTCGGCCGCGCGCTGATCGAACACGCCCAGGTTGGGTCCCAGCGCCTGGTAGGGCTGAAAGTCCTTCTTGTGCCCGCCCTGATCGATCTTCTTGCAGTCGGCCGGGCAGGTCTCGCCGCAGTCGCGCCCGCGGCGTCCCTTCATGTCGCCCTGGAATTGGGCCAGATAATGCCCCGCCACCAGCCGCTCGTAGGCGGCTTCCCGCAGCGCGGGCGACCAGTAGATCGATCGATCGTTCATGCACAGAAGCTTTTCGCGCAGCGAGGCCATGTTGCCGCCGAAGGTGCCGCCGGTCTTGAGCCGCGGGTCATAGCGATACTTGACGGTCGCGGCCTCGAGCGCGTCGGGCGGCACGAAGTTGCCCACGCGCGTCCGCTCGCCCGCTGGCAAAACCAGGGCGCACAGGCCGTGTGCTCCCAGAAGCTGGGTACCGAACCCGCCGCGCCCGGCCCAGGTGTCGAACACGTCCGAGCCCGCGCTGGCCGAGCCGATGGCGCCGAAGCGGGTCGCGCGCGCCCCCGGGCCCACGCACAGCACGCGCGCAGGCTCATCCAGAAGCCGCGCGGCCGCCGCCAGGAGCCCGTAGGCGCCCCGCTTGTGCCAGGCCGCCTCGGCATCGATCTCGACCACCCGGGCGCGCACGGGATGGCCCGCCAACACCAGCGCGGCCGGCCGTCCCACCGGCCCCGCGCGCCCGTGCAGAACCAGCGCACGCAGGCCCAGCGCGTGCAGCGACAGGGCGGCGCTGCCGATGGTCGAGATGCCACGGCCGGCCCACAGCGGCGACCAGCCCGACACCACCAGCCGATGCGAGCCCGGCACTTCCAGCGTCGACAGGGGGCCACAGCCGAAGACCAGCGCATCCTGGCACCCGGGGTCGCGCACGGCCAGGTCGATGGGCCCGACCGCCGCGACCTCGCGCGCCGTCAGCGTGCCCGAGCCCAGCTCCACATCGACCACCCGCATCTCTTACGGTGTAATCGTCGTCGGGGCCGAGGTCAAGATCAGCCCATGTATTTTGTGATCCTGCCAACCGCCACCACCACCCCGTCGGCGCGCCGGACCTCGACCTCGGCAAACGCCAGCGTGCGGCCGACCTTGACTGCCCGCGCCTCCGCCACCACCTTGCCCGCGCGCGTCGGAGCCAGGTAGCTCACGTTGAGATCCGTGGACACGCCGGGCGCCGCCTCCGCATGCGTGGCCATGATCGCGATCGTGCCCGCCGAGTCGATGAGCGTGGCCAGCGCGCCGCCGTGCAGCGCCCCGACCGGGTTTAAGACCGCCGGCGAGACCGCGAGCTCGACCTGGGCGCGCCCGTCTCCCCAACCCAGCACCACCTCGCCCAGGGTTTTCGAAAGGCCGGTGTGGGACAGCCGCGCGGCCACCTTGTCGCTCTTCGTCATGGCTGCATGCTACTACGGCCGTGTCGCTAAGAACGCCTCCACCTCGGCGCGGGTCGGGATGCCGGGCCGGCCCCCCAGCGCGCGCGTCTTGAGCGCGGCCGCCGCGTTGGCGAACCGGAGCGCGCGCGGCACATCGAAGCCGGCCAGCGCCGCATACAGGAACGCGCCATGGAAGACGTCGCCGCAGGCGGTGGTGTCGACCGGCTGCACGGCGAAGGCGGGCGCGTGCAGAGCCTCTCCATCCAAAAGCGCCAGCGCGCCCTCGCTGCCCAGGGTGACGCACAGAAAGCCGTGCTGATTCCAACGCCGCACCGCGCGCAGCGCCCGCTCGCGGTCGGTCTCGCCGCTCAGCTCGCGCGGAACCGCTTCCGACATGATGCAGAGATCGATCAGGCCAATCAGCTCCTCCGCCCCTGGTGGCACGTGGTCGATGTCGATGCAGGTGGGCACGCCGGCCGCGCGGGCCCAGCGCGCCGCCTGCACGGACGCTGGCACGTCGGTGGCGTCCAGATGGAGCACGCGCCCGCACACGATTTCCGCCTGCGTAAGCTCGGCCGGCGCCAGCGAAAGGCGCGGGTCCTGATCCCAGACCACCGTGCGCTCGCCGCTGGCGGCGTCGATGAGGATGAACGACAGCCGCGTGGCCGTGCCCGCCTGCACGCGCACGCCGCTCGTGTCCACGCCCTCGCGCGCCAGCTCGCCCAGCGCCACCTGGCCCAGCGCGTCGTCTCCGATCTTGCCGATGTACTTGGCGCGCAGCCCCAGCCGCCGGCACGCCACCATCGCGTTGGCAATCTGGCCGCCGCCCTGCATCTCGTAGCGGGTCACGCGCACCTTGTCGGACAGACCCGGAAAGCGTGGCACCACGCACAGATGATCGACCGAGTTCTCGCCCAGCCCGACCACGTCGAACGGCTTGCCTTCGGGGAACCGGATCGGCAGCACGCCGAAAGCCTGACACTCGACGTGCCCGAGCGTCAATCGTCCACCGCCGATCGCGCCCTTGCAGGAGCTTTCAGCCCGGCCAGCCGCTTGCAGTTGCGGGCGGCGTGCGACGCGTGCTGATCGTTGTCACAGCAACCGTTCTGTGCCGGACGCCCGCCTTCGTGAAGCCGTTCATGGACGGCGACGAGGCGATTTACGCGTCGGTGGCGGCGCTCCTGCACGCGGGCGGCCACCTGTACGGCGACGGCGGGGTCGACAACAAGTTCCCGGCCATCTTCTGGACCTACGCGGCCGTGTTCAAGCTGTGCGGGTGCTGGTCGCTGCACGCAGTACAGGTGCTCGCGCTTTTGTTCGTGCTCGCCACCGCAGCCGTGCTCGCGCGCACGGCGCACCGGCTCGCGGGTCCACGCGCCGGCTTCTGGGCTGCCCTCTTCTACGGCGTCTTCACGAGCGTCTACTACCCCAAGATGCTGGCCGCCAACACCGAGGTCTTCATGATGCTGCCGCTGTGCGGGTCGGTGCTGGCTCTTTTGGACCGCCGCTTCCTGCTCGCGGGCGTGCTGATCGGCCTCGGCTGTCTGTGGAAACAGGTGGCGCTGGCCAACCTCCTGGTTGCGCTCGTGCTGGTGCGGCGAAGGCGTGACCTGGGAGCGCTTGCGCTGGGCGTTCTGGGCGCGCTCGGCGCCGCCGCGGTCGTGCTGGCGGCGCAGGGATCGTTGGGCGGCCTTTGGCGCTGGGCCGTGCGCGCGCTGCTCTCGCATTACGGTCCCAGCGCGTGGAGCCCGCGCGCGTTGGCCGCCAACTTCGCAACCGGCTTCTTGCCTTTTATGGGCGCGTCCCTGGTGCTGTGGCCGCTCGCCCTGCGAACCGTCGTGCGCGTGCGCGCGCGCGGCCCGATTGCAGCCTGGCTTTTCGCTTCCCTGATCGCCGTGTCGGCAGGTGGCCACTTTTTCGGGCATTACTTCATCCAGCTCGTGGGCCCGCTTGCGCTCGCAGCCGCGCTCGAGCTGGCCCATCAGGGGCCGCGCGGGCGGGCGTGGGTCGCGCTCTCGACCGCGCTGCCGGCGCTCGGCTTCGCGATCGCGGCTGTACGCTTCGAGCCCTGGAGCGCGAGCTTGGGCCGGCCGCCGCGCGACTTCGCGGCGGTCGCCGACTGGATGCGCACGCACACGGCGCCCGACCAGCGCGTGTTCGTGTGGGGCCTTTCGGCCCAGCTCTATCTGGCCTCGCAGCGCCTGCCGGCGACCCGGTTCGTGGGTTTCTTGCGCGGGCTGGCGCGCGAGCGTGGCGAGCCGCCCGAGCAGGCCTGGGACTGCGCGCCCGACGTCTGGCCGCAGGTGGCGGCCGACTTCGCGGCTCACCCACCGATGCTGCTGGTCGATACCTCGTCCGTACCCGAGGCGCACTTCGTCGGCTACCCGCTGGCCCGGCTGCCCCCGCTCGCCCAGCACTTCGTCGGCTATCAACGCGCGGTGACGGTGTCCGGAGTCACCATTTTCCGTCGGACCGCCCACCCGCCTGGCTTGACGCAGCGCGCACGTTCGATTATGAATGGGATGTAGATGTCTTACACGATCATCGATAGCTGCACGGGTTGCTCGGCCTGCGAGTCGCGCTGCCCGACCGCCGCCATTCACGGGGTCAAGAAGGAGCTGTACTACATTGATCCCGCGCTCTGCATCGACTGCGGTGCCTGCGGCGCGGTGTGTCCTGACGACGCAATTCTGGACACTTACGGGCGATTGTGCGAGCAGCTCAAGGCCCAGCAGCGGCCCAAGGCCTTTGTCGAGCTCGAGAAATGTACAGGCTGCGTCTACTGCGTCAATGCGTGCCCGTTTGACTGCATCACAATGGAGCCAGCGCCGCCCGGCCTGGCCGGAATCGGCATCGCGGCCAAGGTCGCGGTGGTCGAGATGCGCAAGTGCACGGGCTGCAACGTCTGCGAGCTCGACTGCCCCTACGACGCCATCCACATCTTCCGCCAGGATGACCCGCGCGCCAAGGAGATCGTCGAGCGGTCGAACGAGCTGTGGAAGAGCACGCAAGCGGCCTAGCCCCGCCAGCGCCGGCTCCGGTGGCCGATCCCGAGCTCGGGGCGGCGCAGGCGGCATTTGCGCGCGGCGATTTTCGCGAAACCCGCCGCCTGGCCACGTTGGTGCTGGCGCGCGCCGAGCTGTCCGAAGAGCTGCGGCGCGAGGCCGATCGCCTGCTCGCGGCCACCAGCAACGATCCGCTGGCACTGTTTCTGGGCATCGGCTGCCTGTTATTTTTCGTATTGACCGTGTACTTCACGCTACTCAGGTGAGGTCAAGAGTCCCAGGTTCGTCAAGTCCATCTATTTGATTTCCCATTAGTGTTTGCTGGCATGCCCCTTGAAGTTCGTTCATAATCGAGGGGCTATGGACAGGTCCGGGTGGAGTCTAGGATGCCTGGTTGCGCTGGCGGCCCTGGGCGGCTGCGCGCAGGGCCAGACGCCCCACTCGTTCTCCGGTGGCGACGGGCCCAACCGCCCGCCCCGCGACGGCCAGGCGCAGACCATGCCGGACAGCTTCTCGCCGCCCCCCGATTCCTTCTCGCCGCCGCCCGATAGCGGGTTGCCGCCGGATGCGTCGGTGCCGCCGCCCGATGCCATGCTCCCACCCGACGGGCCGATTATGACGGGCTTGTGCGGTCTGGCCCCGGTCATCCCGATCACGATTCCCTTCGACATCACGATGACCACCTCCGGCGGAACCGACTTCTTCCACGTGGTCGGCTCGAGCGGCGACGTCACCACCAACTGCCTCGACGGCGACGGTGTGGGCTCGCCCGATCGCGTCTTTCAGTTCACCTTGCCCACGCCTCGAAACATCACCATCACGACCGGCAACCCGGGCACCAACTTCCCGGTCATCCTCTACATCCGCGACGCCGACTGCCGGACCTATGACGGCTGCGACAATCAGCTCAGCACCAGCAACTCGCCTGCCCTGCTGATCGGGAACCCGGCGCCGCCCGGTACCTACTTCCTGATCGTCGACGGTTTCAATGCCTCGGGGACATTCCACTTGACCATCCGGTAGCCCGTGCGCGCGCCAGAAAATTCTGAGCCCCGGCGCCCGCGCTGCTAGACTGTGTACCCGTGGCGCCTGAGGGACTCGCCCGCTATGCGCGCTGGCTGGCTGCTCATTCCGGTCGCGTTGTGGTTGCATGTGCGCTGGTGGCGGTCGGCGCCGGTCTCCTGGCGGCCGGGCTCGAGCTGCAGGACGACATTGCCGAGCTTCTGCCCGCGGGCACGAAATCGGTCGAAGATCTGCGGCGCATTTCGCAAAAGGTCGGCGGCGGCAACCTGACCATCGCCATCCAGTCGCCCGACCTGAGGACCAACGAGCGCTTCGCCGAGGATCTGGTCGCGCGCCTGCGTGCGCGTATGAGCCCCGACATCCGCTACATCGACTACACCGTGCGCGCGCTGGTCGATTTCTACGAGCGCAACGCGATCCTGTACGCCGACCTGGCCGATCTCGAGCGGATCGAGCGCGACCTCAAGGCCGAGATCGACGACCGTAAGCTCAAGGCCAATCCGCTCTACGTCGACCTCGATGGCGACGCGCCGTCGCCCGTGTCGTCGCAGCCGGCGGGCCCGCCGGCCCGCGATCGCTTCGACGAGATCCAGGAGCGCATCGATCGGGCACGCCGCGACTACGATCCCTATCCCGACTCCTACTTCGCCAACGAGACCGGCACCCTGCTGGCCGTGTTCGTGCGGCCGTCGCCGCAAGGCATGGCGCTGGGCGCCAAGGCCTTCACGGCGCGCATCCGGGCCCTCATCGACGAGCTGAGTCCGCACCGCTACCGGCCCGACCTGCGCGTGGACTTAACCGGCGAGGTGCAGACCGGGCTCGAGGAGTACGAGTCGGTCAAGCGCGACATCGCGTCGACGGCCGGCCTGTGCGTGGGCCTGGTGGCGCTGGCAGTGCTGCTCTATTTCCGGCGCCTGCGCGTGCTGGGCCTTTTGGGCCTGACCCTGGCTGTGGGTGCGCTGCTGTCGTTCGCGCTGGCGCGGGTTCTGTTCGGGCGCATCAACTTCGAGACCGCTTTCCTGGGCTCGATCATCGTGGGCACCGGCATCAACTACGGCATCATCTTCCTGTCGCGCTACCTGGAGGAGCGGCAGGAGGGCCAGGAGGCCGAGGCCGCCGTTCTGACCGCGCTCCAGACCACCTGGCGCGCCACCTTCGTGGCCGCGCTGGCGACCGCGATCTCGTTCGGCGCGCTGTTTTTTGGGCGCATCACCGCGTTCCATCAGTTCGGGGTGGTCGGGGGCGCCGGCATCTTTTTCTGCTGGCTGCTCACATTCACGCTCCTGCCCGCCTTGACCTTGCTGCTTGAGCGGGTGCGTCCAAGCGTGGGCGAGCGGCGCCGGTTTCGGGAGTGGCAGTACCCGCGCTGGCTGGCCGCGATTCCCATTCGGTGGCCGGAGGCGGTGGTGGTGGCGTCGGTGGTCGTGGGCGCGGTCTCGGTTTGGAAGGTCCATGCGTTCCTGCCCGACTGCCTGGAGACCAACCTGGCCAACCTGCGCAACAAGGCGCTCGATGGCACCTATACCGCCGAGCTTGACGACCGGGTGGCGCACATCTATCGGCGCTCGATGACGCCGGTCTTCATGGTGGCACGCACGGCCGACCAGGCGCGCCGGATCTGCGAGGTGTTCAACGGGCTGGTCCAGCAGATGGGCGAGGCGCACGCACCCATCCGGCGCTGCCACTCGATCTACGAGCGCATGCCGGTGCAGGTGGGACAGAAACTGGCGATCGCGAGCCGGCTCAGGCGGCTGGTCGATCAGGTGCCCGAGGACGAGATCCCCGCGCACGCACGCGAGCTGGTCGGAAAGCTGCGCGCGCGCCTTTACGCGCGGCCCTTCGAGATCGCGGACCTGCCCGAGCCGGTGCGGCGGTTTTACCAGAGCTCAGACGGTGCGCTGGGAACGGTCGTGCACATCGAGCCGCCGGGCGGGCGCGACCTGTGGGTGGCGCGCAACCTGTTCGAATTCACCGATGCCGTGCGCAGCGTGACCGTCGACGGCGAGACCATCACGACCAGCGGCATGGTGGTGGTGTTCGCGGACATTCTGCGCACCATCGCGCGCGACGGACCGCTGACCACTGTGATCGCGGCGGCGGGCGTGCTGCTGGTGGTCTTGTTGGGGCTGGGCAGCGTGCGCGGCGCGGCCGTGGTGGGAGTGGCGCTGGTCGTGGGCGTGGTCTGGATGATGGGCGCGGCGGCGGGCGCGCAGATCAAGATCAACTTCATGAACTTCGTCGCGCTGCCGACCACGTTCGGCATCGCGGTCGATTACGCGGCCAATATCTGGCAGCGGGCGCGCGGCGAGCCAAAAAGTGCGCAGGGCCTCGCGCGCACGCTCGAGCGCACCGGTGGTGCCGTGTTCCTGTGTTCGCTGACCACGATCATCGGCTACTTCGCGCTGGTCATGGCCAAGAACATGGCGCTGGCCTCGATGGGTAAGCTGGCCATGCTGGGTGAATTTACCTGCCTGGCGGCCGCGATGCTGCTTCTGCCAGCGCTCCTGCGACTGGCGACGGGTGCTCGGCAGAGGCCGTGAGACTCGGCGAGGCGCGTCAGAAGCGGCCCGAGAGGACCAGAGCCATCCCCGAAGGCGACGGCGAGAGCGCCCATCGTGTGCGCAGCTCGTGGGCTCGATCGGCCTTGGATTGGCCGACCAGCACGAGCACGATGCCGGAGGCGCCAACGAGCCCGGAAACCACGTATCCGGCCGTGGGCGGCCAAGGCGGCCGGCCGCACACGCCACGCTGGCGCTCATCGTAGTCGCAGCTCTTATTGCTGTCGTAGTCGACCCAGAAGGTCACACCCGCACCGAGAATGCCCAATCCGATCAGGCTGCCGCCCACGACATAGTAGTTTCGGGCGCTCGACTCCAGCCGCCCGGCCTCCAGGCGCAGGTCGTTCTTTTGGCTCTCGGTGAGCGTGGGCTGCGGCGCCAACATCTGCTGGCGAGCATCCTCGACCGTCTGTGCATGCGCCGCAGAACAGATCGCGAGGGTCGCAACTGCTGTGACCTGGTACCACATCAATCGGCTTACTCCAGCGCGAGATTGCGGACCGGGACTAATCGGCCACTTTCACCATCGCGGGGCGAGAAGCAGCAGGGGGGCTGATCGTGCTCGCGGCCGCGTTGGCGCGGCGCACTGAAACCTGCAGCGCGCGTGCCGGGCGCCGGGTCACGCCGTAAAGAAACAGGCAGGCGCATACGAACGCGGACGCCATCACGGTCCAGGGGCCCCAGATCAGCCAGCGTCGAATCCAGAGGGAAGCAGTCGCCATCGCAAGTCTCACTTTCGATAGTCTCCAGGGCGCAGATTTAGAGGAAACCGCTATGCAAAGCCCATGCGCACGATAACTGGGCGCAACTACAGCAACTGAACGGCAGAGTGTCAAGGATTCACCGCACTGATTCCGATCGAGGTGGTGAAAATTCGACAGGGCGGTCGCGGGGGAGAGCGTGCTAAGTACAGCCGCGAAGGAACAGGATGAACGAGCCGCGAAGGAACAAGCTGATCGGGCGCCTGGGAGCGCCGCTTCTGGTCGTGGTCGCGCTCGCGCTCTATCCGCCTCTCTTGCCGTTCGTGGTCCCGGGCCTGCTGCTCGTGCGCGCGCGTGGGATGGATCGGTTGGTTGCGGTGGCCCTGGCGCCCGTCGCAAGCGTCGCCTTCTGGTCGGTGGCCGTGCAATGGCTGCGCTGGCTCCACCTGCCGCTGCACGGGCTCGCGCTCGGCGTGGCGGCGGCCAGCCTGGTCGCCTATGCGCTGGTGCCGCCTGCGCCGGCCGCGGCCGCGGTCGACCGGCGGGCGGCGGCGCTTCTTTTCGTGGGGGCGCTCTTGCGGCTGTCCCCGCTCCTGGTGATGCGGGCGCCCGCTGGTGCCGATATGAGCATGCACACCGCGATGGCGCGCCTGCTTGCGGACGCCAACGGCTGGCCGGCCTCGCAGAGGCCCTATCTGCCCATCGACAACTTTGGCTCGTATCCGCTCGGGTTTCACATGCTGGTCGCGATCGGGCTGCGCACGGGCGGCGATTGCGTGCGCAGCGCGCTCTTCGCAGCCTGCGCGGTACAGGCGATTGCGCTGGGCGCGCTGTTCGCCGCTCTCACGCGCCTGGACGTGCGGCCCTGGCCGGCGGCGGTGGCGGCGGCGGTGTGCCTCTATGGCTGCTCGCTGCCCCAGACCGCTCTCGCGTGGGGCGGCGCGCCGACCGTGCTCGGTTTCGGGCTGCTCTTCGGCGCGGTGGCGCTGGTGCCGCGGCCACAGGCGCCCGGGCGCACGGCGCCACTGTGCGCGCTGGCGGCGGCCGGTGCGGCCTCGGCGCACCTGATCCCAGTCGCGACCGGCCTGTATGCCCTCGGCCCGGCCGCTTTCATGGTGGCATGGTGGCATCGCCGGGAGGCCCGGGCGATCGGTGCCACCATGGTGGCAGGGGCGGGCGCGCTGGTGCTCCTGTTGCCCTATCTGCTGGGAGGGCGGGCCGATGTGTCGCCGTTCGAAAGGCAGTGGGTGCGCGAGCTCATCACGGCCGAGCACAGCCGCGTGCTCGGCTCGCCGCTCTTGTTCAGCTCGGTGGGGCCGCTCGTGCCGGCGCTGGCCCTGGGTGGGCTCATCCTGGGCTTCCGCCCGGGCGGGCGACGTCAGCTGGCTGCTGCGGCCGCGCTCGCCGTGGCGGGCACGATCCTGTGCTTTCTGGGCAGCTACGGTTTCTGGCTGCCGGAGTCGGAGCTGCTCTATCCGACGCGCCTTCTCACCGTGCTCCACCTGCCCATGGGCCTGGGCGTGGCCTGGCTGTTCGAGGCGATCGAGCCCCAGCGCGCGCTCGTGCTTGTGGGCGGAGGTCTTCTGGCCGGCTTCGGGCTCTTCATGCATTTCCACGAGTACCAGATGGGCGCGGCCGAAGATGTGGTGGTGACCGCCGACGACCGCGCCGCGCTGGCCTGGGTGGCCGTGAAGGTGCCGCCCCATGCGATGATTGCCAACAACTACGGCGACGCCGGGCTTTGGATCCCGGCGCTGGCGCGCCGCCAGGTCACGCGCGTGCACGGCAACCCCTTCTACTTCAGCGAGTATCTGGAGGCGCGCAAGGACCAGCGCGCGGATTGGGTCTATGTGGGCGCGAAATGGACCTATCCCAAGCGGGCGCGGCCGTGGCGGCGCGAGACCGCCGATCGCGACCCCCGGCTCGAGCTCGCCTTCGCGCACGGGGGCGCGCGCGTCTACCGCGTGGTCGGCGAGCCGATTGCGGTGGCCCCGCTTCTGCCGCCGGCCGCGTCCAGCTCGGAAGCGCCATAGCGCGCCAGCACGGCCGCGGCGGAAAGGCCCAGGCCGAGCACACAGCCGGCTGCAATCGGATGCGGAAACAGCCAGGCCAGAAAAGCGCGTGCGGTGGGCCCGGGGTCGCCGGGCAGGGTCTGGCCAAAAGCGACGATCCAGGGCTGGACATCGCGCATCCAGCCGGCGGCGTGCTTGACCACCTGGATGGTCGCCGACAGGAAGAACAGCGCGCCAAAGCCGGCCAGCCAGCCCAGGTGGTCGTGCACGCGATCGAGCGCCAGCCCGACCGGCAGGCAGAAAAGAGGCATCACGGCGCTGAGGTAGCGCGCATCGTGCGGCGCGCCGCCGTGCCAGGTGACGTGCTTGGCGGCGACCAGCAGGGTCAGCACCCATGGCGCGACCACGATCAGCGCCCTCCGCCGTCCCAGCATGCGCAAGAAGCGCGGCAGCACCAGAAAGCCGCTGAAAAGGATCGGGCTGTACAGGAGCAGCCCCGCCCGCCAGCTGCCCAAAAGCCCGAAAAACCCCTCGACAAAGGAGCCGCCGTACATGGCGCGCAGGCTGCGCGTATTGGCAAACACGCCCCCGTGGTAGCGCAGGTTGTGGAATTGGTAGGGGGTCGCAAACGGCCCGCCGAACGCGATCGTGTGGTAGGCGAGAGCGGGCGCGAGCCCGAGCGCGCAGCCGA
>Ga0126376_10000986_pt1 | contig 14888 bp, 14 predicted proteins | sample PanSoiMetPlot_15_FD_92760 | JGI IMG/M metagenome (GOLD analysis project Ga0126376, IMG submission 92760) | Tropical forest soil microbial communities from Panama - MetaG Plot_15 | ecosystem: Environmental > Terrestrial > Soil > Tropical forest > Bulk soil | place: Panama | collected 2016-02-17
ATCAAAGCGCACGGTGTAATCGTCGATCTTCACCACCGAGATTGGCTTGCCGCCGATGATTAAGAGATCGCGGTTCGAGGAGTGGATCTTTTCGTCGAGGTAAAGCCGAAAGCTGAAGACGACGTCATTGGCGCTGAAGGGATGGCCATCCGAAAACCGGATGCCGCGGCGCAGGTTTACTGTGAAGCTGCGTCCATCTTTCGATAACTTCCACGAACTCGCCAGGGCTGGTTCCGTCTGCTGTGTGACGCGGTTGATGTGGACGAGGTCCGCCATCATGCGGCCAATCACCTCGCGCGAGGGTGCTTCTGCAGCCGTAACAGGATTCAGCGTCTTCGGTTCTCCACGCTGTCCCACGGCGAGGGTTCCGCCGTACTCACCAACTTCGGCTGAACTCGCTTGGAGTTCCTCACCTCGCTGAATTGGTTCTGGAGCAGGCGCGGATGCGGAATAGCTGGCTGGGCCAGAGATTAGCGTCGAGATGAGTAACAGAACGAGTCTGAGTTTACGCATAGCTCTGTCCTGAATTGATTCTGGCACCGACATGATGTAATGCATCCGCCAGAACAAAGTAAGTAAGAGAAACCGCGACTAGAGCAATAAGCGGGAATGCCATCCACCAATATGAACTTACGGTTTGAAACTGCTGAAATGCCGACAGCATGTTTCCCCAACTTGGTATGGGCTCGCCAATGCCGAGGCCAAGGAACGACAGCGTGGCCTCTGCGGCAATGAATTGCGGAATCAGAGTGACCGCCTGCGCAGTAACGATTCCTAAAGTCTGCGGTAGAACGTGACGCCGCAATAGGTACCACTCGGATGCGCCGAATCCTCGCGCGGCTGTAACGAACGGTCTTTCCTTTGCACTGAGAACAGCACCGCGAATGAGACGTGCCGGCCTGGCCCATCCCATTACCCCGATGACCCCTGATAGCAGAAAGAAAGTTTTGGCGGGTTCGATGTGCAAGGGAAGAGCAGCACGAATCGCCAGCAGTAAATAGATCCATGGCAGTGCGAGAACGAGTTCGGTTCCGCGCATAACAAATGAATCAACTACGCCACCGAACTGCCCTGCGATTCCTCCCAGCACCGCGCCGATTACGAGTGACAAGAGTGTTGCAACGGCTGCAGCCAACAGCGAAGTGCGTCCGCCGAACAAGATGCGGGAGAAGATGTCTCGTCCGTAACCGTCGGTCCCAAACAGGAACAAATTCGCTGGGGTGCTCACCGCGAGCAAGTGCGTTCCATTCGCATCGCGGGCCAAAAAGCGGACTGGATATTCTGAAGTGCGATCTTCTTTGTACTTGAAGCCATCGCCTTCCACGAGGACCGAACCATAGACGAATGGTCGAAGATGAATATGACCTTGTGCGTCTCTGAAATGCAATCTTGTGGGCGGAGCGTAAGGGTATTCCCTATGCTGTTCACTCGGCGAATAGGGCGCAAAGAATCCTGCGAACAGAATTCCGCAATGAACACAAGCGAAGGCTACTGCGATCACCAGCATCTTTCGACGGCTCAGCATTCTGCCCTCACTCGTGGATCAATCGCATACAGGAGCAGGTCGCTCCAAAGGCTTGCGATCACTAGAACAGTAGAGAACAGCATCACCACAGCCATCACGATGTGGAGGTCGCGAGCGAAAATGGCATTAATAAAGAGCGGTCCAAGTCCCGGCCATCCCGTGATGATCTCAACGAGAAATGATCCACTCACCAACCCCGCCAGAGAAAGCCCGAAAAGGGAGATCAAGGGATTGGCCGCTGCGGGAAGCGCGTGGCGAAACAGCAAACGGCTGTTCCCGATTCCGTGTCCTTTCGCTGCCTGGATGAACGGAGCATTCAAGGCTTCGAGCATAGCTGCGCGAACGTGACGGAGTAGCACAGGAATCGCTGCTAGTGCGAGTACGACAGCCGGGAGCACGAGATGTCGAACGAGGTCGGTAGCAGCCATCCACCGACTTTGCTCTGAATGTATTGACATCATTCCGCCGGAGGGCAGTATCCCCCAGCGAGTGACAGCAAGCAGGAACAGCATCCCAAGCGCTAGCTCCGGCGTAGCCAGAAGCAAAGTCGATCCTACCGAGCTTCCCCGGTCAATCCACTTTCGAGGGTGAAAAGCGCTCCACATTCCAAGCGGCAGCGCGAGCATCCAGCCGAGAATCATGGCAGCCGTACCGAGCAGAAGCGTATTCTGCAACCGGATCCACACCAGCTTGCTTACGGGAACGTTGTAGGCCAGCGAGTAGCCCAAATCTCCGCTAACCATTGAAGCAAGCCAACGACAATAGCGGACCGGTAGCGACTGATCGAGACCATAGTTCACCCGCAGCGACTCAATCGTCTGCGCCGAGATTTGCGGATTCAACCTCATTTCGTCGAGAAAAGTGCCCGGAGCGAGTTGCGCGATGCAGAACGTGAACCCCGAGACAGCGGTGAGCAAAAGCAGCGCGTGCAGGAGCCGACGTGTCAAGTGGCGGGCGGCTCTCACTTCGCCTCCGAAAGAGCGAGCTGATTCTGAGCCTGCCGACTCAGTAGCTGTTCTCGCCGCATGCTTGCATTGCTGCCTGAGTCTTCGTTCCTTTGTTGCTTCGCGATTCTGCCGCCGCGCATGACAGCAATGCTGTCTGCGACTCTCGAGACAAGTTCGAGATCATGAGAAATGACTAATTGTGTGATTCCGAGTTTGCGTCTCAGACTCACAAGCAGGTCTAAAATTCCGTCTCTCGTTTCGGGATCAAGTCCGGAAAGCGATTCATCGAAGATGAGGAGACTCGGTTCCAGCGCAAGGGCTCGAGCGATGACTAGTCGTTGCTTCTGGCCACCGCTGAATTCGTGACATGATCTGTGACCGGCCAAAGGATCGAGCCCCGTCTGCTCCATCAGCGTTTCGACTCGTTTCTTTCGCTCTTCTCTCGTACCATTTTTGTGAATAGCTAGCGGCTCTGCAATCGTTTCTATTGCCGACAGTCGTGGGTTCAGCGCTGCCGCCGCATCCTGGAATACGTATTGGAATCGCGGGCGGAACGTGCGGAGTTCGGTGGCGTGCAACTGAGTCAGATCCTTGCCCTCGAAACAAATTTCTCCCGTGTCCGGCGGTTCGAGGAGCGCGATGCAGCGTGCCAAAGTCGATTTCCCGGACCCGGAAGGCCCAACGAGCGCTGATAGCGATCCTTTCGCTATGTCAAGGTCTACGGAATGAAGGGCTTGTTTTTCGGCGCGAGGATGGCTGAAAAGTCCGCGAAGCTTATAACGTTTGCTCAGGTTGCGCACTGAGATTAGCTGCACGCGTTCCGAGAACACAGAGGTCCTGTCTTCGGGAGTTGGAAACGCGCGGACAAAAGCCTTACATGCCTGTGTTGCGGACAGGCTAATGGTTCGATCCGCGAGTCGATCAGTAACACTCTGGTCGTGGCTGATGAGCAGGAACGCTGTGCCGATCTCACGTCGCAGCCGATCAATCAAGTCGAGGATTTCGTTCTTAAGTGCGCAGTCGAGGCCTGCCGTAGGCTCATCGGCGATCACCAGTGCAGGGCGACAGACCAGCGCTTGCGCCAGCACGACGCGATGGCACTCTCCTCCACTTAGCTCATGCTGATAAGCCCGGTAATAACGCTCCGTCCCCAGTTGAACCTGATTCAAGATCTCTCGAACCTGCTGACGGCGCTCGGAGGATCTGAGCGTAGTGTGAGCACGCAATACTTCAGAGATTTGGTCGCCAACTCTCAGTAAGGGACTCAGCGCGAGAGCCGGTTCCTGATAGATGATAGAAATTTCATTGCCGCGGAGTTTGCGAAGCTGAGAGTCTTCGAGATTCAGCAGATCTCTTCCACGAAACGACGCCGAGCCGCTCACCTTGGCGGAACGTGGAAGAAGTTTCAAGAGAGCCAGCGCGACTGACGTCTTTCCGCAACCGGAACGGCCCTGTATTCCGAGCACCTCTCCAGCGCTAACTTCAAAATTCAGGCCTTGGACGGCTGCGGTGACTCTGTCTCCAGCACCATAGGACACAGAGAGGTCGCGCACCTCTAGCAGGGCAGGGGTTGGCGAGCAAGCCGGCACGAGCGACACTCCGTCCATAGCGCCTACGAGGCGCTTTTAGCGATCAAAAATAAGTATTTCCAATCCAGCGAGGCATATCGCTATGGAACTCGACAGGGACGGTCACTTTAGTAATCAGGAAGACCGCAGGACTGTAACTGCTTGAAACAGTGAGCAGGAAATAAAGGTTGACACGACTCGTGTCAGCCGAGAGGGTGTAGCAGGCGCGCGCTTTTAGTGGAACATTGAAACGTGAAATACCACGCACAAGGCTAACAAGTCTCAGCCGTTGCTCCTCTATTCTGCCTTGAGCAGATTCCGCCATGCGGCCGTTCAATAGGCCATCGTGAGATGCTGCTTTAGATTGGATGGTTGGCTGTGCCTTGGCGGATCTGTTTCCAATTTAAGACTGGAAATCCAAAAAGAAGGCCCCACGATGACATGGGGCTTTGAACCAAAAGGGTGACTTCTTCCTATGCAGCTCGAGCCTGGACATTGATCGTCCCATTTCCGTGAGAGTTTTGTCGGCTTCCCTCTCTTCATCCGGAGTCTGTTGCAGCAGGCTGCGAATTCCTTTTCGCCGAGCAGATCGGCGTAAGTGCGAACCGTGCCATATCCTGCCATTTCGTAGTGTTCTACGCGCTGCGGCACTGATGATTGCAGCGTCGATGACGCTTGGCGATCCGTCGCGACTCGCCATGTCGTCGCCTGCTTTATATATTAGTCCTTTCATGCCCTTGCAGCTCTCCCCGGTGGGTTTCTCCCCCGGACATTGAAAAATGCTTTCGAGCCTCTGCATCTGCCCGCGAGTCACTTCGAGGTGTTCCTCTCCTCCGTACCGAAAGGATGAGCCGGTCCAGTAGGAGGCGGTCTTGGACAGAGCTGCGCCATCGTTTTTTCCAAGACGTCAGATTCGCACTTGCTTTTTCTCGCCAGAAATGACCGCACGCGAACACCCCAGCCATATTTCGGTCAGTACTTTCCCCAGGGTGATTCACTGATTCTTCAGGAACAAAGGACTTGTATAGACATTCGACTGGAGAGAAGATTGCTCAATACGTAAGCAGATCTTTCGCAGAGGTCGAACGTGAAATCACTCGCACCAAGTCGAAGTGTGTCACTAATTTCAATGGTCCTTATCTTTGGCGGTCTTTGTTACGCTAGCGATTCAGCCGCGCATCCGGAAATGTTGGTTTCGACCGCATGGTTAGCTGATCATTTGAGCGATCCGCTGGTCGTGGTTATCCAAGTTGGACACGATCGAAGCGATTATGAGCGAGAGCATATTCCCGGGGCACGTTTCTTAAGCACAAACGATTTCACCACCGGACATACAGGCCTCATGGTTGAGTTGCCCTCAATTGAGAAGCTCAAACAAACCTTTGAAGACTTGGGCGTCAACGACTATATGCGCGTGGTGATCTATACCGTCGATTGGTATCCGATCGCAGCACGTGCATTCTTCACGCTCGATTACCTCGGCCACAACAACATCGCATTGCTCGATGGCAGCCTGGCACAATGGAAAGGAGAGAATCGCCGAGTATCTGCGGAGCAGCCCAAGATTGTGAAAGGCAACATTACATCGCCTGCGAATCAGTCGGTGCTTGCCTTACTTGCTGATGCTAAGGCTGCAACACAGGCTGGCTCTCAGGCCATTCTTGTTGACTCCCGTCCGCAAAAGCGTTATGCCGCCGGACATCTTCCTCGGGCCGATCATGTCTTTTGGGAAGAGACTGTCGAGAAGCCAAACAAACCAATTTTTCTTGCTCCGGACGATTTGCGCAAATTGTTTGCCTCAAGAGGTATTAAGCCTGGACATAAGCTCATCACGTATTGCGAGATCGGACTGCAAGCGTCGCACACGTACTTTGTTGCGAAGTACCTGGGCTACGACGTTTCCATGTTTGATGGTTCCTTCTACCAGTGGAATGACGTTGAACATCTAGCCTCGGTGAAGGGTAATTCTCCTCAGTGACGCTCCGGGAATTTGAATGGTCGCTTCGCCTACCTAAGAAGTCATGGCTCCAATTTCTTCTGCCGATCACTCTCGCATCCTTTATTCCGCTCGCGCAGGCCCAGATCGCCCTGCGAACTGAAATGCTGGTGAGTACTGAGTGGTTGGCTAGTCATCTGCACGATCCAAACTTGGTTGTTCTCTGCATCGTCGACGACGAAGGCTTCTACGTGTCTGGTCACATTCCTGGGTCAACGATGGTTCGCCTGTCAGATATCGTGACTACTCGGCGTGGCATTCCGAACGAGCTACCCTCGATACGTCACCTTCAGGCGGTATTTCAGAATGCGGGAGTCAGCGACAACTCGCGCATCATTATTATTTACGGGCAACGCTCAGGAATGCTGGCGGCTCGCGCTTATTTCACACTCGACTATCTCGGCATTGCAGATCAAGCGGCCCTATTGGATGGTGGGATCGAAAAATGGCGGGCTGAGCGACGTCAGCAGTCAACCGCAAGCTCGCCCGTGCACGTCGGCAAGTTTGAAGTCCGAGCTCATCCGCAGATCCTTGTAAGTCTTGAGCAGATGGCCACGTACTCGCAGTCCATTAACGGTCCCGCAATAGTCGATTCGCGTCCACAGAACGAATACGTTGGAAAGGAACTATCTGAGGACGTCTCGAAACGGGGCCATATTCCGCAGGCCACGGGACTTTACTGGCGCAATCTACTTGTAGACGACGCCGTTCCTGCACTGAAATCTCCGGCTGAGCTACAAGAAATGCTCCGCGCATCAGGCGCAACTTCAGATAAAGAGGTGATCACGTACTGTCGGACCGGTATGCAATCCTCGTTCAGTTATTTTGTAGCGAAATATCTTGGATACAAGGTCCGAATGTACGACGGCTCCTTCTACGAATGGAGCCGATCATCCCTACCCGTTGAACCCTGAGTCCCTACGGGCCTTGATAGTAATCCAGCAGACTTGTACGCTCTTGCCTTGGCTCTTGGATCGCACGAATGACAGCTCTTTCAGCCTCTATTAGGAATCTCGCCTTAGTCCTGCTCATTGTCACTGCTGCTTTTTCTCAAACTCCCGACACTGCGACGATTGTCGGCCAGGTCTTCGACCCAAGCCGGGCCGTAGTGGTTGGGGCTCAGGTCACCGTAACCAATAACTTGACGGGCCTGCAGCGCAGCGCGGAAACCGACAGCCGAGGTAAATTTTCTTTGGCTGCACTTCCCGTAGCGGGAAGCTACACACTCATAACTAGCAAAACCGGATTCGCAGATGCACGAGTTGAGAATCTCACTCTCGCTGGCGGGCGCACCGCGGAAGCGAGTTTGCAGCTTAATCCATCCGCTGGCTCGACTGTAATTGAAGTAACCGGAGTCGTTGGTGAAGTCTTAACGGACGAGCCTCAATTAGGGGAACGCATCGATTCGACACAGGCCCAAGAGACACCACTCCTGAATCGCCGTATCACGTATCTTCCTTTGCTAAACGCCGCGAACCGCCCAGCTCTCAATCAGGGCGATGCGTTCATGAATGAGAATTTGTTCACTACGAACGGTTCCGGGCGGCGGCAAACCTCCTTCGAGATCGATGGCAGCACTGGGAACGACAGTTGGGGAAGGCAGACCATATTTACAAACCTGCCGCTTTCGAGCGTGCAGGAAATGACGGTTCTGGAGAACGCGTTCTCCGCAGAGTATGGAGCGACAACCGGTGGAGTTGTGAACATTGTTACTAAGACTGGCAGCAACCAGTATCACGGCGAGGTTCTCGGATTGTTTCGTCCATCGGAAACGCAAGCCAGGCTCTCAGGATTCACGGCATCCAACGCTCCAAACGGCAATGCGATCACTGATGACTCTCTCAAACAAACTTCTGCTTCGCTGGGTGGTCCGATAGGTTCCAGCGGCCACACCCATTTCCTTGTTTCCGGCGAATACAGTTGGCAAAACCGAACTTCACCAGTGATCACGGCGGTGGCGCCTGGCACATTCGAAGGTCACTATCGCGGATGGCTGGGGTTCGCACGCCTGGATCATCAGATCAGCGAGCGCAACAATTTATTTTTCCGTGGCAGTGCGGACAGCTTCCATGACACGAATCCCAATGGCGCCGTCGGCGGCAACACGATGCCTACGGTCGATCGAATTTTCAAACGACGGACCTATTCTGCCGAGTTGGGTGAAACTGCCGTCCTGAAATCCTCACTCATCAACAATGTGCGACTGCAATTCCAGTTGGGATCGCCGATTACTGAGTTCGATCCGGTGATCTTCAGCACGCAATTCATAGTGCCAATTACTGGGGTGGGAAATTTTGTAACCGGAACCTCACAGGCAGCGAAGCTGCAGAATCGTCAGTATCAGTTTAGCGACACGGTTTCCGCTTCCAGAGGACGGCATGAGCTGCGATTCGGTGCCGACGTAATCCACGCGCACAATGGCGGCAATGGAAAGGAATTTGGCGGCCCAAGTTTCCTAGGAGCCTTTACCTACAAACCTTGTACGCTGGGAATCGCAGGATGCGAGAGCCAGGCTTACATAGGCAACATTAATAATGTCAGCAGCTACACCCAAAGTTACGGCAACGCTACCTACACGGTGGACGACACTCTTTGGGCTCTCTTCGCACAAGACAATTTTCGCGTGCTGCCAGATCTCACGCTGAATCTTGGATTGCGTTACGAGCAGCAGACATTTACAGACGCTCGGAAGGATTTCGCACCCAGAATTGGATTTGCCTATAACGTCCGAGGGAACGGAAAGACCGCAGTGCGCGGTGGCTTCGGAATGTACTACTCGCAAGTCATTAACAATGCGCAGGCTAATTACTCACTGTCGGGTCCGACGGGCTTTTTCAACTTCACTGCCGGCCCAGGGCAGATAGGTTTTCCGAGCAGCGTATCCGCGGCTCCATTGCCGGCGTTTCCGCCGGGAGCACAAGTCCCAGTTCGGAACCTTTATATCCGTCCTGGCAGAGCCTCAGATTACAACCAGTTCCTTCCCGTATCGACTCTTGTTGGATATCCCAATGCGCTTCTCAATCCTTACTCACAGCAGTGGACAATCGGGGTGCAACACCAGCTCGCTCCGAACTGGTTGCTGTCGATGGACTATCTCGGTTCGCACACTTTGAGGATCGTTCGTCCACTGGATGTTGACTCCCCAACTTCGGTCGCTCGCACCATCGTCACGAATCCGACAACGGGTGCCAAAACGCAATCTGTTCGCACTGCGCAGGCCGCTAACTGCACTCGTCCATTATGGGTGGCGTTCTACAGTCAGCTTGGTACTCAGTGCAATACAGCACAGGCGACCAATCCGCAGCCGGCATATGCCCAAATTCTCAGCGACGTAAACAACGGTTACGCGTTTTATCACGCGCTGAATGTAAACCTTAACCACCACTTCAGCAATCGCTTCCTTATGCTTGCGAGCTATGTCTGGTCGCACTCGACGGATAATGTTGATCCCGATGTCCCTGGTCAAAATCCCAACGATCCGAACAATACGGGGCACGTGGAGTATGGCAATGCCATCTTCGACCAACGTCATCGGTTTGTGCTGAGCGGATACTATGTCGGGCCGCTGAAGATCACGTTCGGAGGCGTTGCAACCCTGGCTTCCGGCTTGGCTTACAACCTGACAACCGGAGCCAATAGCTTTGGAGATCCGGGTGGAACGGCAGACCGCCCGCTGATCAACGGAGTGATTGTGGGCAGAAATGCCGGGCGGGGAAGACCAATTTACGACGTGTCCCCGATGATTGAGCGGCCGTTTGCGCTCGGATCCGAGCGCGTGCAACTGACATTGCGGGCCGAAGCTTTCAATGTCTTCAATCATCCGAATTTTGTCGGATTCAACGGTGCATTTGGGAACGGAATCGCTCCGCCCGTGGGGGCGAATGGGCAAAGCGTCATTGGACAACCGTTAATCGGAATCACAAATCAGCTGCCGCCGCGCTCATTACAGTTTCAGGGGAGACTCATTTTCTAGCAGATTAACGGGGCGATTATCTGACTGCTCGATCGATCTATACTTAATGCGACTGGAGAACCTGAATGTGGCTCAAACGAAAACTCGGTGCGATGACGGCTCCGGTGGAGCAGCTGGGCGCGCTCGAATCGGAATTGATGGAACGGATCTGGGCTCGCGGCGAAACCAGTGTCCGCGACCTGCATGACGAAATCGCCTCACGCCTGGCATATACCACGGTGATGACGACGCTGGATCGCCTATACAAGAAAGGCCTTCTGGAGCGACGTGCTGTGGGCCGTGCCTTTTACTACACAGCGAAAGTAAGCAAGCACGATTACAACCAGCAACTTACACAACATCTACTTGGCATCGCGGTCGAAGAGAGCGGGAGCAAGCAGGCCCTGTTGTCTTGTTTTGTCGACTATGTGAGCGACTCCGACCGCAAGCTGCTCGACGAGCTTGATGAGTTGATCCAGGCGAAGAAGCGGAGTCTACGCCAGTCTAAATGAACGCATTTTGCACATTGTGCGCGACCCTGTCCCTGGCAATTCTGTTTCTTGGGACTGCGGCAGGCGCTCTGCTGAGTAACTCTGCAGCTTGGCTGGCTTGGCGTTTTGCCAAGAGAGACAGACTTCTTCGTTTTCCGGAGCTGCTTTTCTTCGGGCGCGTGTTTCCCGTTGCCTTTGGAGCGGTTGTCACACTTGGTTTCGCTCTACCTTCTTTCTTGCTACTTGAGCCGCACCACTCAGTGGAGGCCCCGGAACCTTATCTGATTGTGCTGGCGGTGCTTGCTTTGGCCGGCATGGTTGTGGTGGTGACGCGTTGTGCGCGGCTCTTTCTTCTCTCACGAAGAACTGGAAGGGAATGGCTAGGGAGCGCTGAATTGTTGCCAATTTCCGCCTCTATCCCCGTATATCAGCTTCCAAACCCGGACTCGCTCGTTGCTGTTGTCGGAATTCGCCACCCAAAGGTATTCGTGGGACAAGCGGCATTAGCCAGCCTCACTATGGATGAACTGAAAGCGGTCCTTGCTCACGAACTGGCACACGTTGATTCATTCGACAACCTAAAGCAACTGGTTTTGAGGATTACGAATGTGCCTCGATTCCTTGTGTCCCTTAGCAAGATGGATCAAGTTTGGTCCGCCGGCGCCGAATTGCTGGCCGACGCTAACGCGCTGAAAAGCGGAACGTCAGTCCTCGAACTGAGCTCCGCCATCGTAAAAGTTGGTCGGTTAAAAAGTGTTCCGTCGGCGACTTTGGCGGTTGCTGCCTGTCACCTGGTTCCACCTGATGGCTCCTCTTCAGCCCTCGCTATGCGAATACAACATCTGCACAATGCGCTGAACACGCACTCAAGCCAGACACCGCAGGACATGAAGAACTCTTGGCGCATGACTCTGCTCGCCGGGAGCTTTGCTTACTTGCTCATACTGCCTAGAGCGCTTCCTGTAGTCCATCGTTGGATGGAGTGGTTGGCCAGGTAAAGCCTTCACCCTCCTGCCGTTCCCTTTTCCATTAGCTAGAAGCACGAAGCAGTAGGTCTCGACGATTGTCGTCCGATCCTGCAAACGATCTGTTTCATTGCGCTGCCTCATGATCGATGCCAGAGTGGGAGCCTCGTAACAAAATCCGTAAATCCCGGTCAGCGATTTTGCCAATTAGTACTTCCGTACTACAATTCCGGCGAACCCTCAATATTCATTCATGTCACTTGAAGCAGGTCACAAGCTGCGGCATCTCCGCGAAGGCCTTGGACTCACCTTGCGAGACGTTGAAGGCGGAAGTTCCGAAATAGCGGCGCGGCACGGAAACCAGGAATTCTTCATACCGTTCAGCAGGCTCTCAGAGATAGAAACCAAAGGCGTTTTGCCGAGCATATACAGGATCTACACGCTCGCAGCTATCTATCGATCCGATTACCGGACGATCTGTAGCTGGTACGGCGTGAAACTGGACTCAATCGCGGACGACAGCAACGTAACCGAGATTCCGCGAACTCATCGCTTTGGCTCAGTCCCACGCCCTGACTCGTTGATGTTACCAGTCGCCGTCGATCCGGGTTTCGACGTTCGCCGAACCATGAACCTGGCGAGGATGATTCAGCAATGGGGAACAGTTCCGCTTCAATTTATGCCCCGTTTTACGCGGGGATCTCACACTTACGCCTTCCTCGGGACCGAGGATTTCACGATGTATCCGCTGCTCATGCCGGGAACATTTCTACAGGTAGATGAAGGCCGTACTGAAATTGTGAATGAAGGTTGGCGTTCGGAATACGAGCGACCGATCTATTTTGTCGAGACGCGGCAGGAATTTGTTTGCTCATGGTGCAACATCACGGACTCCGATCAACTGGTGATTACACCGCATCCATTGTCGCCGGCAGCGCCACGTGTATTTCGGTATCCTCAGGAAGCAGAAGTAATCGGACAGGTCGTTGGTGTTGCTATGCGGTTGGCTGACTGGAAGCCCGCTGCTGCTCATACACAAGACGCACCGCGAGCGCGATTGAATTAAGGTGACGTGGCGAGCCACCTTCAACGTTCTCCGGAATCATTCGCTTTTTACTGACTGCGATTTTCCGCAGTATTTCCGTAGGGTCTGAACCGTAGTTCGCGGTTTCAATTTCTTCCACCAACTCTCGAATCGGCCTCCGCAGCAGCTTTATGTAGAGTTCGGAGTGCGCTTTGCTCAAAGCAATTTGGCTGCGCGATTCTCCGTGGACTCGACTGTGTCCCCAGTGGTGATACTTCCCATCCTCCGAGCGAAGTTCAGCCATATATAGCAACTTCGCCCAGAATCCTGACAAAGCGGACAAAGTGCGGACCTGAAAGTCTTCAAAAGGGGAAAGCCGCGCTCCTTTAGTTACAACTTCCGCAATCGGCAAAGATTTTTCAGCCTCCTTCGTCCACACCTTTCTGAGTACATCCTGCGACGCAAATCCACACAACGAGTTGCGTCGTGCGAAAACTACTTCAGCTTGTTGTCACTATTCTCCTACTTACCGCTGCGCTGTCAACGCCTTCTTTTGGCGATGGACCAGATCCGCCCCCATGTCCCACTTGTGATCTAGGCAGGTAGAAGTTCCTTTCCTTAGGGCTGAGTCCAATGTATGGTTTCTACATCAATCGCCATGCATTGGACTCTACAAGGGGGGCTTTGGCTGCTTGGATTCCTTTTGGAACTGGGCGTGGCCATTGCGATCTTTAGACGTCGCCTACATCAGGAATATCCGCTGTTCTTCTCTTATGTGGTTCTGGAGCTCATTCGAACGATAATGCTCGCGGCGATTCGTCCTCTCGCGGCGACTCGTCCTCACCTCCGTCCCTATTTCTACGCCTATTGGATAAGTGAATGTCTGGTCGCCTTATTCGGTTTTTTGGTGGTCGAAGAGGTATTCCAAAAGGCATTCGAGCGGCGTCTTGGGCTTCAGAAAATGGGATCTGCACTGTTTCGCTATTCGCTGCTCGCACTCATCGTAACTGCTGTTGCCGTAGCTGTAATGGCACCGGGCACCGAGTCAGACAAACTGTTTGCCGGCATCCTCATCTTGAAACGCACTCAATCCCTCGTGCGAGTCGGGCTGGTGGTTTGCCTGTTTCTTTTTGTTTTTCTGTTGGGGCTGCCCTGGGGAAACTACTCCATCGGCATTGCCCTTGGTTTTGCCGTTCACGGAGTCGTCGAATCGGCAGCGATGGTAGGCAGATCCCATTATGGCTCCAAGTTCAACGACATGTGGGTGTGGAGCATAATGTGTGTTGCAGTTTTGGAGAGACTAATTTGGCTTGCGTACTTTATCGGTCTTGGGGCTTTTGCCTCGCGGACATTGACTGATAAGAAGGCTTATCCAGCTCCCTTGTTCGCAGCCGAGGTTAGCAGGATGAACGACGCTGTTGAGTCTCTTCTGGAGCGTTGATGCTATTTATTATTCTGAGCGCCGGTGTGTTGGCAGTTCTGCTGCTCGTGCTATGGATTGTTCGAGGAGGCTCAAAGCGTTCATTTGGCGAGCAGATAACCCCAGCCTTTTACGCAGTCGACGTCGTAGCGTTTCGCAACTTGCTTTCACCAGACGAAGAGGACTTTCTGCGACATGCACTTACGACGAGTTCCTACCGCAAAGTACACCGAGCGCGGCTGCGAGCTGTGCAGGAGTACCTGCTTTGGATTGCGGCAAACTGCGCGACATTGATTGCTATTTTGCGGCTGAGGATAACCGAGCCTGAAACGGAATCCGCCGGGGATACAGAGAGCATCGTCCGAGGAGCATTGAGATTGCGCCTAATCAGTTTGGGTTTTTGGTTATTACTGTGGATTGAATTTGCCATGCCGGGCGTGCAGATACGGCCGTTCGCCGCCGTTCGCCGCTACGAAGATGTTTGGCGATTTGCACAAGACTACTTTCGCACCCATCTACTGGAGCCAGCCGTTACTTCCCCGAACAGCGTGGGCTGAGGAGCCCCTCACAGCCCGGCACGCTTTCGAACTGCCCATCGTTTCTTTTGTGCGAGCGAAATGCGGCGCTTGGCTTCGGCACTCATCCGTCTCCTTTTGCGAGTCACGCCACCGCCAGCGCGGCTTCCTCCAAGACTGTTGTTACCGGAGAGAATCTGTCGCGCGCGTTGCAGGCGTGCAATTTCTGCGTCGATCAATGCCAGCACATTGGGCTTGTTCATGAATATCCTTTTGGAAACGAGATTCGAAAGCGACAGGCAGTTGCGACTTAGTACTATAGTACCAACGGAAAAATTTGGCATCCTGACCCCATTCCTACTACCTTCCCTAGTTCCTACCCTTCGTGTTGTTCGGATTTCGTAAATTCTTGATGCGATTCGCCGCGGCGGCCCGAAGTCAGGATAAGTTGCAGGCATGCAGGCTCTTTCTCCGCGGGAGTATCA
>Ga0126376_10000987_pt1 | contig 14884 bp, 14 predicted proteins | sample PanSoiMetPlot_15_FD_92760 | JGI IMG/M metagenome (GOLD analysis project Ga0126376, IMG submission 92760) | Tropical forest soil microbial communities from Panama - MetaG Plot_15 | ecosystem: Environmental > Terrestrial > Soil > Tropical forest > Bulk soil | place: Panama | collected 2016-02-17
ATCTATTCCAAGTGGTTCGACGAGTATCACAAGACCAATGCAAACATTCAGATTAACTATCAGTCGGTTGGCTCAGGTGCCGGCATCAAGCAAGCAACGGACGGCACTGTAGATTTCGGAGCCTCCGACGGACCAATGAGCGATGAACAGTTAAAGACTTATAGTGACAAGCACGGCAGCGCGCTTTTGCACTTTCCTACGGTGCTTGGCGCCGTCGTCCCCTCCTATAACATCACCGGCGTAAGCGCGAGCCTAAACTTCACTCCGGAAGCACTCGCGGGAATTTTTCTCGGCCGCATTACCAAATGGAATGATCCGGCCATCGCAGGACCCAACAAGGGCGTGAATTTGCCGGCGGAAGATATCATCGTTGTGCACCGCTCCGACGGTAGCGGTACAACGTACGTCTTCACGGATTATCTTTCCAAGGTCAGCGAGGATTGGAAGAACAAAGTTGGCAAAGGCACTTCCGTCAATTGGCCCGTGGGCCTCGGTGGCAAAGGCAATGAAGGTGTCACCGGACTCATCAAGCAGACGCCGAATTCCATCGGTTATGTGGAGCTGATCTACGCGGCAAAGAACAATGTCGCCTATGGCGCGGTGAAGAATGCGGACGGCGTTTTCCTGAAGGCTGATCTCACAGGCGTCAGTGAGGCGGCCGCCGGTGCTGCCAAGAACATGCCGGACGATTTCCGTGTATCGATTACCAACGCGCCGGGGAAAAAAGCGTATCCAATTTCCAGCTTTACCTGGCTCCTGATTCCTGCAAGGTTTTCCGACGCTGCAAAGCGAGATGCAATGAAAGGCTTCTTGAAATGGGCGCTTACGGATGGGCAGAACCAGGTGGAAGAACTGTCCTACGCGAAACTGCCTAAGGAAGTCGTAACCAAGGAATTGAAGGCGATCAGCTCGATTCAATAAACGCAAGTGGCTACTTCCACGACAACGGTACCTGGCGCGAGCCCCTCTGCGGGCTCGCGTTCTTTTCTTTCCCGGCTTCGCGACGGGGACGAAATCGCGCGCATCATTACCTTCCTTTTTGCCGCAACCGTCGTTCTGATCACCGTACTTCTTGTACTGCAGCTCTGGCACGATTCCAGCCTGGCGCGCAGCAAGTTCGGCTTTCAATTCTTCGTCAAGCGCATTTGGGATCCCATTAACGAAGACTTTGGGGCTCTTGCTTTTGTCTATGGCACGCTTGTTACTGCGACCGTTGCGCTCTTTCTCGCTGTGCCGCTTGGCCTCGGCGCGGCGATTTTTCTTGCCGAATTGGCTCCACAGAAGATTTCGGATACGCTGCAGTTTTTCATTGACCTGCTTGCCGCTGTGCCGAGCGTCATCTATGGTCTGCTCGGCATGTTTATCGTTGTTCCCGTGATGCGTCAGGTGCTTCAGCCGGCTCTGAAAAATGCGCTCGGCTTCCTGCCCCTGTTTCAGGGCCCTGCCTTCGGCGTTGGCTTTCTCACCGCTGGAATTGTTCTCGCCATCATGGTCATTCCCTACATCATCTCAGTGTCGCGTGAGGTGCTGATTTCCGTGCCGCGCGACCAGCGCGAAGCGGCGCTTGCGCTCGGCTCCACGCGCTGGGAATCCACTTGGAAGGTTGTCGTTCCTTTTGCGCGCAGTGGCATCATGGGCTCCATCTTTCTGGCTCTGGCTCGCGCGCTCGGCGAAACCATGGCCGTGACCATGGTGATCGGCAATACGCCGACGATCAGCTCCTCGCTTTTTTCTCCGGGATACTCCATTGCCGCGGTCATCGCGAATGAATTGCCCGAGGCTTCAGGAGTGCATTTGGAGGCGTTGATAGAACTCGGACTCGTCCTGTTCTTGTTTACCTTCATCCTCAATGGCTTCGCGCGCCTCTTGTTGGTGCTGACCGCGCAAAAGGGCAGCGGAATGGGGCACGTATGACGGCCGGTCTTCGCTGGCGAAAGCTTGTTAGCGGCTTCATGCTGACTCTAACTGGTGTATGCGCAGTCGTCGCCGTTTCTGTCCTGTTCTTTATTCTCGGCTATCTCGTCTATCACGGCGGGACCTCCATCAACTGGGCTTTCTTCACGAAGCTGCCCGTGACTGTCGGAGACATTGGCGGAGGCATGGCCAACGCGATCGTTGGCAGCGCCAAGCTCCTGTTGCTCGCTTCGCTGATTGGCGTGCCCATTGGGTTTTTCGGCGGCATCTACATGGCCGAATTCAGCAACTCCTCCATCGCGTTCGTTGTACGCTTCGCCGCGGATTTGCTCAACGGTGTGCCTTCCATCGTGATCGGCATTTTCGCTTACACGCTGGCTGTTCTGCCGTTCAAACATTTCTCGACTTGGGCTGGAGCGATGGCTCTCGGCATCATGATGATTCCGATCACTATTCGCAGCACGGAAGAGTTCCTGCACGGAGTGCCACGCGCGCTTCGCGAGGCATCCATGGCTCTCGGCGCGAGCAAATGGAGGACGATCGCGGCGGTCGTTGTGCCCGCCGCCTATCGCGGTATCATGACGGCTATTCTATTGGCGCTCGCTCGCGTAGCCGGAGAAACGGCGCCGCTACTGTTCACCGCACTTGGCAACCGTTATTGGAGTCCCGGCTGGAATCAACCGACAGCGTCGCTTCCGGCTATGATCTACTACTACGCGCTTTCACCCTACGAAGACTGGCACCGGCAAGCATGGGCGGCGGGATTGGTTTTGCTTGCACTGATTTTGATTGTGAATATCTTTGCCCGGGCGATTCTGTCGCGCGGCGGGACCGTTCTGAGGTAGGCAACCATGCATGCGTCCGTGAGGCAAGCTGTGTCTGTGAACATCAATCCAACAACGATGGCGACGGGCCGGGAAGTAGCGGCTCCGGAATCCATGCGCATGAGCATAAACAAGGTGAATTTTTTCTACGGCCAGAAGCAGACGCTCTTCGACATCAACATGGGCGTTACGGCGAACAAGGTAACTGCTCTGATTGGTCCCTCAGGCTGCGGCAAATCGACTCTCCTTCGCACCCTCAACCGCATGCATGAGACAGTGCGCGGTGCACGCTTGCAGGGCGAAATCTTGCTTGATGGAAAAGACATTCTTTCCCAGGACGTCACTTTGTTACGGCGCCGCGTCGGGATGGTGTTCCAGCGGCCTAATCCATTTCCGAAATCGATTTTTGACAATGTCGCATACGGTTTGCGGGTGAACGGCTCCAAAATCCCCATCGCAGACGCCGTCGAAAAGAGTCTCCGTCACGCCGCCCTGTGGGATGAGGTCAAGGACCATCTGCACAAATCGGCTTACGAACTTTCCGGCGGCCAGCAGCAGCGGCTTTGTATCGCGCGTGGGTTGGCTGTTGAGCCGGAAGTGCTTTTGCTCGATGAACCTTGCTCAGCTCTGGACCCGATCAGCACCGCGAAGATTGAAGAACTACTTGTGCAGTTGAAAGACCTTTGCACCATCACCATCGTAACGCACAACATGCAGCAGGCGGCGCGGGTCAGCGATTACACTTCATTTTTGCTGATGGGCCAGCTTGTAGAATTCAGCCCAACGCCGCAGATGTTTACAACACCAAGCGATCCGAGAACGGAAGCCTACATTACCGGCCGCTTCGGCTGAGACTTTCGCACAACGCGCGTTTTAGCACTGAGGGTGAGGTCGCATCATGGAACGTCACTTCGAACGGGATTTGAATGAACTGAAAGAGCGGCTGCTGTGGATGGGCAGCCTTGCGGAGCGCGCCGTCCATCAGGCCGTGCACTCCGTGCTCGATTCGGATGAGCAGCTCGCGAAGCGCGTCCTCGACGAAGAAGACGCCATCAACGAGTTGCAGTTGGAAATTGACGACCGCGTCGTGCAACTTCTCGCTCTGCATCAGCTCATGGCGATGGATTTGCGCTTCGTGCTGGCCGTTTCGCGGATCAACAATGATCTTGAGCGCATTGGCGATCAGGGCGTGAATATCGCCCAAGGCGCTTTGCGGATTCTTCGCCACCCGCGGGTAAAACCCTATGTTGACCTGCCGCGCATGAGCGAAGTTGCCGAAGAGATGGTCCGGGATGCTTTGAACGCAGTCGTGCGCCGCGACGTGGAGCTGGCACGCAAGGTTCTGGCAAGCGACGACAAAGTGGATCACTACCGCGACCAGATTTTTCGCGAGTTGCTTACTTACATGATGGGCGATTCGAGCGTTGTGTTTCCCGCATTTGAATTGATTCTCGTCGCGAAAAATCTGGAACGCATCGGCGACCACGCCACGAATATCGCCGAAGACGTAATCTACCTTGTGCAAGGCGAAGACGTTCGCCACCCCACCGTCGACCGCCGGTAGAGCAGCGGAGGTCAATCCTTCACTGGATTTTGATCGGACCCAAATCTTCCTTCATCTGTTCGAAGGCCTTCGAACTACGTTTGGCGCCGTCCCATTGATTCGCCGGGTATTGCCGCCAAAGCTGAATGGTCAAGTAGCTGCCCCGCAGAACGCTGGAATCGTGATTCGACCATACCTTGCTGGTGGACCGGTCTCCGTACCGCGAAATGAAAATCCGTGACATTTTCGGTGCCTCACGCGGGTCGTACCCGTGCAGAATGGTGTTCTGCATTCCAAGCCGGTCGGCTTGGTTCTCCAATTCCCGCTGGTGGCCGTTGATCACGGAAACCATCCCTAGTTCCGCAAGAAACAAGCCAAGGTCGCCGATGAAATAAGCCCCGGCTATACCGGCAATGATAAGGCCGATTCGCTTTGGCCGCGTTTCGTGTACTTCGCGCCAGTAGTGCACCTGCAGCACATGCGCTGTTTCATGGCTTAAAACGAAGGCAAGCTGCGCTTCGTTTTCGACGGCCGCAAGTAAACCCGTGTTGATAAGAACCGTACCATCAGGGAGCGCGGCGGCGTTGATCGTGGGGTCTTCGATCACAAAAAAACGGAATTCTAGACTCCGCTTGGTCATGCTCGCTGCGGGCGGGAGCAAGGACACACCAAGGTCCTTCACATACTGTTGAACCGACAGTTCTGGGAACAGTTTCAATCGCCCGTCTATCTTTCCGCCTCGACGAAATTCGAGCGTGGGGATCCCCGTTTGCGGATCGGTCGAGGTTTTCACCTCGAGATTGTGAGGCAGCTTATAGGCGTCGGCGGGTGCAGGATCCTGCAGTTCCACCTCACGCGCCTCAATTTTCCCTTGTTCTGAGCGCACGCCGCTGTACTTGACCTGGCTACCAGCCAGTTCTCCGTCGGTGGCGTGAATCTTCGCCGGATCCCAGGAACGCTTTGTTCGTTCGCCGAGCAGGAGCCACTCGCCGTCCGCTTTCAGTTCAACATCCGCCTTCGACGCGACCTCGGACGTTTTCGGAGGTTCCTCTTGAAGGTATGCGGAGCCTTGCAAATGTTTTCCGTCCTGCCGGAGGTCCAGCGAAATCTTTTCGGCTGAGAATTGATGCTTGGCGGTCCAGATTCCTTCGGCTTCGATTAGCGATCCAACGACGAAACTTGCCGCGTTTGCCAATTCGCTCGTGCCGTCCGCCTTTTGGCTGGACAACCTAGTATTGGCATCAAAATGAATTTGGTCGTCGAGAATCTCCAAAGTTTGCGCGTCAGGGCGGGCCGTTACGTACCCGACGAGCTTCATTTTCATAACCGGCGCAGGCAAGGCCACGCTTTGCGCAGGCTGTGCAATAAGAAGGGCGCAGCAGAGACACGCGCCAGCGAACCTTCGCGCGACAAAGTTCTGCTTACTTCGAGACGAGGGCGTCAGATTTCCCTTCATGAACTCCTACTTCTTCTCACGTTCCTTCTTCATTGCATCGCGAAGTTCATGCGCGATGGCGTCTGCTGCGGCTTTCGCCATTAACTGCTCGGTCCGATTTGGTGGCGTCCGAACCTGCGTATGTAGCGTGAACAGCGTTGCACCATCGCCACGATTCGTGACCACCGTATCTAGTTTTAGTCGGCGATACCCTGAACTGAAACCGATGATCACTTCTTTCGCCAGGTTGCCCTTCTTGAATTCAACGAGCTGGCCGTTCAGCACTATGGAGGACGGCACGTCTGCGTCATCGACCACTTCGCCTTCGCTCACCACACGACCAAAGATTTTGGCTTTCGTCAATTGAGCGCGCAATTCCGCGTAAAGATAGTCCGTGAACGTCAGGGAAAGCTCGATGCCCTCCAGCTTCGTGTAGTGCTTCACTTCCGCGGTCTTGTAGTACTGTTCCGGATCCTTCGCAAAGGTAAGTGCTCCACAAAAAAGAACGAAAGCCGCAGACAGCCATAAGCGTTTCATTTCACTCTCCATTTGCGATCCTCGCCGCGCTTTATCTTGGCAGCCATTTCGCCTTGAGGGTTTTCGGCCGCGCCAGCGGGTTTCTCAGGCGCTGCGAGCAAATTCTTGACAGCGTCCCGAAGTTGGGCGCCTCGAAAGAAGTTGGTAAGTGCGTCACCGAGCGCTGTTTCCAAGTTCTCTCGTACGTTCTTCTGAATGTTTTTCTTCAACACCGCAGCGTTTGCGATGGACGTGCCCGCAGCTCGAACTTCTTGGGTCGCTCCGGTCTTGGTGTTTTTCAGAACGACGGCGAACTCGACGCTTCCAAAGAAGTCCAAACCGGATCCCGGTGCAAGGCCGAACTTGAATACGTAAACCTTTGCGGTCAAATCAGCCGAGTCCTTGTCGCGCGCCAGCAACCCCGCTTGTTTCAAAGAATCCTGCAGTGAGTCGCGCAGAACTTCCGTAGGCATCCGGTCCACAAAAATTCCGCCGCGAGGCCTGTACACAAGCATCGGCTGCGGGTTGCCGGACCGGTCCGACACGTCAGTGATCAGAATCGTAAACGCCCGCGCAAACTTTTGCGCTGTGACGGGCTGCGAAGCTCGAATCACAATGGTGTTTTCGGGTTTCGGTTTCGGGTCGTCATCGGCGAAAGCGGTTACTGGCAGAAGTAAAAAAAACGCAAACGAAACCAAAACGCGGGGCCTGTAAGCTGGGCGCATGTAAATTGCCTGTACTGCCGATATTGGGAGTCTACACCAATCGGTCGGTGAAGGCCCGCAATCATCTATTCTGTTACTGTGAAAATTAACGTCGGGAAAAGCCGTCCCAGGCTCAGGCGGACTTTCGTACCGGATACCACGCGAGCAAACAGGCTGCGCCGATGGCAAGAATCGAGGTTATACCTCCGATGGTGCGGTCGCTCGTTCTTGTAAAGTGTGCTTCGATGCGGGATTCGCCGGCAGGCAGGGGAACGAGAATCGCGTTGTACGAAATCGTACGCGAGGTTTTCACTGGCTTGCCGTTGAGAGTAACTGTCCAAGCCGGATGATGGAGCAGACGCAATCGCACCACTGACGGCTGGGTTGTTTTCGCCACGATGATGCGATCTTCGGCCGTCCGTCGAAGCACACGCAATGTCGCCATCGCATCCGATTCCATCGGGCCGACTAATTTTGCCTCGGGCTGGTTTTGCGGAACATCGGTGTGATCATCCTCGAGGGGGTCGTATTCGTCCGTCCCTTCGAAGCCAGCTTTGCTGTCGACTGCCTCTTTTACGCTATTCACATCGTCTGAGTCCCACCAAGTGTGCTTCACGAGATAGGAGCCGGTTGAAGCGAGGACGAGGGCCATCACCATGCAGACCGGTACAAACATTCGGCCCGCCACCGCAGCCGAAGTAAAAATCACGAACACAACCGCCAGCACGCCCATCCAGCGCCAGGGGAATTGCACGAATCGCAGCTTTGGCAACAGGGTCCAGAGAATATTGGTCAACGGCAGCATCATCACGGCCGCCGCTGCGCCGAGTGCGAACACGCTCGGCCACAGATCGCGGTTCACACCCTTTTGCTGCCGTGCGAGCCGCCGAAAGTAAATCGCGCCGGCTACGCTTGTGACTGCAATCAAAAGCAGTGCGACATAAGACGCGATGTGATTGAACGAGTCATGTTCTGCGTCCTTGGTGTGCGCGAACAGAAAATTCTCGGCAGGCGTGAGTCCATTCGTCAGCGCACCGGCGATATTCACCCAGCTTTGTTCATAGGCTGCCGGAATCAGGTAAAAACTTGCCAGCCCCAATCCGAGCGCGATTGCCGCGCCGCCGTTAAGCACCGGACGCCAGGATCGCTCTGTCAGCGCTGCCGAGGTGAAAAGCAAAGCAAAACTGTAACTCGCCAGAACCCCTGCCGGCGCGTTCGACAGCCAAACGGCGGCGAAGAGAACAGCGAACTCCGAGAGCGAACTTCGCAAAGACCGATGCTCTTCCAAGTAGCCGCACAATCGCAGCGCCACGAGCATGAGTAGAGGAAAAAAAATCATCGCCAGCAATTCCGCAAAATCACTGCGCATATAAATCACAAGGAGTGCGTACGGATTCGCAGCAAAAAGGGCGGCGCCAAAGATCGCGACTCGAAATTGTCCAAGCAATCTGCGAAGTAGTGCGAATGCGGAAAGCCCCGCGCACGTTTGCACCAGCAGCACAAAAAGCCCCGGAATCCACGTCCACGGAAACAAGCTTCCCAATGCCGCTCCGAGCATCCACGACAATGGCGGATAAAAAACAAAGCGCGGCTCGCCGAAGCCGTAGTTCGCCCATGCGGTCCATCGCGGATAGAGGATTCCCTCTTTCCATTGTCCGGCGGCGTCAATCCAGGACTGAATATGAAATTGAATATCGTGCCCGGAGGCGGTACCGAGCCAGAAAAAGGGAATCAGAATGGCCAGCGAAGTCAGAGACGAAACCGCCGCCGCATACAACCACGCGCGAGGGCCCTCGACGCTCCAATTTGATTCGGGCGCGGGCGGAGTTGCGCTCATCGGATGAATGTCACTTCTTTAGCTCATTCGCCAGATAAATGATTTGGCCCACATGATGATACGCGTGCCCGGCAGAGCGCAAAAAGATGTTGAACCGTTCCTTGGCTTCCGGTTCGCGCTCCGCGGAATACTCCTTCACCCAATCTTCCGGCTTTTGTTTGCATATCGTGTCCACCACCAGCGCAATCGCTTTGTCGAATGCGGCGAAGACGTCTTCTGTTGGAATCGGCTTCGGCTCGGTGAACTCCCCGTCGCGATTGCGCACATATCCTGTTCCCCCAATACGCGCGCCGATGTAGTAATTCAAGTTGCCGGTTAAATGCAGAATCAGGTGTCCCACGCTGTTGCCGTAGGGATACGGCTTACGCCACAACTGTTCCGTTGTAAGATCTCCCGCCCAATGGTGCACGCGATCGCGCACCATTTCATAGTACGCGGCCAAATCTTCCGCTATGACTGCCGCCAGATCTGCCATCGTCTCAGTCCAACTCGAGCCAACGGGTTACTTCGCCGGCGGCTCGTTCTTATAAATCCTTCCTTCTTTCATCACGAAGAACACATGTTCCGTCTCACGGATATTTTGTGATGGATCTCCAGGCACCGCCACCACGTCGGCAAGTTTGCCCGTCTCCAGTGTTCCGATTTTGTCCGCCAATCCAAGCAAATCCGCGTCCGCAGACGTCCCCGCCTTCAGCGCGTCAATCGACTTCATTCCCAGGTCCACCATCTGATGAAACTCTTCGGCATTGCGCCCGTGCGGATAGACCGAGGAATCCGTTCCTAGTCCGATCTTCACGCCCTTTGTTAGTGCCCGCTTGAATGTTTCGGGAATCGCCTTCATCGCGCGCTCTGCCTTCGCCTGGATTTCCGGAGGAATCTTTCCGCCGTGTGCCAACCGCTCCCGGAGTCCTTCCGCCGCCATCAACGTCGGTATGTAGTAAGTGCCCCTGCTCTTCATCAGCTCGAGTGTATCGTCTTCCAGAAACGAGCCATGCTCGATAGAGTCAATTCCGGCTCGCACAGCACGTTTGGCTCCTTCGTTTCCGTGCGCGTGCGCCGCAGTCTTCAGTTTCAAAGCATGAGCTTCGTCCACCAGTGCATCCAGCTCGGCTTGCGTCAATTGTGGTGAGTCCACTTGATCCACCAGGGACAGCACACCGCCCGTCGCGCAGGTCTTAATCACCGTCGCACCATATTTGTGTGCGAGTCGCACTGCCCGCCGCGCTTGGTCCGCGCCGTTCACGATTCCTTCTGCCGGCCCGGTCTCCGCTCCAGTTGCTCCTTCGCGGAAGCCGTTGTCATCGCAATGACCTCCCGTGGCACCGATGGCGTGTACGGACACCAACATGCGAGGCCCCGGCACAACCCCTTTCTCGATCGCATTCCTCAGCCCAACGTCAAGATAGTGCTCGGCGCCGACGTCGCGCACCGTGGTAAAGCCCGCCATCAACGTAATCCGCGCGTTCAGGGTCGTCTCAATCGCTAATTGCGGAATCGTCTCTTCTAGCAATCGAAGCGTCTGGCGGTCGTGGTCCTCGGAATAGATTCCGGTCAGGTGCGTATGTGCATCGATAAATCCGGGTAGGAGCGTCGCATCGCCCAGATCAATCGTTTCCGCGCCCGCTGGAACGGCAGCAGCCGCCCCAACTCCCACGATCTTTCCATCGCTGACGACCACCACGCCTGGCGACGTGACGGCATTACTCTTGCCGTCGAATATCCGCGCGGCCCTCAGTACGTAGCTCTTGTTTTCCGTCTTTTGCTGCGCCTGTGCCGCCAACCCCAGAACCAAAGCGCCGCACGCTACCAAAATCACTTTCCATCCGGCCATTCGAGTCACCCCGAGTTTTATTCTTGCTTTCTGTCGAATCGCCCAAGATAAGCCGCCTGCAAAAAATGTCAAGCGTTGAGCGAAGCTCTGGCAGCAAAAGCATCTTTCCACTCGCACCTCGCCGGACAACCGACTGCGCTAACCTCAGAAATGGACCGCAAAAACGGTGCTGCGCTTCAGACAATGCTTCGTTTTTGCTTCGCCTGCTGCGCCCGGCAAAAACATTTCCACTGCAACGGCCGTCTGTTATTATCTTTGCGGAACTTACATCCGGCGGTTACCTCTTTCGCGGACCTCCAGCTCGGTCGAGCGGCCTGCCTGATTCCAGCCTGGTTCCACTTCCACTCTTAAGGGTATTTGTATGTCCTCCTTACTCGGAATTTCGTCAACTTCTTCACGGCACAACGCTGGTTCTTTGATCGGCGAGGCAAGTCGCAACTTTTTCCGCAGGCTAGGGTTCGAGGTCGGGTCGCACGCCATTTCCTCTCGTTCCGGAACGCGCATGCTTCACTCTTCCCATTCACGCGGTTTCTTGCCATCGATACCCCGCGATTACATTCGCCGCCGCCGCGTCATCCGCCGCATTAGCAACATCGTGCTCGTCGTCTTATTGAGCGCCGCAGTTGCCTACGCCATCGTGCACGTCTCAGGTCCGGGCGCATTTCCCGCACCGCATCATTAGACTCGCACAGCAAAACGTTCTGAAGGCTCCTCCACCCTAAGCTCCCGCTTTCAAAGCTGCTTGCGCGCCCTGTGCCATCTGCAGCACGATATCCCCGCTCTCGGTTTTCATCTCCGTGCTGTTCTTCGAGGAAGCGGATCGGATGTCCACGCGTCCGGATGTTCTGATTGTCGGCGCAGGTCTGGCTGGTCTCTCTGCCGCCCGCAAGCTTCACGAGGCCGGCGTTTCCTTCCAGATTCTTGAAGCCTCCGATGGCATCGGCGGCCGTGTTCGAACCGACGCGGCGGACGGCTTTCTACTCGATCGCGGTTTTCAGGTTTTGCTGACGGCCTATCCCGAAGCTCGCGCCGTGCTCGACTATTCCGCCCTCGACCTAAAGAAGTTTTCACCAGGCGCTTTTTCCTGGTACGCCGGGCGCATGAACAAGCTCGTCGATCCGTGGCGTGTCCCCGGCTCTTGGGGCGAAGCGCTTCGCTCGGATTTCCTTACCTTTCGTGACAAGCTTCGCATCGCGCGTTTGCGCTCGCGTCTCAGCGGTCAATCCATCGAACAGATTTTTTCACAGCCGGAGCGCCCCACGAAGGATTTGCTGCAAGCACTGGGTTTTTCCGAGGAATTCACTCACCGGTTCTTCCGCCCGCTTTTTGGCGGCATTCTTTTCGACCCGGAACTCAAGTCCTCCGCCCGAATGTTCGAATTCATTTTCAAAATGCTCTCGGACGGTGACACCGCCGTTCCCGCGCGCGGTATGGGCGCGATTCCTGTCCAGCTTGCCGCCAACTTACCGGCCGACTCGATTCGGTTGAATGTTCACGTGGACGGCCTTCATGAAGATGAACTCGCGCTCACCGGGGGCGAAAAACTCCGCGCCCGGGCCATCATCGTCGCCACGGAGGGCCCCGGCGCTGCGCACTTGATTGGCGAAGCGGAGCCTGCCTCCCGCAGTGTCACTTGCTTTTATTATTCGGCCGAAGAATCGCCTCTCCCGCATGCAATGCTCGTTCTCAACGGCGATGGTTCGGGTCCAGTCAACAATTTTGCGGTCGTGTCCGAAGTCGCGTCTTCCTACGCTCCTGCCGGAAAATCGCTGGTCTCCGCTACCGTCCTTGGCATTCAGCAACTCACCGATGCGCAGCTCGGCGGCTTTATCATTGCCCAGATGAAAACCTGGTTCGGTCCCGTCGTGCGCTCCTGGAAGTTTCTCCGCAGCTATCGCATCCCTCACGCGCAGCCGCAGCAATATCCCGGTGCGCTCGAACCGCCGCAGCGTCCGGTTCGCATTCGTCCGGGTGTCTATCTCTGCGGCGATCATCGCGACAACGCTTCGATCAACGGCGCCATGCTGAGCGGCCGCCGCGCCGCCGAAGCTGTCCTCGCCGATTTATCTCGCTGATCGCCGAACTTTTTCACAATCTTCGTCTCTTAATCTTCCGTACTATTGACCGCAGTACTTTTGCTGAAGAAACTGTCGCTCATGGCCCGCTACTCAGCCTACCTCGGGCACAAGGTCGAAGTGCATTACCGCGCAGGGGATATCTGCTTGCCCGCCGCCGGCACCTTCGTAGCCGACTCCGGGCGTTCCATCTTCCTCGAGCAGCGTTTCGAACAACGCGGCCTCGAACGCACCTTCCGCTGGGAAGTTCCGTACGCCTACATCATTCGCATCGAAGAGCTTCCGCTAGAACCGGCTCCCGGCCCGCTGTCCTTTCTCGATCTTTCCGCCGCCGAAAAAACCGTGGAAGCAGCTGTGGAATCACCCGATTCAAAAGCAAAAGCAGCCGGCGCTGGTGGCGGCTCCTCCTTACTTCCGTTTATCCACCGTACCCATCTCGCCTAGCGATTGATCCTCCGTCCACCGCGAACCCAAAGACTTTTGACTTTTGAACTTTGCAGTCCTAAGGTGGCTGCCCTTGCCATCAATTCCGAATTCGAGCGCGCTCCCAATTTTCGTTACAATCTTTTCTCTGTCTTTTTCGGAGGTCTCCTCGTGTCGCAACCCACCGTCGGTCTCCTCGGCCTTGGTCTCATGGGACGTCCCATGGGTCACAATCTTCTAAAAGCGGGCTTTCCCCTGATTGTATGGAACCGCACCGCTTCGCGCGCTGAATCGCTCGTTGCCGCCGGAGCAAAACTTGCTGCCTCACCGCGAGAAGTCGCTGCAGCCTCCGAAGTTTTCATCACCATCGTCAGCGATCCCCCCGCACTCGAAGAGGTTCTCTGGAACAGCGGCGAAAAGTCAGCCTTCCCGGCGCTCAAGAAAGGCGTTATCTACATCGACTCAAGCACGGTTTCTCCAGCTCTCGCTCGCAAAATCGCAACCGCCTCATCCGCCGCTGGCGTTCGCTTTCTCGATGCGCCTGTCACCGGCGGCACTTGGGGCGCCGAAAAAGGTGAACTTGTTTTCATGATTGGCGGCGATGCCGCAACTCTGGAAGCTGCCAGGCCTGTCCTCAACGCCATGGGCAAGAAGTTTTTTCACCTCGGCCCGAGCGGTGCTGGGCAAACCATCAAGCTCGCTATGAATTCGCTGCTTGCGATCGAAGTCCAGGCTTTTGCGGAAGCGCTCGCTCTCGTGCAGCGTGCCGGTTTGCCCGGCGAAAAGCTCGTCGAAGTGATGCAGTCGTCCATGGCCCGCGCAGGCATTCTCGACATCAAAGCGCCAAGCATGCTGAGAGGCAATTTTCCTCCAAGCTTTCCGCTCCGACTGATGCACAAAGACCTCAGTCTTGCTCTCGATCTCGCAAACCAGATCGGCGTGGCGCTGCCCACCACTGCCGCTGCACGAGAAACCTACAATTACGTCAAAGGCTCCACTTCGGAAGACCTCGACTACGCGGCCGTCATGCGTTTTTGGATGCAAAAGTAGGCCGTCACCACTGCCGCTTTTTCGGCCCTCTCTAAAAAAATGTACGTCGAAGACGTCGATCTTAAAACGCGTTTATTGGCCTTGCGCTACAATCAATTCATGCCCTCTCCGGAAAAAATCGACCAATTTCGCCAACAACTCAAAGCCGATTGGACACGCGACGAAACCGTCGCCGCCTGGCGCAAATGGCACAGACAAATTGCTGAATTCACACGTGGCGCCACCGACGCCCTCCTCGCCGAAGCGAATCTCAAGACCGGCATGCACGTTCTCGACATCGCCAGCGGCGTGGGCGACCCAGCGCTACGTATCGCGGAAGCTGTCGGCCCAACCGGCCGCGTCGTCGCGACGGACGTCGGCATGGGTATGATGTCCCTCGCCGCTGAGCTCGCGGCGCTCGAAAACCTGCGCAACATCGAATTCAAGGAAGCCTGCGCCGAATCGCTGCCCTTTCCGGACGCGTCTTTTGACGCGATTACCTGTCGGTTCGGCGCGATGTTCTTTCCAGACTTGCAGCGGGCGCTGCGCGAATGTCAACGCGTGCTGAAGCCAGGAGGCAAGGTTGTCTTTATCGTTTGGGGAGTGCGCGAACAGCCATTCACGACCCTGACCGTCGGCGTCTTGCTGAAATTCGTCTCCGCGCCGGAAGCCGACCCCGATGCCCCCAGTATGTTCATGTTTGGTGTTCGCGGACGTTTCGAAGCCGCTCTAAAGGAAGCGGGCTATCGCTCG
>Ga0126376_10000988_pt1 | contig 14884 bp, 11 predicted proteins | sample PanSoiMetPlot_15_FD_92760 | JGI IMG/M metagenome (GOLD analysis project Ga0126376, IMG submission 92760) | Tropical forest soil microbial communities from Panama - MetaG Plot_15 | ecosystem: Environmental > Terrestrial > Soil > Tropical forest > Bulk soil | place: Panama | collected 2016-02-17
CGCTGCCGCGCAGCGTGACCGCGACGCTACACACCTACATTTCGCATTTGCGCAGGAATCTGGACCAGGTGCTGGCGAATCAGGAGTCGTCCTCAAGGGACATTCTGGTGACCGAGCACACCGGATACCTGCTGAATGTCGACGCCGAGCATGTACATCATCCCGAAGGTCATTGCGAGCGTAATTGGGATTGAGATCGCCATTAACACAGCCGAGCGCCATTCCCAGAAGCCCACCAGCGACACGATGACGACAAGCAGAATGGCTTCGTAGAGAGCGCCCATGAACAGATCGATGTTTTCTTTAACCTGCAGCGGCTGATCGGACGTGCGAACGATCACTAAATCATCGGGCAAGTAGCTGCGAACCGCCGCCAGCTTCTCATCGACACTCTTCCCGAATTGGGCGATCTGCTCGCCGTCTCGCATCTGCACTGCCAGAGTAACGGCGCGGCTGCGCTGCCATTTACCGTCTTTGTCGTGCACTGTGATGTAATTCAAATATCGCGCGGGACTCTCGTATCCGCGAGATATGTCAACCAGGTCACGCAGGTAAACGGGGCTGTTCGAATCGCTGGCAGCGGTGCCAACAATCACATCCCCAATCGCCTTTTCGCTCTCGAACTTGCCCGATGGATCGAGCGTAACGTTCTTGTTGCCGACTTCGAGTTGGCCGCCCGGAAGTGTGATGTTCCTCGAGGAGAGAGCCTGGCTAAGATCAGCCGGTCGCAGACCGTACTCGGCGAATCGCTGCTGCGAATAGTCCATATAGATTCGCTCCGCCAGGACGCCGCTGCGATCAACTTTTGAGACCTCCGGCGTGCCTTGCAGAGTTCTTTGGATTAGCGCGGTAAAGTCGTCCAGTTCGCGATAGGAATACTTGTCCCCTGCAACCGCAGCCAGCTTAGCTTCTGCTTCCTTCGGATCGTGGATGAAAGCCGCGGGCCACGAATCAGGATGAATCTCCGAGCGGTGAAAGTGCTCCTGCGCGAATCGATCGCCCCAGGCCTGCGAAGCCGCATCATCCAGTTTTGGATTCACGTCGATTCCAATGAATCCCGGACCATCGAATAGCTGCGGATCCTGAAAAACACCCTCGCGGACGCCCAGTTGCTCGACAAGCTGAAACGCCTGTCTGACTTCATCGATGGCTACAGATTGGGGAAGGGACACTACCACGCTCATCCGCGGCTGCGGAGCACTTTTCGGCTCGGAGGCACGGACGTTCTCGATCGCTTTCTTTACTGAACGCGCGCGCAAAGCTATGTCAATCTCGCTCGCGCGTGGGCTTGCCACCGTCAACATCAACGCAGCGGTGTCTCCGAAATTGCTGTTGAACTGAATCGGTCCGGCACCTTGCGGCAGCTTCCCGCTCAGCTCGTTGAGGCGGAGATTGATGTCGTTAAGCTGCTTGACCGCATCCTTTACGTTGTCATCGAGCTGCACGAAGACGAGTGCGAAATTGGGAAAGCTCAACGAGCGAATACCATAGTCAGAGCCGCTCGGCGGCTTCAAGGCCTGATTCTGCGCCATGCTCTGTTCGATCGGGCGCGTGATGAGCTGCTCGATCTCTTCCGCGGTTGCGCCCGGCCACTTGCAGGAGGCGACGGCGATTCGAACCGGAATCACAGGGTCTTTCCGCTTCGGCATCTTCGAGTAGCCGTACCAGCCCCAAAGAAATGTTCCCAGCAGCAGCACGAGCGCGACTTGACGGTGCTCGACGAAGAACCGCGCGGTGTTGTGAACGTGCTGAACGATTTCAGAATCAGATTTGTGTGCCATGACGTTGTTCTATTGGTTCGAAGTATTTGCTCCGGGTTTACTGCATAACGCGGACTTGCTCGCCGCTCTTCACCAGCGTCGCTCCGGCAGTAATCACTCGCTCCTTCGCTTGCACTCCGCCCAGGACCTCGACCATGTTTCCGTACGCATCCCCAAGTTCCACTGTTCGCGCGCGGGCGGTTGCCGGATCTCCTCCCTCCGCCACCAGAACAGCGAAAGCCTCAGGATTTTGAGGATCACGAATCACCGCGCTCAAAGGCACGGCCAATACCGTTTTGGGAAGAACCTCCTCGCCGAGCGCCAACGACGCGATCATTCCCGATTTAAGTTGGTTCTTCGGATTAGGAATCGTGACCTCGACGGAGTAGACGCGGCTCTTCGGATCCGCGGCGGGGGAAACAGCCGTAATGCGACCGGCGAAAGCCTCAGGGAAAATATCGGTTGTGATTCTCTGAGTCTGCCCCAGCTTGATTCGTGCGATCGCGTTATCTGGAACTCCGAAGACGGCTCGGACGGATCTGGTATCGGCGATCGTGAATGCCGGAGACGATGGGCCAGCCAGAGCGCCGATGTCGACGCTGCGCTTGATGATCCATCCATCAAATGGAGCCCGCAGCGAAGAATCCTCAAGAGCCGTTTGCGCCTGAGCCAACGTTGCGTTGGCACTATCGAGAGCCGCGATCGCACCATCTTTCTGTGCCTTAGCAGAGTCGTATTCCGGCTTGGTGGCGCTTTGAGTGGAATAGAGGTTCGAAGTACGACCGAAATTGAGGTTCGCGTGTTCAAGATCGGCCTGTGCACGCGCGAGCTGCGCTCTGGCCTGCTCCCGGCTGTCGTTGTAGTCCTTTTGCCGCACGACCGCGAGCACGGTCCCTCTCGTGACCCAATCGCCAATATCCACATTGCGCACGCGACCGTCGGCGCCACGCACCTGGCGAATGCTTTCGACATAGCCTCCGGATTTGAACGCCAGGTCGACCTGTGCGTTCGGAACGATATTGGCTGAATATCGAGTTTCAGTTCCGGTTGTAAGTGTCTGCACTTGTGATGTGCGCACCGGAACAAGAGGCTTAGTCTCTGAAGCTGCCCGGCCACAAGCGGTCTGCATGATCCCGCAGAGTGTGGCGACAGACAACAGAACCGCAATTTGTTGAATTCTATTAGCGCTGATCATTGATCCTCTCCCAATGATTTTTCGAATTCAGACTTCGCAGTCCAGAACCCCAGCAGCACCTGCTGGTAGTTATCTAGAGCCGCGGCCGTCGTGGCTTGTTGTAGCAATACATCTTTCAGCAGCACTGCGCGTTGCTCGTACTGGTACGTGGCTTCCCGGAGCTTCTGCTGCGCGACGTCTCTTCCCGCCTGCGCGACTGCGATAAGCATTCGCGATTCCTCCAACTTGCGGAAGCGATTGTTCACCTCCATCAGGACCTTCGACTGTGCGTCCTGTAGTTGTGCTTGCGCCTGACTTTCCACCGCCTTCTTCTGATTGACAACATCTTTGCGGCGACCCCAATCCCACGGCTCCCATTTCAGTTGAAAGCCAACGCTTGCGACGTTTGTGGGTAGGACGTCCACGTTGAAGAGCGACAGATAGTTAAAAGCAACATCCACTTCGGGAATGTAATCAGCGTGCGCGATACGTCGCGCATACTGTGCCTGGCGCGCATTCAGCTCTGCTTGCTTAATCTCTGGACGCTGCGAGAGTGCCCGTTCCTGGGCCAGATTCAATTCGACTTCCTCGAACGATGCAGGCGGGATTTGCTCAGTGCGAAATTCGGTGCGAACGTCGCGACCAAGTAAATCGTTCAAATACTCCTTGCGAGTATTCAGCGTGTTGCGCAGCTGGACTAGCTTGTACTGCTCATTCACCAGCTTCGCCTTGGCGTCGAGACTGTCGGACTTTAGCCCAGCTTCTTGCGATACTCGTTGCAGCACCACGCGTTGAAGTTCTTCATATTGCTTTACGTTTGCGTCAGCAGCTTCAAGCGCACTCTCGGATTGCAGCACTGCATAATAAGCCTGCTTAACGTCTCTTATTACGGTTTGTTTCAGCGCGCGAACCTTCTCATTGGCAAGCTGTGAATTTAATTCCTGTGACTTTACTCCAAGGTTGATCTGGTAGAGCTGCGAGAGCGGCTGCGTCACTTGTCCCCTAACGAAAGCCGTTAATTGACGTGGGGTCGTGATCTTGGTGTCGGTCGATGGAATTGGGCCAACACCCGGATACGTCCCAAACACGCCTTTGTCGAAAGTGAAGTCAAGTTCGTTCAGCAGCTCCGATCCGAGAACGGATGCGCTCATTGAAGGCAGACGCTTTGTCTTCACCTCAGCGATCTGCCATTTCGACTTATCTACTTCAAAGTCGGCGACCTTGATTGAGCGGTTGCTCGCAAGCGCCAATTGAATCGCGCGATCAAGCGTGAGTACCTCTGCGGAGGTTTGTGCGGCGCTGCAGCACGCGAGAAGCAAGACACCGATAGTGAACAGCAGCATGAGCACGGCCTTCCCAAATCGCAACCTCTTTGGCGCGAAGTTGGACTGGATCTCTTCAATCAATGCGCGGATCATCGGCCTGGAGCCTACGAGCTTGCCTCCGCCCCCATAAATCCGAGTGAGCAGCTCTCTTCCGTCATCGTCCACGAACGAGACACCGGATAAATCCACGATGACCTCCTTCTTCATCGCCGTAGTGGAGACGTCGTTCCACATCCTTTGCGCCTCCCCAACCCAAGCGTGCGCCAGTTTGCCTTCAAGCTTCATTCGTGTAGCGTCCGCACTTTCGAGAATGGTGATTCGAAGCATTGATCTATCTCCTAGTTGAGGCAGATGTTGTATTGCGGAAAGCGCAATCCAGCGATGAGACTTTTGACCTGGGAGCGTTGCTCGGGCAACAACGCCTGATATTCCGCTCGCAAAATTTCCAACAGCTGAGTAGCCTCCTCGCACGTGCAGCACCTCACAGGTGCGGTACAAATTTCTGGTTGTAGCGTGAGCATGATGCAGCCATAAGGGCATTCACCATGCCAATCCAGATGTGGAAGTAAAATTGGAAAAACATTGATTTCTTGCGGCCGTTCAGCGGTGCCAGTGAGTACTGCGGTCGAGGTGCCGATTGACGATCGCCGATTGAGCGGCAGCGTGCCGATATTTCGGCAGACTCGTTGAATTCGGGGGCTCAGCACCGGCGCGAGAGGCCTACTCAAGCTGTCAAGAAGGTTGGTTGGGCCCGGTATGGTACGCACGCCTGCTACCCTTTTTGGTATCGCTGCTTTGATTCGCGTGGCTTTTGCGTTGAAGGCACAACTGAGCGGGAGAGACTTAGGCGAATCTTTTCGCCTTCTTGGTCCGGGGGGAAGGAGGCGCGGACAGCCATTGATCGCGTGTGATCCCAAGCTTCTTCATCTTGGATTGAAGAGTCGTACGCTTCAATCCAAGACGGAAAGCCGCGCCGTTAGGCCCTGCAAGTACGCCCTTGGTCTCTCGCAGGATGTTGATGATGTGTTCGCGCTCGGTGTCCTTCAAGCTTGCGGAGGTGGTACCCGCGGCCGCTTCGGCTGCCGCAATTTCCATCCCGATCAACGGAACTTCCAACACCTTTCCGTTGGAGAGGATGACCGATCTCTCAATCAGATTCTCCAGCTCGCGAATGTTCCCAGGCCAATGCCACGCTTGCAACCTAACCATAGAAGTCGCGGGTATGGACGTAATTGATTTCTGCATCTGACGCGAAAACTTCTCCACGAAGTAACGCACCAGTAGTGGAATATCTCCTGGCCGATCGCGAAGGGGCGGAATCCGGATGGGAAAAACGTTCAGTCGGTAATATAAGTCGCTCCGGAATTGCCGCTCCGCCATCATCTGTTCCAAATCGCGATTCGTGGCGGCTACCAGCCGAACATTTACTTTTTTTGTGTAGGTACTTCCGAGACGCTCGAACTCACGCTCTTGCAGCGCTCGGAGTAGCTTCGGCTGGATCTCCACTGGAATGTCGCCTACTTCATCGAGAAACAAGGTTCCTTGATCTGCTAGCTCCAGCCGACCGATCTTCTGCGCAATCGCTCCGGTAAATGCACCTTTCTCATGACCGAAGAGTTCGCTCTCAAGCAGGCCAGTTGGGATCGCCGCGCAGTTTAGCTTTACGAACGTTCTGCTTTGACGGCGACTGTGATCGTGAATTGCGCGAGCAATGAGCTCCTTGCCCGTGCCGGTCTCGCCAAGCAGAAGGACAGTCGAGTCACTCGCCGAGACGGTCTGCACAAGTTTCAAGACCTCTCGAAGTGCGGCACTTTGGCCGATGATTTCGTCGAAACTGAACTCGGTGCGGATTTCATCTTCGAGATAAAGCTTTTCTTGCGCGAGCCTGTCCTTTAGAGCCTCCAGGTCTTTTACAGAAAGAGCGTTTGCCGTCGCAATGGAGACCTGCTTTGTAATTTGCTGAAAGAGCTCCTGGTCGCTCTCGGTGAAGGCATTTTCGCGAAAACTCGACAGCACCAGCACACCCAGCTTGCGTCCGTGCACGATCATTGGAACGGCATAGAGTGTTTTCAAACCGCGCTGAATGAAACTTTGCGTTATCGGAGAAGGAAAGCGTTCGGGATCGGGCCGGGCAAGATAAATCGGTTTACCGGTACTGAAAGCAAGACCGCTCACGCTGCCTTCCGCGTCGTGCATCGCTCCTTCAACCACCGGGACACATTCAGAATCGAGAGCGCGCACGAACATTTTCCCATTTTCGGCATCGTAGAGCGCGATTCCCACGAAGTCATGCGGTAACACCTGTTTCAAACTGGCTGAAATGGTTGTTACCAGCTCATACAGATCGAGGTGCGAAACTAAAGCATTGTTGATGTCGAGAAGCAATTCTGAGCGGTCGCGCTCCTGCCTCGCTTCGCGTTCAGACTGCCGTGCCTTTTCAAAATTGAGCGCATTTTCTACTGCAATGGCAATCTGACTCGAGCATTGCGCCAGAAGCTGTGCATCGTCGCTGGTGAAAGCCGCGTCTTGCAAACTCACAAGAGTGAGAACACCCAGACTGCGGCCATGTGAGACCAGCGGGCAAGCACAAGCCGAACGAATACCTTTTTCGATCGCATACTTAACCCACTGGGAACTGAATTTCCTGAGGTCTTCAGTGGAAGCAATCACCACTGGTTGCCGAGAGGCAATTGCTTGTCCCTCGGGTGTGCCGGTTAGAGGGACTAGGATGCCTTCTCCGAATACAACGTCCTTATCGCCCAGCTTTCCCAGATCGAGAGCTTGCACCTGCACCTGGTTACAGTCAGAGTCACACAAGCCCAGGAAAGCGGAATCGTGGTGCATGATTTTGCGTAGGCTCGCGGAAATTGACTTCAAAAGGTGTCTGAGATCGAGATCGGAAACTACGGCGTTGTTTATTTCGAGCAGTAGTTTGGTTCGGTCTCGTTCTCTCGCGACTGCGGATTCTGCTCGGCGTAGGCTTTCGAAGTTCTGCGCGTTATCGACCGCGATTGCCACCTGGGCAGCAATCTGGGTAAGCAACTCGACGTCGTCTTCAGTAAAAGCTGACTCGCGCAAGCTTGCCAATGCCAGGCTGCCGACGATCTTGTCGTGACAGAGCAAAGGAACAGCTATTCCAGACTTAATGCCTCGTTCGATGGCTCTCTTCATCACTTCGTGCGGGAATTCATGAGGATCGAGGCGGTGACGCAGCACGGGCTTTCGAGTTGAGAAGGCGAGCGCTGCGGGTGTTCCCACGAGCGGTATCAACTGCCCTTTGGTCATGAAATTTTGGTCAGCAGGAAAATCTAGAGCGTGAAGCCGCAGTTCGTTTTTTTCGGAATCGTAGAGCCCCATCGCGGCGAAATCGTGTTTGATCTCGCGACGAAGGCATGCAGAGATCGAATTCAGCACCTTCGCTAGATCCAGGTGCGAAACAATCGCATTATTGATTTCGAGAAGAACTCTGGCACGATCAGCATGCATACGTGCAGACGTTCGACTGATGGCCTCGGCTGAATCCGGCATTCACACCTCTTGCTCAAGAAGGCGGTTAGGGGGATATCAAACTGATGCAAAGAATTGCTTCGCCACGCTTCGAGCCGGGTGACATTGGATACGTACACCCGGGCAGTAACGCTACAGAAATGAAGGGCTCAAAGTAAAGTGGTTCGCCTGCTGCGCCCATCAGCTGCTCGAGCCGGCTGGGGGATCAGTTCCCTGCTGTACCTTTTTGTGCCTGTGCGGAATATGATGTAGAGCTTGTAGATTATTGAAAACAAAAGACGTCCCCGACAGAACGATTTTGAACCAATTGGCGAATCTGAGAGCGTTTCTGATCCAGTTCAATGCCGCTGTGGAAGACCTTAGCGGATCGCTCGGTGCGGCAAGGAGACTCTGATGTTTACTGATCCTGTCTAACCCTTGAATTCCCCTCCAGGAGAACCGCGCGATTTGCCCGATTAATTCGCGATTAATTGAGGAGCAACAAATTCCAAACTCTATGGAGCCGTCGAACCAAACCAATTGATGATGAGGCAAACACCGATCGGCTCACGCTTGGCTGCATTATGGCTGCAATAATTCAGCCATTTTGTCAGTTGGTTTTTGATCTAAGGCGAGTGAAATCAGTCAGATGACTCCGGGCGAAGCCAGCCCTGAAAAGGCTGGCGGCGGCGGTTCGATTCCGTCCCTGGCCACCATTCATTGGCTGCTTTCCCTTCATCGTGACTGAAGCGAACCGTAGCCCCGGTAAGAAATCGGGCAACTCCAGGGAAGTCGTGCAGCGATTTCTCAACCTACACTGTGAGCTTCATTTCGCGTTGGAATTGATCTCAACCGTGATTACGAAGGCGGTCGATCTCTCGAACTCACAGGTCTGCTTCCCAGGCGATACCTTATTCAGCATGATCATGAAACCATCATTGGTAGTTGCACCTCGTATAGGAGGTTCTTGATTACAACTGGATTTCGCACAATAGGCGCTTCGCTGGCTAGACGACTACTTCACCTTGCATGCCAAGGTCGACTCCAAGGTCTTATTTGCGGCGATCACCTTCGAACTCAGTCATGCGGCAGACACGTATCGATACCCTGCTCATGCAGGAAGTTCCCCAAGTCGTGCTGGGCGACAAGGTCGTGCCAGAATCCGATGTTGGTGCCGTCTACGCCGAAGGGAACCTGCGCGTGCGGCATATCGTGTGTGTCGCAGACTTCATGTTCAATGATGTTCGCGAAGCCCTGAAAATCGGAGAACTTCGTAAAAGACTGTGGCTGGGCGACATGACATGTGCGGCAATACTGCCGGACGACGCCCTGATACAGAGTTGGATTGTCGGCCCAGGCTGCCAGCACTGCGGCTTCTCGCGTGATCGATGATGAGTCCGCGCATGACGCGAGATGCATATCCCATGAAGCGCGCTTGATCAGGAAAGGAGGTACCCTCTCGTCCGGAAATATTAAGATAGGCTTCATGCAAGAGCGTAGTTACGCTCAAGCTTCCTCTTGCTCCTTGCCGTGCAAGTTCCCGTTTCGCGAGCCGGTGAAGTTCGGAGTACAAACTGCTAAACAGCGCATCCGCTAAACAATAGCCGCTCTCACCTGCGCCAGTGACAGAAGAAAGAGTTGTCCCCAAAGCGATCCTCCTACAGTTATTCAGTTTTCAAGTGGTCATGGCGCAATCCAGGTGCTCTTCATAAATGTCACGGCTTGGCGGATTCAGAAAGCTGATCATCTGCTGGAATGCGGTCGCAATCGAAGATGTCTGTTACCGTTGATCAGTTACAGATACTTCAGTGAAGAACAAGAAAACGTGGGATTAAAAACCGGGGACGGGAACCTATGCAATTCGGTCACGCTCCTCAACAAATGCTTGGCCAACGGGGCATCATCGGGAACGATTTCCAACACAGTCATCGCTTGTGATCATAATGCTCTTCCTTCCATTGCAACGGAATCATTAGTGCGTGCAACGCCGGTCGATCTCAACGCTTGGGTCGGAACTGAGGAATTGTGGACAGGTTCCCGGTCCCCAGACCTGTCCCCAATTGGGTGTCCCCGAGGACACGCGGTTAATGGAATGGCTAAAGGGATCGCGAAGCGATCCCTTTAGCGGTGAATCTCGGCGGACATCCACCAACTTCGACAGAGCTTCGCGCCGGATTGCGGGCAGCAATCCGGCGCTGTTTGGCTGCGGCTGCAGCAACGCTAGTCATCCAAGCTGCCCATGGTCAAATTGAGGATAGTTCCCGTCATTCCGCTGGCTTTATCGGAAGCCATGAAAGCGGCCACGTCTGCCAACTCCGCGAGCGTCATGACTCGTCGCGCGTGAGTCGTACTGGCGAGGTACGCTTGGAATTGTTCCCAAGTCAGGCCTGATGCTCTTGCCTTGAGGTCGTGAACTTCCCTCATCGTGCTTGTCTCCGGCATCCCGTGTGGTCGCAGACCGACCACGCGAATGCCCTGAGGTGCAAGCTCGGCAGATAGATCTCGAGTGAGTGCCTCTTTGGCGGCGCTTGCCGCACCATAGCCTCCGTTCAGTCGGCTGCCCGCCCGTGCGGGAAGTGCGGTAACGGTCATGATCACCCCCGATTTATTCGCGAACATCCGCCGCGCTGCCAGGCGTGCGGTCAGGAAATACGACGTCGCGTAGGACGTGATCGGCAGGAAGAACCGCTTGATATCCATGTCGACCAGAGGGACACCCACAACTTCCTTATCCGGGATGCCAATCGCGTTGAACGAGATATCAACACGGCCCGCCTCATCGATCACGGACTGTAGATGCTTATCCACAGCCTGCTCGTCGAGTGCGTCGACCTCCGCTGCTTCGGCGGAGCCACCGACCGAAACGATTTCCTTAGCGACCGCTTCGACCGCTGCCCGGCGGTGCCCCGTGAGAAAAACCTTTGCCCCTTCGCGCGCGAAGGCGCGTGCGACAGCAGCGCCGATCGCACCCCCAGCTCCGTAGATCACTGCAACCTTGTCCTTCAGCATCATCCCTGGTTCCTTTCTGTGACCTCGAGTCACAACCGCCTAACCTCATGAGTACGGTCGACAGCTGAAACTCACCTGCGCGTGCCGGCCTTTTTGCCATCCGTCAACGTCCGGATCGTCAGAGCCGTCGATGAAGTAGACACGGCAACATCGAGAAACTGGGCGCTCACTCAACCGCCCAGTTCTGCCCTCGAACGGTGTCTATAAGATGGGGAGCGATAAGGATGCGTGAAGACCGTGATGACGCCCGACCTGATTTCACGAGCGCGGGCCGGAGACAGCGACGCGTTCCGAGAGCTGACCGAGCCGCACCGTAGAGAGCTGCAGGTGCACTGCTACCGGATGCTCGGATCCTTCCAGGATGCAGAGGACGCCCTGCAAGACACGCTGCTCGCCGCCTGGAAAGGCCTTGGAGGATTCGCGGAACGAGCCTCGCTCCGCACTTGGCTCTACCGGATCGCCACCAACCAATGCCTCAATGCACGCCGCTCGGTTAGTCGGCGACCCGCCAAAGAGTGGGACGTGCCCGGAGTTATACCGCCCGAGCCGTCCCGGCTCGGCGAAGTCGTATGGCTCGAGCCATTTCCCGACACCCTCCTCGAGTGTGCGATCAACATGCTGCCAGGCCCGGAAGCCCGCTACGAGCAGACCGAATCCATCTCTCTCGCCTTTGTCACCGCCCTTCAGGTGCTGCCGCCGCGTCAGCTCGCCGTCCTCATCTTGCGCGACGTCCTCGGATTCCATGCGAACGAGGTGGCCGACATACTGGACTCAACTGTCGAATCGGTAAATAGCGCCCTCAAACGCGCGCGCACCAGCCTGCAGCGCCGACAGTCGCCGACCGCCGGACGCGAACCGCCTCCCGCATCCGACTCACCTTCGGAGAATGTGATTGTGGCCAAGTTCATCAGTGCATGGGAATCCGCTGATCTCAACGCGCTGGTGGAGCTGCTGACGGACGACGTCTTCATGTCGATGCCACCGATGCCATTCGAATTCGAAGGAAGAGACCTCGTTGCCCGCTTCTGCGCCAACATCTTCGCCGCGGGCCGGAGGTTCGACCTCGTGCGCACGCGAGCCAACGGCCAACTGGCGTTCGGAGCCTACCTGCGCGCTGCTAACGGAATCAGCCACGGGGTCGGCCTGTATGTCCTCACCCTCACTGGCGAGCGGATCTGCGCGATGACCCGTTTCGAAAACAGCGTGCTTCCATGGTTCGGATTACCGCGATCACTCCCCAGCCGATAGCCAGCCGCGTGCCGGACCCTTGGCAATTTGAAGCTGTTACGAAACTCCATTCCTGTTTTGAAATAGCAATCTGTTGTGCTTTGCGTTACAGCGAACCACACTATAGGACGAACTTTTTGAGTTTCGTAACAGCCTCAATTTTTCAAATCGCGCGCGAGCGGAGTCGCCTACGCTCTTACTGAGGCCCCCGGGACGAGGCGCCGGCAGAATTGCTTTCTACTTCCTCACATTCCCGCGGCTAGTGCGCCATCCATAGGCGTAAGTTAACGATAGAAGTAGCGGCTGGGTGGCCGACTCTTATGTTGTTGGTTCCAGTATGGAACTCTGGGAATCTGGGTGCTGGATGCCCCTGCGGGTGGGGAGTCCACGCAAAAACCGAAACGGGAAGGGCCCATTGACATTCAGGCCGTGTAGAAGGAGTATGTGCAACGCGAAATCAAGGCGCCCGAGCCGAAGAACGCGCGTGCCGGCAACATGCTGATGGTGTTGCGCGATCCAGGAGATCAGACCGGTGAAATGGCCGATGCGGTGTTAGGCCCTGGCTCGGATCCCACGCATCGACGTTTCTGTGTCGCGCTGTTTGGACCACACAGGGGCGGATACGACTTTCGCTCCCATATTTACGAGCTGAAGCAGCGCCGACCGCCTCACCTCCTCTGCAGACTGACTTCCCAAGATCGGGTCTTCCATGGTGCGCGCGCCAGTCGCCTCCGGATCGAGGAAGACGTCAAATCCTCGGATCAAGGCCTCACGCACCGAGGTTGAGAGGCAGGCGTGTGCGTAGAAGCCGACGATCAACACGTTACTGACACCTTCTTCTCGCAGCCACTCTTCCAGTCCGGTCGCGGTGAAGGCGCCATAAACGTCTTTCACGAACAGTCTTTCGGTACCAAATGCGGACTGCGGCCCCAGTCCGGGCGACAACTCTGCTCCCCAGCTTCCGGGAATAAATGCCTTGGACTCATGTGGCTTGTTGTGATGTTGCACCCAGGCGATGGGACGTTTCTCATCACGAGCATCCCGAACATGTTGTTTGATCCGGCCAAGCGCCTCGGAATGGTTCGGTACCGGCCGCAATCCCGTGGCTGAGAATTCGTTCTGTGCGTCGACGACAAGAAGAGCCTGCATGAAAAATTCCCCCTGGCGGAATTGGATTAGAAGTCTCTGCTCCCGTTGCAAATCTTTTTCTCGCGCGACCCCGACCTTAGCCATCCCCATTTTCATCGTCGACGTGAGTTGCGGAGACATCGGGACCAACTGAAACATTTTGGGAGGTCGAAGTCATGGGGCTCGATCGAGATCCGCTTGCTCGGGCGAGACGAAAAGCAGAATAAGCAGCAGTGTCGGTCCGGTTTATCAAGGATTTGCGATGCGCTTGATATCCGTCGGCTTCGTTTGATGTCGTGTTCTCTTCTTTTATGTTTCGATCATCTGCAAGGAGATGCGAAAGCAGTGGCGCTCGGTGAAATCCGACGTGTCCTGAGACCTGGCGGGTCTCCCTTCCTACTCGACTTTGAACAATCGCGATCAGGTGTCGGCAACTGGATTTCGCGGCTGCTTCACTCGCACGACCGGCTGAAAGATAACTCCGAGGAGCGGATTCTCATGCTCATGACACAGGTCGGATTCGCCGATGCTCAGAAGGTCGGCGAGCGGGCTGTTCTGTTTGGATTGGGACGGGCCGGTTATTTTCGGGCATGGGCTCGAATATCAGCGGTCAGCGATTCGTCTACTCTTTAAAGCTCCCAAACGACGAGACGAAATACGTTGTGTTTATGCCCATGAGTAGCTAAGAATGCTGAACCAAAGTTCCCTCAAATAAGGAGGAAGCTCGTGTTAGCGAGACTTGCACTGGTTTGCGCGCTTTCGACATCAGCCTTTTCGCAGAAGGCGACCGCTGGGGCGGAAGGTACTTACCTTGCAATTGGCGGCGGAACTCTAGTAGATGTGCGCACCGGCGAGGAACTCAGGAACACGACCATATTGGTCCGCGGCAACCGAATAGCGAAAGTAGATGTCGGCAGCAAGCTGGAGATTCCTAAGAGTGCACAGGTCATTGATGCGCGAAGCAAATGGATATTGCCCGGACTCATCGACATGCATTCCCACGTAAGCGATGTTGATATCGATATGCTGCCGCTTGAGCTTTATCTGGCGAACGGCGTTACAACTATCCGCGATCCTGGCGGTCACGTCACAGCGGCGCGGCTGGCCAGAGACGAGATCGAAACTGGCAAGAGAATTGGCCCACGGTTACTCTTCTGCGGCAACGTCCTGGATGGAGTGCCGCCCCTGCCTGCCACCGCTCTCATTGTGGACACGCCTGAGAGAGCGCGCAGCACCGTTACCTCCTCGCCGACCAGGGAGTCAGCTGCATTAAGGTTTACAACAGCATCCAGGAGCCCGAACTCGTAGAAATTGTTCGAACTGCCCACTCGCGCAACCTGCCCGTCATCGGGCATGTGCCTCGTACGTTGACGGTGACCCACGCCGTTGAGATTGGCATGCAGGGCCTGGAGCATATCCGCATTACTGGCAAAGAGATGCTGCCCGCCGATCAAGCCGAAAAGATCGATTTTCTTCCGCTGGCCACAAGGGAAACGCTACTCTGGCAGCAATTTGATTTGCAATCAGAGAAGATGCGCACGCTGATAGCATTTTTGGCTAAGAGTTTCCGCACGCTTGGATCAAGGAGCGCTGCGGACTGCGACAGTTTCGCTGTCGCGGCCGCCTCAAGGTCAGTACGGAAGCGACTTGGGATGCCTCAGCTATAACCTAGCCCGATGGTTCAGCATACGTCGCAAGTTCAATATGGAACTCGCGTACGCTTAGTACATGTGAACCGTTGAGCCTGGATCGAGGTACAGCCTACGCTCGGATCA
>Ga0126376_10000990_pt1 | contig 14870 bp, 10 predicted proteins | sample PanSoiMetPlot_15_FD_92760 | JGI IMG/M metagenome (GOLD analysis project Ga0126376, IMG submission 92760) | Tropical forest soil microbial communities from Panama - MetaG Plot_15 | ecosystem: Environmental > Terrestrial > Soil > Tropical forest > Bulk soil | place: Panama | collected 2016-02-17
AAGAGACGCTTTTTGCCGACGAACGCCTGCGTAAACAATTCGAACGCGAGGCGCGGCTGCTGGCTCGTTTGCATCATCCCGCGCTGCCGCGCGTCAGCGACCATTTTTCTGAAGCCGACGGGCAGTTTCTCGTAATGCAGTACATCCCCGGCGACGACTTGTCGGAGATGATGGCTCGTAAGCGAAGCCCGTTTCCCGCCAACCAGGTTTTGACGTGGGCGGATCAACTGCTCGACGCGCTCGATTATCTACACACGCAAGAGCCGCAGATCGTTCATCGCGACATCAAGCCACAAAATCTAAAACTGACGTCGCGCGGCCAGATCATCCTGCTCGACTTCGGACTCGCGAAAGGTCAGGCCGGAGAGATCTCGCGCGTCACGACCGCGGCAAGCATCTTCGGCTACACGCCGAACTACGCACCACTCGAGCAGATTCAGGGTCTCGGAACCGACACGCGCAGCGATCTGTATTCTCTCGGCGCGACTCTTTATCACTTACTGACCGGCGTCAAACCACCTGACGCACTCGCGCGTGCAGCAGCGATCGTAAACGGGCAACCGGATCCACTCGTGAAGGCGAGTGAAGCAAACGCCGCGGTCGCGCCGGAAGTGGACCATGTGCTTGAGAAGGCGATGGCGCAAAATCGCGAGCAGCGTTATGCGACTGCCGACGACATGCGCAAGGCGCTTCACGGCGCCGAGCAGGCTTCGACTATCGTCGAGCGCAGTGAAGCGCAGACGGTCCTGTTTCCATCGCCGCCAAAGACTGTCGCCACACCAACGCAAACCGTGGCGGGACAGGAAACCGTTGCCGCAACCGGCGAGACGACTGTGGTTCGTCCGCGCGGTAGTGCTCGAGGTATGCGCGTGTTTCCGATTGCGATCGCGGCCGGTGTGTTACTGCTGGCAGTGTGTGGGGTTTTCGGATTCTATGCGCTGCAAAGGCACAATCAACCAGTCGCGCAGATCGCTGCTGAGACGCCGAGTCCGATTGGTGGACCAGCGGTAAGCTCGGCTTCGCCTACTCCCGAGAGCAGCGCGAAAGCTGCAGTCCCTGACACGAAAAATGATGAGGTGCCGGCTGCGACTCCGAAAAAGAGTCCGCGCGAGGAAGCGAGGAAGACTCGAGAACAAGCGCCGAAAGAGACGCCGGACAATGAAGGTGAGGGACACGAAGGAGACGTGCGCGTTAATCCTCCGGACGTGCCGGTGCCGCCGGAGTTTGATGAACCCAATCGACCGCGCCGTCCGGGCGTTCGCGTGGTGCCCGGCGGCGTCATGATCCGCAATCTCCCCGACGGTTCACAGATCATCACTTTGTCGGACGGTATGAGAGTCCTGGTTACGAAGGACGGCAAACGGCAGGTCCTCAATCCACCGCGAGCAAACCGTCGTCGCGCAGTGCCGAAGCCCGCGCCGTCACCGCAATAACTTTAGTTTCGTTGCTCTAGAAGGAGAATCGAGATGAGGAAGTTGAATAGTATACGTGTAGCCTTGGCTCTGTTTGCCGTTTGTGTTTGCGTGGCGCTGCTCAGTTCGATCGGAGTTGCGGTGCGAGCGACGAGCGAAACTGCGGCTCCGTCAAACATCAGGGTCACGCCGCCCGCGCCTGTGTTCGATGACAAAGAGAGAGTCGCGGAGTTGATTCAACGGCGCGAACGCGTAGCCAAGAGCATCGGCCCGCAGTCGTTCATGATCCTCTTCAGCACTGAGCCGAGGGTTTACACCAACGACGTCGATTATCCTTATCGACAGGAGAACAACATTTACTACCTGACTCAACTGAAGCAGAAGGGCGCGACGCTCGTGCTCCTGCCGGGCAACACCAAGATGCGCGAGATTCTCTTCATGCCGCGCCGGAATCCGCAGGCCGAAACTTGGACCGGTCACATGTACAGTCCGGAGGAAGCGAATCAGCTTTCGGGCATCCGCGAGATCTGGAACGCGAGCGAGTTTGACCCATTCATCAAAGCGCTTCGCAATCGACAGCCTTACCGGCCAAAAGCGGAAAACATTTTCATGTCGGATCTGCCGGCTGACATGCCTTTGACTAACGATAACGGATACACGGCGTTGTTCGATGCGGCGGCAAAGGGCGACGCCGGATTGTTCATGCTCGTTCCCGGCCAGGGCGAGAGTCGTGAATACAAGCAGGAGCAACGTTTTGCTTCCGAGTGGGCCAGTACCGCGTCGGGTTTCAGCGTTAAGAATGCGTGGCCGATTTTTACGGAGATGCGTTTGGTGAAGTCGCCGATGGAGTTGCGTCTTTTGCAACATGCGATCGACATCAGCACGGAGGCTCATCAGCGAGCGTGGGCGATGGCCGCGACTGCGAAGTGGGAATACGAGGTGGACGCGGTGATGGCGTACACGATGAAACTCCGCAACGCGGATAACTGGGGCTATCCCGACATCGTCGGCTGTGGTCCAAACGCGACGACGCTTCACTACATTGAATCGCAGGGCGCAGTGAAGCCGGACGAGCTGCTGTTGATGGACGTCGGCGCGGAGTACGATCACTACACGGCCGACATCACGCGCACGTTCCCGGTGAATGGAAAGTTCACACCGTTGCAGGCCGCGGTGTATCAGATCGTTTACGACGCGCAGGAAGCAGTCGCGAAGGCGACGAAGCCGGGCGCGACTCTTTCAGACGTAAACCGCGCGGGCGCGGCGGTGGTGAGAGATGGTCTACTGAAGCTGGGCTTGATTACTGACCGCGATTCAGTGCTGCAGCAGCGCGTGTGGTTCATGCATGGAACCTCGCACTGGCTCGGCATGAACGTTCACGATGTTGGTGGCGGACATCCGATGGTGCCGGGCGCGGTATTTACCAACGAGCCCGGGATTTATATCAGGCCCGACGCGTTGGACCAGATGCCGTTTAATTGGAAAGCCGAGGACTGGGAAAAGTTCAAGGCTGCGGTACGGCCTGCGTTTGAGAAGTACAAAGGCATCGGCGTCAGGATTGAAGATGACATGCAGGTTACGGCGGATGGCGCGCGCTGGATGAGTGAAGCGCTGCCGCGAAAGATCAGCGATATCGAGGATTTCATCGCGAAGGCGCGCCGACCAACTGAGTAGAAGAAATATAGGTCCTATTGGACCAATAGTACCTATTTCTTCGCGGCTTGAATCGCTCGACGCGTATGCACCTGCGCGAGGTGGCGACGATATTCACTCGAAGCGTAAAGATCTGCCGTGGCATCGATGCCGTCACAAACGTGTGTGACCGCGGCTGCGATCGTGTTGTCGTCAAGGTTTGATCCAACCAATGCAGCCTCAACTGCTTTCGCGCGATAAGCTTTGACACCGACACCCGTGATGCCGATGCCGGCCGACTTACACGAGCCATCGTCGTTGAGCGCGAGATTCACGGCAACGCCCACAACCGCAAATCCGGAAGCAGGATGCGGCACTTTCTGATAAGCCTGCCCAAACTTGCCGCTGGGTTTCTTGATACGAATTTCTCGCAGTATCTCGCCCGGCTGAAGGTCGGTCGTAAGTAGATGCACGAAGAAATTCTCTGCTTTGACGGTTCGCTCTCCGCTTGTGCCCACTAAAACGAGATCCGCGTCGAGCGCAAGCACCGCGGCCGGCCAATCACCGGCAGGATCGGAATGCGCGACACTTCCGCCAATCGTACCTTTGTTACGCACCTGCACGTCGCCAATGCTGCCGGCACAAGCTGGCAACAGCGGACAGATGCTCTTCAGCAGATCGGAAGATTCCAACTGGTAGTGAGTGGTCGTAGCGCCGATCAGGATCTGGTCGCCCTCTTCACGAATGTACGAGAGCGACTTGATGCGTGCGATGTCGACGAGCAACTGCGGCTGCGCGAGACGCAGCTTCATCGCCGGAATGAGACTGTGACCGCCGGCCAGAACCTTCGCGCCATCGAGATCGGTCGCGAGCAGTGCAACAGCTTCTTCGAGTGTCGCAGGCGCCTGGTAATCGAATTGTGTAGGAATCATTTGTTCACTCCTCTCAATCAGTGGCCGTTGATGATCCGCCACACGTTCTCGGGTTTGATCGGCATATCAAGATGCCGCACTCCAAACGGCGCGAGCGCATCGACGATTGCACCGACGATTGCGGGCGTCGAGCCGATCGTGCCCGCTTCGCCCACACCTTTGACACCCAGCGGATTCACGGGCGAAGGCGTCTCAGTGCGATCGAGTTCAAAATTCGGAATATGTGAAGCGCGCGGGACGGCATAATCCATCAAAGTACCGGTGATTAACTGCCCGCTCTCGTCGTAGACCACTTCCTCGTACATCGCCTGTCCGATCGACTGCACAATGCCGCCGTGAACCTGTCCGTCAACGAGCATCGGGTTGATCACCCGACCGCAATCATCAACTGCGACGTAGCGCAAGAACTTGATGTCGCCCGTTTCTCGATCCACTTCGACCACGGCGATGTGCGTACCGAACGGGAACGTGAAGTTCTTCGGTTCGAAGAAGTAAGTTGCCGAAAGACCAGGCTCGGTGTCAGGCGGCAGGTTCTTCGCGACGTGCGCCTCGAGCGCGATTTCCTGCAACGTCAAGCTCGACTTGCCTTCAGTCTCCGGCTCCGGCAATGCGCCCGCCGGTGCTTCGCCAACAGGCACCACTGGTTCCGAAGTCCCGGCGGCACTCGCTGCCTTGGCTGCTTGAAGTGAATACTTTCCGCCTTCAAAAGCGACGCGTGAAGCATCGGCCTGCAGGATGTGAGTCGCAATCTTGTGAGCTTTCTCTTTCAGTTTCTGAATCGCGACAAAGACAGCCGTGCCTCCGACGGCAGTCGCGCGACTGCCAAATGTGCCGATGCCGTATTGGACCACGCCCGTGTCGCCGTGAATCACCGTGACGTCGTTGATGTTGACGCCCAGTTCATCGGCGGCGATCTGCGCGAAGGAAGTTTCCTGTCCCTGGCCGTGCGGCGATGCGCCGGTCAGGATCGTCACTTTGCCGGTCGGTTCGATGCGAACTGTCGCACTTTCCCAGCCACCGGCGGGCATCGCCTGAGATGGTCCAAGCGCGCAAATCTCGACGTAAGTCGACACGCCGATGCCGATCAGGCGGCCTTCGTCGCGAGCCTTTTTCTGTTCCTCCCGAAGCTTTGCATAGCCGGCGATCTCCTGTGCCTTGTTGAGTGCGGCTTCGTAGTCGCCGCTGTCGTAATCGAGACCGGTAGCCGTGTGGAAAGGAAACTCACTCGGCGCCGGAAAGTTTTTACGACGAACCTCCGCCGGGTCCGCGCCGAGCTCCGCCGCAACCAGATCGAGCGCGCGTTCCACGATGTACGTCGCTTCGGGACGGCCGGCGCCGCGATAGGCGTCGGTGGCCATCTTGTTTGTGAAGCACGCGGTGATGTTCATCTGGATCGCGGGGATCTTGTAAGCCCCGGACAGCATCAGGCCGGTCAACGTCGGAATCGCGGGTGTCAGGAGTTGGTGATACGCGCCGAGATCTGCAAAGACGCTGTAACGCAAGCCGGTCAAGCTGCCGTCATTCTTGAAGGCGACTTCGATGTCGCCCACCTGTCCGCGTCCGTGAATCGTGGCCTGGATGTTCTCGCGCCTCGTCTCGATCCACTTGACCGGTTTGCCGAGTTGCATCGAGATCCATCCGAGCAGCGCTTCTTCCGCGTAGACGTTTAGCTTTGAACCAAAGCCGCCGCCCACTTCAGGCGTGATCACGCGCAGCTTGTTTTCAGGGATACCAATCATCAGCGCGACCTGCGTGCGCATGAGGTGCGGGATCTGTGTCGACGACCAAAGCGTCAGCTCCTCTTCACCCGGAAAATAACGCGCGAGCACGCCGCGCGGTTCCATCGCAATCGGTGCCAGACGTTTGTGAAGCACGCGTTGCTTGACGGTGCGGTCCGCTGCAGCAAATGCGGCGTCGATGTCACCTTCGCCGGAAGTGAGTCGATAAGCGATGTTGTTGCTGAACGCGTCGTGAATGACTGGTCCACCCGCGGCTGACTGCTCGACGTCAGTGACCACCGGCAGTTCTTCGTAATCCACCACGATGAGGTCGGCCGCATCGCGCGCAGCATAACGATCGCTGGCAACTACCACTGCAACCGGATGGCCGACGAAGTAGACCTTGTTGGTTGCGAGCACGCGATGGTCCGGAACTTTCAGGTCCGGCAACGCGCCGGCGCACGGCACTGGTCCAATCTTGGCAGCAACGTCCTTGCCCGTGTAGACAGCCACGACACCCGGAGCCGACTCAGCGGCGCTGGTATCGATGCTGTTGATCTGCGCGTGTGCGTAGTACGAACGCACAAAGGCAACGTGCAGCGTGCCGGGCAGGGAAATGTCGTCGACGTAATGAGCGAGGCCACGGATGAGTCGCGGATCCTCGGTGCGCTTTACTCGTTGGCCCACGTAGTTACCCATGTAATTGTCGGTCATGATTGCCCCGCTTTCTTCGCCGCGTATTCGATCGCTTCAATGATGTGCTGGTAGCCGGTGCAGCGGCATAAATTGCCTTCCAGGCCGTGACAGATCTCTTCTCGTGACGGTGCAGCGTTGCGGTCGAGCAACTGGGCCGCGGTCACGATCATGCCAGGAGTGCAATAACCACACTGCAACCCATGCTTTTCCCAGAAGCCTTCCTGCACCGGATGCAGTTCGCCGTTTTTGGCGAGGCCTTCGATGGTTGTGACCTGCGATCCGTCGGCCTGAACGGCAAAGACTGTGCACGACTTCACCGCCTGCCCATCGAGCATCACGGTACACGCGCCGCAAAGCGACGTTTCGCAGCCGACGTGTGTACCGGTCAGGCCCAAAACGTCGCGGAGATAGTGGACGAGTAGCATGCGTGGCTCGACCTCATCGGTATGAGAGACACCGTTCACGCTGAGATTGATAGCCTTTTTCATGAGCTACCTCACTTTTGGAATTTTAATTTGGCCACAGATTAACACGGATAAGGCGCGGATTAGACAGTCGCCTTGTGTATCTGTCGCTTCAAACGATGAATCGTGCGGCGCACGACTTTGAGTTGCGCGTGGTCGTGGGCCGCGATGGCTGCTTCTCGCTGCGTCTTCAACTGGCGAATGCGCGACTTGATAGATGCCTTGTCGATGCCGACGGCGGAGTGATGCTCGTGTTGAATGCCCAGCGCGGTCGCCAGTCCCACCACCAGGCGTTCCTTGTTCATCTGCGTGTAGCCCTGGACGGCCTCGTGCTCGATGCCCTTGGCCATGTCGCGCAGCTCGGCGAGTGTCTTGTGTCTTAGTTGTTCGTATGTCAACTCTGCCATTGGAAGCTCCTGTTCACTGTTTCTGTTCTGCAAAGATTTGATCGAGATGATGTCGCAGGTGGTCCACGTAGTCGCGAATGAAATACTCGAGCGTGGTGGCTTCGCTTTTGTCCACCATTTTGAACGCAATCTGATCCAGGTTATGAGTAACTCGCGGCTTTGTCAGAATTGGAGCGGGTATAACCGAAGCCACGTGATGAAGGTGCAGGTTGTAAGAACTCCAGAGTTGGATCACCTCCGGCCACGACTCGTCCGCGTATTTCTGCGAACTCACCCATTCGTTCTGTTCGTAACCCGGAAACACCAGGTCGTCAGTGAGCTGCGCGCGCACGAATCGCTGATGATTGTTCGCCGCCGAGTCGACCAGATGACCGAGGATCTCGATCGGCGCCCAATCGTCAGGCGCGTCTTTTTGACGACTCTCTGCCGCGGGTATGTCGCGCAAACGTGCCGTTGCATCGACGACAGTGGCGCGAAAGTCACTCAAAAACTGAGCAAAATCGTTTTCTGTGGGCATGGAAGGCTGATCATAGGAAAAGTCTTTCCTTGACTGCAACCCACCGAAGTCTTAGTTTGTCATCGCTCAGAAGATTTGAAACACCGGAGACCTCGCGAAATGAAAAATCAACTCCCACGGATCCCCTTGTTTGTTCTCGTATGTTTGCTGCTCGCTGTTACGAACGCGGCGGCGCAAGACGGTCCTGCCTCAAAAGACAAAGACACCTACAACCAGCTAAAAGCCTTTTCACTTACGGGCGCGGTTGACGTCAAAGGCGTGGTGCTGAAGCGAGTTCGCTCACAGATCACGCTCGATGGCACGGTCTATCTCAGCGAGCCGGTGAACGGCCTGATCACGGGCGCTGTGTTCATCGGTGAAGGGAAGTTTGCCACCGAAGCTCCCACTAACGATTTCGAGAAAGACAACGTCAAACGCCTGCTCGGGACCGAGGTGATCGAATCTGACTTCAAAACCGCGGTTTTCAGGTTCACCGACAATACCGGTGTTCAACTTGCACCGACCAGGACGGGTGCGGCCAACGAGCGAGCGCAGAAACTCGCACGCGAAACCGACGAACGCATGTTGCGCGAGATCGGCGCCAACCTCCCGGCGCGACTCGCGATCTCGATGTTGAATAACGAAAAGCCCGGCTTCTTCTTCGCGCAATTCGACGGTGGCAAGCGCGGTCGCTTCTCCATGGTCCTCGACTATCAGAATCGTATTCCCGTCGCCAACTTCGATATCAACGGCGGTGAGAAGGGTTTGATCTGGTCCTACAACACTGACCTGTATGGCCCGGAGGTGTGGGAGGCCTTCTATTCACTCGAAGACTACCAGCGCGGCACGGTTACTTACTCGGATGCGAACGATCAGATTGACGTGAAATCGTATCGCATGGATGTCGACCTGCGTGACTACAAGGATCGAGTCAAACTAAACGTGCGTATCGAAGCAGAGCCTTATCAACCAAACGTGCGCGCTATATCGTTCAGAGTCGGCGAGGATCTCGGCGAGTACGAGAATCAGCGTCTGAAAAAGACGATGCGCGTGGTCTCGGTTCGGCGTGATGGCGTGGATCTGCCCGCGGTGCAGGAAAATTGGGAAGGCGGCTTTACCGTCTTTCTGCCTGAATCACTCAAGGCGGGTGAAAAACTTGATCTCGACATGTCGCTCCAGGGCGACTATCTGAGGGAGGCTGAGGTCGTCGAAAATTGTTACTACCCGCGTTCGAATACCACCTGGTTTCCGCGTCACGGTTATCTCGATCGGGCTACATTCGATATGACTTTCCGTCATCCGAAGAGTCTTCACGTGGCGAGCGTGGGTTTGCGCACCAGTGAGGAGATCGATCCCGAAGACAAGAACTTACTCGTTACGAAATATCAGATGTCGCATCCGGTCGCGCTCGTCACCTTCGCGCTTGGCCCATTCAAACGATACACCGACTCGATCAAGTGGGAAAAAGGTGGCGCGCCGACACCGCTCGAGTTCAACTCGTTGCCGGGCGACTACCTCCCGATTAAGGAGGATTTCATTCTCGCCGAACTCAACAACTCGGTCAGATATTTCACGGTGCTCTTCGGCGACTATCCGTATCCGACCTTTGGCGCTGCGTTTCATCCGTTTGCATTTGGGCAGGGATTTCCTACGTTGTTAATGATTCCGGACGCAGATCGCGCCAGCAAGTACACTTACCGGTTCATTGCCCACGAGACAGCGCACCAGTGGTGGGGCAACATCGTCGCGTGGCGTTCGTATCGAGACCAGTGGCTCAGCGAAGGTTTCGCGGAATACTCCGGGATTCTTTATACCGGGCTGCGCAGCGGTCCCGGTGCGAAAAGCGATTTGTTGGGGCAGTTGCGATCGTCGCTCAAAGATCCGCCGCGGACGACTTCGGGAATCGGCAAGGGCCGGCTCGTCGATGTTGGTCCAATCATCCTGGGCCACCGGCTCTCCACCAGCAAGACGCTCGGCGCGTATCAAACTCTCATCTACAACAAAGGCGCGCTGGTCCTGCGTATGCTGCATTTCATGTTGAGCGATCCGAGTAGCGGTGAAGGGCAGGGGTTCTTCAACATGATGACTGACTTTGTCGAGCGCTACCGTAACAAGACGGCCTCGAGTGATGACTTTCGCTACGTGGTCAACGAGCACTTCGCGAAGTCGCCGATTGCTCGCAAGTATGGAATGCAGAACCTCAACTGGTTGTTCGCGGAGGAGGTTTATCAAACAGCTCTGCCGTCTTACGAGATGCAGTACAAGCTCGAGGATCAGCCTGACGGAAAGGTCTTGCTGTCAGGCACGATTACGCAACAGAACGCACCGGAAGATTGGTTGATGGTCCTGCCGGTGAAGATCTCATTTGGCGACAAGAAGGAAGGGTCCGGGACAGTGTTGGTGCAGGGCGCGTCGAGCCCGTTTCAAATCAAGCTGCCGATGAGGCCGAAGAAAGTCGAGCTCGATCCTGACCACTGGATCATTTCCGAGAAGGTGTCGACCAAGGGCAACTGATGCCACTGTTGCAGACTCTTAACGAATAGATCAATTTCGGAACCGGAAAAGCTGCGGGTTCGTTTAAGTGGCATGCGGTGGCTGTGGCGATTATCAAAGATCTTTGCGTTGTTCGCGATCTTGTTGTTCATCTTCGTGATCACGGGCGCTTCAGACTCGCTGATGTTTTACGCCCGCGTCGCCAGGCTCTACACGCAGAATCCTGACACCAAGCTGGCAATGCCGCTGGAAGACGTGTCGAAGCGAGCTATCGCCGACACTTGGCAAGCGCCACGCGGCACCGGCCGCCATCATGAAGGCCAGGACATCTTCGCGCCGCGCGGAACTCCGATCCTCTCCGCAACTCGAGGCATTATTCTCAAGATTGGTGAGAACACCCTGGGTGGGCAAACAGTTTCAGTAATCGGCTCGGGCGGTCGAATTTACTACTACGCGCATCTCGATTCTTACGCGCGGGGAATTGAAGTAGGTGACCCGGTTACGACTCGCACGGTGCTTGGTTACGTTGGCACCACCGGAAACGCGCAAGGAACGCCGCCGCACTTGCACTTCGGTGTCTACACTCTTACCGGCGCGATCAATCCCTTGCCGTTGTTAACCGACCGCACCGCTCCTCGCCAAGCCAGAAGCAGTACGCTCGTCAGTCGAAAAGTCTGAGCAGAGTTTTGTGTTCTCAGTGTCTTTGTCATAACATTGTCGCGCCCTGCGCTCTAGTTTTTGTTTCTCAACAACTCAATAAGACATTCGGAAGGAGCTAACGCATGCGAATGCGATCCCGGTATCTCCCTGTCTCGATCCTTGTTCTTTCGCTAATCATTTCCGTATTTCTACTGACGCCTCGATCGGAGGCGAATAATTCGCCTCAGGATCCACAAACACCACCGGCCGGTGGTCCGGGCCAGGAGCGTTTCGGCCGTCAGGAACAATCACCTGAGCCAAAACCTTACGATCGTGTGATCACGAAAGACGCGAAGTCAGACGAAGGCGTCTTCACCATTCACACGATCAAAGAAAAGGTCTACTACGAAATCCCCAAGAGCGAGCTCGGCAAAGAGTTTCTCTGGGTGAGCCAGATCGCTAAGACGACGCTGGGTGTTGGTTATGGCGGTCAGGCCGCCGGCAACCGAGTGGTGAAATGGGAACGCAAGGGCAACCGCATTCTGCTGCGCAACGTTTCGTACGACGTTGTTGCCGATCCGAAACTTCCGGTGTCACGCGCGGTCCAGGCCGCTAACAACGACACCATCATCATGGCATTCAACATCGAGGCGTTCGGCAAAGACGACTCCGCCGTGATTGAGGTCTCGAAACTGTTCACGACTGAAGTCACCGAGTTCAGCGCGCGCACGCGCCTGCGTGCCCGCGGCTTCGACGCTTCGCGATCGTTTATCGAAAAGACGAAGTCGTTTCCGACGAACATCGAAGTTGAAGTCTCACAAACTTACACTTCGCCTCCGGACCTGAATCCGGGCGGCGGCGGTGGTGGACCACAACCACAACCGAATCCGAACCCGTTCGCGCAGGGCATGCGTGCCGGAACTAACGCGACCGTAGTCATGCACTACAGCATGGTCAAGCTACCTGAGAATCCGATGATGCCGCGTCTCTTCGACGAGCGCGTAGGCTACTTCACTGTTGAAAACCACGACTACGGTGTTGATGAACAGCGCGCTCCGAAACGCACTTACATCACTCGTTGGCGTCTCGAGAAGAAAGATCCGAACGTCGCGATCTCAGAACCGATCAAACCGATCGTTTACTACGTAGATCCGGCGACGCCGACGAAGTGGGTGCCGTGGATCAAGAAGGGAATCGAGGATTGGCAGCCTGCTTTCGAGGCCGCTGGTTTCAAGAACGCGATCATCGCGAAAGAGGCGCCGTCGAAGGCCGAAGATCCGTACTGGGACCCTGAAGACGCGCGCTACTCCGTAATTCGTTACCTGCCATCGACGATTGAGAATGCCTCAGGACCACACGTGAGCGATCCGCGCACGGGTGAGATCATCGAGTCGGACATTCAGTACTACCACAACGTGATGAACCTCCAGCGCGACTGGTACTTCCTGCAGGTTGGACCACTCGACGCGCGCGCGAAGAAACTTCCGCTGCCCGACGATCTGATGGGCCGTCTGGTCGAGTATGTGATCGCGCACGAAGTCGGGCACACGCTCGGTTTTCAGCACAACATGAAGGCGAGTTCTGAGTATCCGGCTGAAAAAGTTCGCGACTTGCAGTGGCTCAAGACGATGAGCCACACGCCGACGTTGATGGACTACTCACGTTTCAACTACGTGGCCCAGCCCGAAGACAACATTCCGCCTGAGAACCTGATTCCGCAGATTGGTCCATACGACAAGTGGGCAACGATGTGGGGTTACAAACCGATTCCGGGCGCGAAGACTCCGGACGACGAAAAGAAGACGCTTGACGAGTGGGCTCGCGAACAGGATGCGAAACCCTGGCTACGTTTCTCGACGGCCGACGCGCGCGGTTCCGATCCAGGTGAGAACACGGAAGCTGTCGGCGACGCTGACGCAGTCGCCTCAACTACGCTCGGTATCAAAAACCTGAAGCGAGTTGCCGACATGCTCCTGCCGGCAACGTCGCATCCGGGCGAGCCGTACGACGATCTCGATGAGCTGTATGGCCGCATGTTGGGCCAATGGGCCACTGAGCTGAATCACGTCACCGGAATTGTCGGTGGCTTCAATTCACAGCAGAAACATGCGGGGCAGGATGGTGTGCGGTTTGTGATCGTTCCGAAAGAGCGCCAGGCCGCGGCGGTGCGTTTCCTGAATGAGAACGCTTTCGCCACTCCGACCTGGGCGTTGAAGTCTGAGATTCTGCGACGTATCGAGGCAGCAGGAGCGCTGGCGCGCGTGAACCTGGCGCAGGAGCGTATTTTGAATTCGCTTTTGAACAACGCGCGGTTCGACCGGCTGGTCGAGCAGGAAGCGATTGACGGCGTTGCTGCGTACAAGCCGGCAGACTTCATGGCGGACGTTCGCAGAGGTATCTGGAGCGAGCTTGAAGGCACTGGCCCGATTCGCATCGACGTCTATCGACGCAACCTTCAGAACTCGTACATCGATCTGCTGTCGAACAAGTTGAACGTGCGCCCGTCAGTGACCGATGACTATCGGGCGTTGATCAAAGCTGAATTGCGTGATTTGAGTAACGCAATCGCGGCGGCAAGCGCTCGGGCAACCGATCGACAGACGCGCGCGCATCTCGCGGACGCTCGGGATCAGATCGCGAAGGCGCTGGATCCGAAGTTCGCACCGCCTGCGGCTCCGCCGCCGACAACCTTCCCGTTCGGGTTTGATGATGAGTTTCAGTTCCACTCGTCATCGACGTCGTTCGAAGACTTCGATTCGAGCAGTTGCTGGCCGGATTACGCGATTCGGATCAGACCGCCAAAAGAGTAATAAAGCAACGAAGGGGTCGATTTGCTTGGATCGTTGTAGGGGCGGCCCTCCGTGGCCGCCCTTCTTCGCGATTACGCTACGACGATTTCACTCGTTCGTGATCGAGCAGGTTCGTGGTGTGGTCGGTGACGCTTACTGGAATCGGGTTTGTGAGTGGTCTGTCAGTTAATTCGGGTGGCGGCGAGACTACCTGGTCCAACTGCGGTTGCTGTTCCGCGTCGGGGCGGATCAAAAGTCCCGCGAGAATGTGACCCACACCGGATGTGATCGGCAACAGTCCCAACAGCCAGATGACTCTAACAAGTGACACCACTTCGAACGGAATCCTTGCGACGATCTCAGGCGGAAGTTTTAATACCAGTGAGGTTGACAGGAAGTAGAGGAAAACAGTGAGACCCGTGCCTGAGAAGATCGAGACTATGCCGTGGGTGATGTGCTTCTCACGTCGTTCCGCGGCTGTCTTCTTCCTTCTGAGACTCATCCACGACCGGCGCTCCTCACGGGATTTCGCCTTCTGTAAAGATTTATTTAATTTCTCTGCAGATTTAGGTTGAGTCTTTGCAATTTCCTGGTTCAAGTGATCGAGAGCACGCGAAACCTCCTCGGTCACTTGATCGACCTTGAGATTGCTCATCATCTTGCGGATCTTCGGCAGCGGGCCTCGATCGCTTCTCGCAATCGCCTCACTGAGCGAGACTGCCTTTCCAATAACTTTGAGGTTCGCTCCGCAGACACGGCAATACTGGACGTTTGCCTGAGCTTCTGTACCGCATTGTGGGCAATACATGGTTTACAAAACGTCCTTGGGACTAATTTGGTTCCAATCCGCGTTATTCCGTGAAAATCTGCGGCTCAAGTTACTCGTAGCTAAGCGCGTCGACCGCATCTTGACGGGCGGCCTGAAGAGCCGGATAAAGCGCGCCGATGCTGCCTCCAATCAATCCAACAGCCAACGAAATAAGCACCCAGCGAGGTTCAATCTCGATCGCCAAACTCGTGGTTCGCGTGATGACAAGTTGCGCGAGCATCGTCAGCAAGACTCCGACAACCACACCAAGGAAGCTCACGATGATCGCTTCCTGCTCGATAACCCACGCAATCGCCGTCTTCGACATCCCGAGCGACTTGAGAATCCCGATCTGCCGCGTCCGCTCAGTGACCGTAGTGTACA
>Ga0126376_10000991_pt1 | contig 14866 bp, 11 predicted proteins | sample PanSoiMetPlot_15_FD_92760 | JGI IMG/M metagenome (GOLD analysis project Ga0126376, IMG submission 92760) | Tropical forest soil microbial communities from Panama - MetaG Plot_15 | ecosystem: Environmental > Terrestrial > Soil > Tropical forest > Bulk soil | place: Panama | collected 2016-02-17
AGACAATGTGGCGCGTTCCCGTGTGCAGTACGCCGGTGGCCGGAATAGTGAGATGACTCCCTAGCGGGACCTGCATCGTGACGTTTACGAACATCCCCGGTTTGAGGGCTAAGCCGGGGTTCGGGAAAACCAGACGCGCCCGTGCCGTACGTGTGGTCATATCGACGTCGGGATAAACGAAATCCACTCGTCCGCGGAACACCCTGCCAGGATACGAGTCAACGGTTAAGCTCGCTGAAGTCCCTGCGCGAATCCGCCCAAGATCATTCTGAAAAATCTGTGCAAGAACCCAAACGGTCGAAAGATCAGCAACGGTGTAGATCTTCGTTTCTGGTTGTACGTAAGCATTTGGGAGCGCGTTGCGCTCGGTGATATAGCCGTCCACAGGAGAATCAATTTCGAATTCTTGCGAGGCTTGCCCCGTGGACTCGAGCCTGGCAATTTCTCGTTGCGGGATACTCCACTGCTTCAGACGCTCTTTGGAGGCATCGAGCAAAGAGGCAACTCCAGAGGCAACTCCGGGAACCGTGCTTTGCGATAAGCTCTGCGCGTTTTGCTTTGCAACGAGATATTCGCGCTCGGCGGCAGCCAATTCAGGGCTGTAGATAGTGAACAGCGGTTGTCCTTTGCGGACGTATTGATAGGTCGCATCTGCGAAAACCTTTTGGATGTAGCCCGAGAATCGTGTCTGTACGTACGAAATTCTTCTTTCATCCATCGCAACCGTTCCAGTCACACTCATCTGGTCCTTCACTGGCTTACGCTGGACCTCCGCGAATTTCACGCCTATGGACTGGAGCCGCTCAGGTGAGAGTTGTACCGGCGCCAAGGGAGTTTCGCTGGGCGTCGCGACTGAGCCTTGTTGCACAGTTGCCTGAGTCTCAGCTTGCTTGTCGTGCGCTGCCGAACGGTTTCTGACTTTCCACCAAGCCACTGCCAACGCACTTGCCAGGGCGAGGTTGCCGATCAAAGCCACCGAGAATGCTTTTCGATAGTTCGTCATGACCGTGCTCCTTAGCGCAGCGACAATCCGGTCGCTCGTTCGATCTGTGCCAGAGCAGTTTCACGCTCGGCGAGCGCCTGCCAGTACTCCTCGTCGAGCTTCAGCACGTCGAGAAAGGAAGCCAGCAGGGCTTGAAAATCCTGGCGGTTCGATTGATAGGCGGCGAGGCCGGCTTGCAACTCAGCGTGCGCCTGCGGAATCAGGCCTTCGCGGTAGATCTTTGCCAGTTCGGCGGACTTTTCCGCGACCAGTAACTGCTGACGAAGTTCGGCAGCAACCTGCTGCGATTGCATCTCGTGTTCGCTGCGCGCCTGATTCTGGTCGGCTTGCGCTTGCGCAAGTTCCGGTTGCTGCTTCCGGCTTTTGTAAATCGGGATACGAACACCGAGTGTCAGCATGTAATAGGCGCGGAATTGAGTCGGATCGGTCCGCTGCCACATGTACTGCACGTTGAAATCGGGGTAGAAGTCTTTCCTGGCGAGGTCGACCTGAAGGCCCTGCTTTTCGATCATTTTCTCCGCGCCGGCGATCTCGGGATTGTTGGCCTGCGCCGCGGCGAGAAGTTGGTGATAGCTGTAGGGGACTGGAGTTTCCGAAAGCTCAGTGGCAGCAAGATCCGGCGAAGATTGCGGACGATTCAGCAACTTTTTCAGTTCCGACTGGGTCTTTCCTGCTTCCAATTCCGTCTCCACGACTTCTCTGAGAAGTTTCGTTCGCTGGAGCTGTGCCTGGATCACCTCTTGCTGGTTTCCCATGCCGCTTCGGTAGTGCGCCGTGGCGGCTTCTTCAACCTGCCGAAGAAGTTCTCCGTCGCCTTCCAGGATTGCCCGGCGTCTTGCGAGAAACGCCAATTGAAAATAGGCAGCTTTTACTTGAGTGAGGACCGTCAGGCGGACGGATTCGTACCTCTGCTTTGTTACGTCCGAGTCCTTCCTGGCGATTTCATTTCGTAGTTTGAGCTTCCCTGGATAAGGAATGTCCTGCGAAAAACCGAACCCGAGATAAGCAAAGTCACTGTTGGTGTAGCCAGCGAAGGGGCGGGGACTGCCGACACTTACGTGCTGTAAGACGAACTGCGGGTCGGGCAGTGTCGAGACTTGCGTCGGGACCTGTTTCGAGCCCTCCCACTGGTACCGTGCAGCTTGAATCTGCGGATTATTCCGCTCGGCTTCATTGAGCAAATCCGACAGCGCCACCGGCTTGTCCAGCAAAGGGGAATCCTGTACCTGCCCAGTGACTGGTACGGTGAAAAACAGAAGATTTGCGAAAACTACCCAACAAATGCCCTTCATAATCTGTCCCTTTCCTAGAGTTGCTTGAAGCACGGAGACACACGTTTTCAATCGCAGAATCACCAGCAGGCACACGACGAGACACACTTTGCCTTCTGGCCAGTTAGGACAGTTTCAGATCAAGAATGTGCAGAGAAAGGATTGAAGTAGGGGAGGAGAAACATCTTGCCCTATATGCAGGTAATTCAGTTGGTGAATCGGATGAGGAATTCTTGCCGCGCGAGAAACAATGTGCGAAATCGTCGTCAGGCCAAATTCGAAAGCCTTTTGTTGGCGGTCCGGAATAGGGGCTCGAGACAGGTCGCAGCACGAAGAATTTGGCCCGGCGCTAATTTTCACGTCGCTGTTTCCCATATCCATCTGATTGCACTGCGACTCAGTCGCCGGTGTGACACACTCGATTGTTTTGGAGGAAAGTTGCGCGCAAAGCGAAAGAGGCAAGGGGCCGAGCCCGAACAGAGCCAGCGCCTCAATAATTGTCAGGAATCGCTTCATCGTCTTCCAGTCTAACACGCGCCTTTCGTCAATAGAATGGCTCCGTTGAGGGACATCTTCTGTAGTACCGGTCACAATTTCAGGTGAGCCCCATCACAGTGGTCTACCCTAGCGGGGTCAGAAAGGGTGCATACTTTCTTTTTGGGTTAACTGATTTCGTTTGTGAAAGTCTTGGTAGGGGCGGTGGGATCGAATTCCTCTAGACGTTGAAGACGCGCAGGTTGCTGATTTTAGGAACAGCCAAAACCCAGAGAAGTCCTAAATCCGCTTAACCGAGGTACACCGCGGGCACACGAAGAGGGATATAATTCGGCGGAAACGAGTTGGTGGGCAAGCCTTCGGAAAGAACCCGCGAGGCTGACTAACGCTAAACGATCTTAGTTACTGAACTAGGACTATGCGATCCAGAAGCATGGTTCTAGGGACGCGGCGGCATGAACGTGGCCGGCATCGGTGTTTGAGTTGATGAACTCTTCGGGGTTGGACCAGTTCGAAATCTCCCGCATTTCGTGGCCATCCCAACTGCTCAAATGAATTAGATGTTTCTGAGCAAGATCCGCAAGCTCTTCGCGGATGCGCCGCTCCGGCAAATGATAATAGGCGGCCAACTGTGGTATCCGAAAGCATACTGATCGATGATGAATTTTGGTGAGTCGAAGAACTTCTTTTCTCAGGTCCGCAATGGCATTCATGGCTGCAACTCCCAATCTTGCGATTCAAGCGGATGCTAGCTCACGGCCAAGCGAAAAGCGAGTTACAAGGGTTACACCTCCTGTCGAAGCAAAAGCGAATACCCGCGTGCCGGCGTTCAGTGGCAAGCGGCATTTCTCCTCAGTTTAGGATGTGATAGCTCAGACACGCGGCAGCGCCGGTGGGTGCAGCATTACTTGTTACGCGGAAACCGACGCCCGATGTCCTGCCCGTAATTTGGTAGGTGCGTCCAACGGTCTGATTGCAGGATATACCGAGCAAATTTCCCAGAGATGAGTCCTCTTGCACGAAAATCTGGCTTTGGTCGGTGACAACGGTCGTGTAGACGTTGATGGACGTCGCCGCAGGCGGAAATGCAACGGACCCAGCCGCAGCGTTTGCGCACTGCGCCTGGTAGCTGACACAGTTCGATGCCGTGAAATACGCGGGAGTCGTGACTCCCCCATCGAAGGTAAAATTGTCCTTAGGATTCGTGGATTGGCAAAGGGCGCCAGACTCTTCCTTGTTCTGCCAGCATACGGAGCTCCCATTTCGCATCCGCAAGGTGCCGCTGGACGGAAGATTCACGCCGGAAGGAGTTGTGCCCATATCGATCTGCAAGACTCGATTCGTGTGGATCCCAAAAATGGCCGCTTGCCGCGTTCCGCTCATCGTGAACTCTCCCGCGGCTGCACCGGTAAGAGCGTCGCCAACGTCAATCACGAACAATGCGTTCTTCATGTCGATGTCGATTGCTCCGGCATACATGCGGCGGTAGAAGCAGCCGAGAATCCATTCATTGCCACTTTCGATAAAACCGGTTTCGCATCCCGTGACTCGTGATGAACCTGTGTTGCCGTCACCAAGAGACGACGCCCAAAGTACAGAGCCGGTGTAGTCGGCCGTCGCGATAAATTCGACTAAAGAACCATCTCCCGCGTACGCCAAGCCACCGCCCGAGTACGAATCCCCGCAAAAGCTGAAATATCCCGTGGGAATAAGCGGACAGCCGACGTGGTTGACCGAAGTCAGTCCGAGCTGCGCGCTCCCAGAGACCGAAAAGTTCTGTCCGGGCGAGAGAAAGGAGTAGGTGTAGGTTGTCGGCATGACGCAACCAGGTGTCGGCGGCCCACAAATCGGGAACGATCCATTCACCGCGTTCGACGGATCAAAGGTTACGTTGGCAATCTGCACGATCGCGCCGATTCGATTCGATTGTTCGGCGTAACGGTCGGTATTCGTCGGATCGGACGTGGACACGGTGACAACATTTGCAGTCCGGCTGATCGCAAATATCGACACCGGGGTTGAACTGTTGGAAGGTGATATGGCCGTAAGAGAGGAGATGCTCGCGCTTTGGGCGAAACCAAGAGGTGCGAATACGACGCAAGCAAAAAGTAAATACATACACGGCTGGAAGGACAGTCGCATTGAAGGCCTCGAACAAGTGAAATACCAGGGTGATTTGCGTCTCTATCCAATCCGAATTTGTGGTGCGCCACGTAAAGTTCAGTTGAATGCTTCGTGAATTCCGTTTGATTCGAGCGCGAAAACGCACCAGGCGGTTATCTGTTGTCCTGGCAACCGCCTGGGTTTGACTAACTTCAGTTGACCGTGAGAGTAACCGCGCCGCTGTGCGTGATCCCGCCGCTCACGCCGCTGACGAGGATCGAGTACGTTCCGGGCGCGACGCCTATCGTGGAAACGGTGAATGAAGCAGAACCAGAGCCGCCGGTGATGACGTTCGTGGGGTTGAAGCCAACTCCCGCGCCCGCAGGGAGACCGGAGACCGACAACGTCACGTTCCCTGTGAAGCCACCTGTAGGAACAATGTTAACGGCGTAGGTCGCGTCCGTGCTGGCGCTAACGGATTGTGCTGTTGGCGTAATACTGCCGCCAAAATCGCCGGCCGAAGAGTTCACATTCAACTGGATGGTCGTGCTTTTCACGTCACTGCCGCTCTGCCCGGAAAGAGTCAGCGTGTAGCTTCCCGTCGGAGTCGAAGCGGAGGTCGTGATGATTAGGGAGGAGGTTCCCGCGCCGCCCATGATCGTCACTGGAGTGAACCGGAACGTGGTATTTGCCGGCACTCCGCTAAGGCTGAGTGTTGTGCTGCCAGTGTAGCCGTTCAGCGAAGTGACGTTCACGGTGTAGTTCGCTCGCTGACCGGCAATGACAGTGTTTATGGTCGGAGAAATGAAGCCGCTAAAGTCGGCGCTGTTGTTTACATTCAGTTCGCGCTTGCCGCTGTGCGCGAGCGCTCCGCTCGTGCCGGTAATCGTCAGAACAGAAAGCCCGCTCGGCGCGTTGGCCGGCGGTGTGACCGAGAGAGCCGACGTGCCCAACCCGCCAGATATTACCGGCGGATTAAAACTGACGATGGAACCGGCAGGAGCTCCCGTGGCGCTAAGCGTGACGTCGGCGGTGAAGCCGTTGACCGGTGAAACCGACACGATGTAGCCGGCTGTCTGACCTGCGGCGATGAGCTGCCCTCCCGGCGCGATGTCCCCGGCGAAGTCCGCGGAAGCGGGATTAACTACCAGCGTAATGCCCGTGGAGTGGGTCACTCCGTTGCTTGCAGTGGCTGTAAGAGTCAGTGTGTACGTGCCCGGCTCCGTGGCCGAAGACGTGTTCACAGAAAGCAGGGCCGAACCGCTCGCAGCGGTAATGGTAGGCGGCGTGAAAACGTTTGTCGCGCCACTCGGCAAACCAGTCAGAGACAGCGTCACGTCATATTCGGAGCCGTACAACGCGCTAATCGATACGGAATAACTGGTGTTTGCGCCGGCGTTCACGGTTTGCGAAGTTGGCGAAGAAAAGCCGGAAAAGTCTGGAGTCGTCCGCGTTGAAAGGAAGAAACCTAGCGGATCGGCCGCCACGATATCGAGGAAGCCGTCACCGTTGAAGTCCGCAACGGCTGTAATCGTTTTGGGCGATGTCGCCGGGTTGACCGTGAACGTTCCATCGCCCCGGCCCAGCAAAACGCTGTGCGCCACGAAGAGATCAAGGTGGCCATCCTCGTTGGCGTCGCCCGTCGACAAAGACTGGCCCGCCTCCTCCAGCCCGACCGCTGTCAGGGGAGCCAGAAACGTTCCGTCGCCCGCTCCAGAAAGGACATCGACGGCTCCGGTGCACGGCCCGTTTTGCGAAGCGCAGTTCTGGTAGTAGAACGCCAGATCCAGCTTCCCGTCTTCATCGAAGTCTGCGGTGGCCACGCCGGTCTGATCGTTCGAAAAGCCGGGGACAGTATCGATCGCTTTCGCGACGCCGAATGTTCCGTCGCCGTTTCCGAGAGCCAGGGCAGCAATTTCGTCGCCAGCCGTCGTGGTATAAGTCAAAACCAAATCCAGCTTTCCATCAGAATTGAAATCGCCAAGCACTGGCGCGCTGGAGATCGCCACATCGGAAGGCGAAACAGCGTTCGAGGCCGCCGCGGTGAACGAGCCGTCGTTATTGCCACTCCAGAAACAGATTGAGCCAGCTGGATGGCCGCAGGGCGCAAGCAGGTCCAGCTTGCCGTCGGCATTCGCGTCCGCCGCGACTAAAAATTGTGGCAGCGAGTTTACAAACGACGGCGAGGTCGAAACCGCCGGCGAGCCAAACGTACCGTCGCCGTTCCCGGGGAATACGACGACTGCCGATCCCTGACCCGAAGTTGCGCCCACCACGGTCAGATACTCCGCAATATCCAGTTTGCCGTCGCCATTGAAATCTCCAGTCACGAGACTAATGGCGCTCGTTGTCACAGGCCCGATCAGGCCAAGCGGCGTCGAAATATTGGGTTGAATGGGCGGATGCAGCAGGAATGGCGCCGAAAACGTTCCGTCGTTGTTCCCCAGCAGCACCGAGACAATCCCATCACCGTTCAGCGTCGCGACGTCCTGCTTGCCGTCGCCGTTGAGATCCGCGATTGCGAATTGCCGGGTGCCCGTCGCGGCAGCGCCGGTTGTGCCATGGCCGATTGGCGCGTTGTACGCGACGGAAGTCGTCGGCGCGCTTACTTCGAAAATGACGCCATTAGACATTCCGCCCCCGGGAGCTGGATTAAGTACGGTCACTACGGCCGTCCCAGCTGCGGAAATGTCAGCGCTGGTGATCGCCGCCGTCAGTTGGGAGCTGTTCACAAACGTGGTCGTTCGCGCGCCTCCGTTCCAGAGCACGGTTGCGGCAGAGACAAAGCCCGTTCCGTTCACAGTCAACGTGAACGCCGCGCCACCCGGAGCCGCGGAATCGGGCACCAGCCTCTGTTGCACATATGGAATTGGATTGTTTGCTGCCACTGCAATCGATGACGAAAAACTCGCCAGGAAAAGCATGGCGAGAGAAAGCCGGCTCGTTCTCATGCTGGGGACTCCTTTGAGTTTCGGACGATTTCTGCGGCCTCGGAATCAAATTCGGACGGGAACAGCGCGGCGTGAACCGCGGGAATTCTCCGAGGACGTGCGAGGGTAACGGGAATCGCACGTGTTTCGAATTAAAGTTGCTTCAATACTCGTTGAAGCTATCCGCGATTGTTTATTAGAACGGCAAATCGAACCAGCACAGCCGTGACAGAAAGTGTTTCGGAATTTGGTCACGCTCATGAATGTCTTGTGAGAATCTCGCAGGGCCGCGAACCACGAACATATGTTCGGCGGCGCGGCTCGCATCCACAAAATAAAACTCTCGTTCGCACGTGCGTAACAATTTCATCGAATTATCTAGGATTAGAACCACACTTCCTCCCGAGCCCTGGATGAAATGGAACGATGGACATCACTTACCTAGGTCACGCCGGCTTTTACGTTGAAGCGGAGCAGTTTGTCCTGGTCATGGACCCTTGGTTGTCCCCGGAAGGTGCCTTCGACTCCGCATGGTTCCAGTTTCCCTGCAACCATCATTTGGCACCCTGGCTCTGCGAAGCGCTGCGCCAAACGAAGAAAGAACGCTTTGTCTACGTAAGCCACGAGCACCGGGATCATTTCGACCCCAGCTTTCTCGCAAAACTGCCACTGCAAGATGTCACGTTTTTGGTGCCGCGATTCGACCGTCCCGCGCTGCGCGAAGAGCTTGCGAAACTGAACCCGAAAGCTATCGTGCCGGTCGATCACGGCGCCCACGTACCGCTTCCGGGCGGCGCCGCGCGGCTCTTTCTCGACGACGGCGGAATCAATCGCGACTCGGCCATTCTGGTCAAATCTCGTGGGCAGTCGTTTCTGAACATGAACGACTGCAAACTCTATGATGAGGTGGCAGACATCGCGCGCACCGAAGGCCCGATTTCCGTATTCACGTGCCAATTCTCGGGCGCCACTTGGCACCCGACTTGTTATGAATACGAGCCTGCGGAGTACTCCCGCATTTCCGCCCATAAGCTCAAGAGCAAGTTCGAGATGGTAGCACGAGCCATCGCCGCCGTTCAGCCGAAGTGCTTCATACCCTCCGCTGGCCCAGCATGTTTTCTCGACCCCGTGCTCTTTCATATCAACTTTCAGCCAGTCAACATCTTTCCGCGCACGGCGCAGTTTTTTTCGTTCCTCCGCGAACGTCTCAACGGCATCCCTACGGCGATGGTGGACATGATGCCCGGCGATGTTTGGCGGTCGATCAGCGAGCAATTCCGTCCGCTCGGCACCGAACGAGTTGATGAAGCGAACTTCGCGTCGTATTTGCGATCTTATGCGGCTCGCTACCAGCAATACTTCGCCGACCGGCAGCCTAGGCCTACCGATGACAACCTTCAGAAAATCGTGGCAGCGCTGCGCGGGGCATTGCAAACAAAGCTGGAGCCGCTCTCGCTGAATGCACGCATTCACGTGCCGCTCTATTTCGGACTGTCCGATGCCGAGAGCCGAATGTTGCGCCTCGACTTCCCCGCAAAGCGCGTCGACCTCGTCTCACAAATCAGCGACGCGGACTACTACTCGCTTACAACGCCTTCGTGGCAAATTCAGCGCGTTCTCGAGGGCAAGATTACCTGGGAAGAGTTTGCACTCACGTTTCGCGTCAAGCTAAACCGCAAACCGGACGTCTATCAAACGCTAATTCAGGGCTTTCTGCTCATGGAGCCGGAGGACATGAACTCTTTCTGCTCGAAGCTGCTGGAAATCGAGCAGCGGCAGAAGCGCATCACCATTGAAGCCGGCGGTACTCGCTATTCCATCGACCACTATTGTCCGCACCAAGGAGCGGACCTGACCCAGGGGTGGCTCTCCGATGGACGATACTGGGTTTGTCCCCGCCATCGCTGGCACTTTGCGCTCGATAAGGATGGCCAATGCATGGGGAATAAAGGCAGCATTCACGCCATCTGTTTGGATCACGACTAGTCGTTTTTGACGCGGGTTGCGCTACCAATCGGAATATTTCGTTCCATCGAGCGCTGTGGCATCCGACATTGAATGCACGTCAAAAACGTTGTCGCCACTCCAACTCTTCGAGTCCGGATCATCCTGAACTGACTGCAGCCGCCACTCTGCGCGGCCCGTCATGGGATCAATCGGCACCCTTCGTAGGAATCGGACTTTCTCCATTCCGCTACTGCCGTACTCAACACCATTGACGAGAGTCTCGAGATCCGGTGGATACCCTTCGCTTCCAACTTTCACTCGCACCAGATTGCGGTCAGCCACATCCTTGTAGCGGTCAATCGCGTCACGCATTTCACGCAGAGCCCGTCTCAATTCCGCTTCTTTGGGGCGAATTACTGTTCTTCTGGCGATGGGAAGCGCGGCGGAAGTCAGAATGATCAGGACTCCGCATGCAATGATCAGCTCGATCAGCGTGAGCCCTTGCTCGTTCCGCCGGGCGGACTTTTGCCGCTGCGTTTTCGGAAGGCGTTTACTCAGGGCTCTCACGAACTTGCGCCCGCCGTTGAACCCGCAGCGACTCTCGCCGGACCGCTAGGCATCACCCTCTGAATTGCCTCGTCGCTTATCGCCTTGCCTGTGAAGTGATACAAGATTTCGAATTTCTTGCCCCACAAAAATCCGAGCGTCCGGAAAAACCGTGATGGACTGTCAAACCGCAAAATGTCCGTGGACAATTCCGTGATGCACCGCCGCCAGAGTTCGTTCTCGCCCTCTTCCTTAAATCGCCGGTCCAGGTAAGTCCCCGAACCTTCGACCACGTTCCAGCCCCACGTATGGGCAAAGGTGTACCACGCCACCTGACTGCACATTACGTAGCGTGCAGCCGATGCGCGTTCCGCTGTCGCTTCAATCACGTCGCATCGGCCGATGGCGGGCCGGACAACAAAGATTTTGTTCGTGTCATGCGTGAAGACTTCAAATGGCTTCAGTCGCTTCATCATCACGCCGCTAAATCGCTTCCGCAGAGCCGCCAGCAAGCTCTCGACCGCTTCCCGTACTTTTTCCGCTTCGACGGCGGGCGGCGTCGGGTCGATTGGCAGATTCTCTGTGTCCTTCATATAGCGAGACACGGCTCGCTCTGTATCGAATGTTCGCTCCTTGGAATCCCACGTATCGCCGGGATAGAGAAAATTCACATTCGGCAGTGCCATGGCCATCACGCGCGCTGGAGAAATCATGAACTTGTTCATCCAGGCGTTTTCTTCATTGCAGAAGTAGCCGAAGCTTGCCATCGGCACTGTAAATTCCGGCTGGAATGTGTAGATACGATATTTCAATTCTCGAATCTTCTGTTGCGCCGCGTCGGTATCGTCCGCGAGATTTCCGATCCATTGCGCAAAGGAAAACTGCGTTATCAGGATCGTCGGCTTCCCCACCAGCCGCTTGATGTACTGGATCTGCGCGTCGGTGCAGATGCAGTCGTTCAGATTTAGAATGCACTCGCCTTCGCTCTTGACGCACAAAAACGAATCCATCGTTCCGACCGAACCGCAGAGAATCCTGACGCCAGGCTTCAAATCGACCCAGCCGTACTGCGGCAGCTCGCGGATTTTTTCAAACCCCATCTTCCTTAAGGCATCTACAACACGCGGCGAGCTGTGCCGCTGATACAGAACGGTGATTCGCTTGCGGTCGGCTTCCGGTATCGTCTTTAACGTCGGGAAATTGAAATGGTCGGGATGTTCATGCGAAATCCAGATGTGTTCGACCCGTTCAACTGGCACTTCCCAGGACGGGCTGTAAAGCGAGCAGCAGTTGTTGACGACTTTCCCTTTTGTCCAGGGATCGCACCAGATGCTTGTGTCGCCCGTTTCCAGGAAAAAACCTGCGTGGTTGACGAAGGTGAGCTTCACGCTTTTGCGCCTCGTTGCATGGTTAATAAGGAACTAGGTGACGCAAAACGATAGCGGAGGGCAAAGACTCTCGTGTTTCTCTCGTGTGAATGAACTGTTGATTTAACACTAGACTGCCGGAAGCCGATTTTCAGCCCGCTCTTATCCCTTCGTTACGGCAGTGTAACAACTCTTTCTTAGCATTCCGTTTCACTCAAATGCCTGCCCAGAATACGCAAACGGACGAACTCAGCTCGGATGCGAGCGACCTAACTCCCTCCCCCGTCTCGCTCGAATATGACGCTGCTATCCCGGCCACGGTTCGCGCCCGGATGACTTATGCATTCCGCGTCTTCGCCGCGATTTACGGCCACGCTGTGGTCGATGCCGCCAATACCGCAGGCGCTGCCGGGGTAGCGCGATTTCGCTATTCAGGAGCAACCCAGTCGCCCGGTCCATCGGAAGCGGTCCTGATCCCGGCGCGCTATGGCCTGCGCCTCCTTTCGGAACTCCCGCCCGTTCCGCAAAACTTCGCGGACGAACTAGTTCCACTATTTCTAGGACCTGATCCGGCTACAGGGAATCCCGATTGGCTCGGCGAAATCTTTCTTTGGCTGTCCGGGGAGCTCGAATCGAATCCTGTGCGGCGCGATTCGGTTGGCAGAATTCCCTTTTCTGAGACGCCTTTTGGCAAGTATCGCATCTCGCCCAGGCGCCCTTATGCCACTTTGCTTATGGCTTGGCTGGAAAATGTTCTCCGCCGAAATGAATTTCCGGCGTTGCCGAAAGCTCCTTCACCGATCGCGAACCATGAGCATCTCGTTTTGCCGTCGCACGATATTGATTTCTATTTCTCCGGCCGTGGCTCAGCGTTAACCCGCATCGCCAAGAATCTTGTAATCGCTGCGGGCCATAACAAAAGTTCGTCCTACTTTTTCGATAATCTCAGGGCGCTAACGGGAATCCCCGCAGGAAAGCGCCCCGGTGAATACCTTCTCCCCCTTCTCGACGCCGCGCGAACCAACGGATTTCAATCAACACTCTTTCCTGTAGTCCGCCGCGCTCATCCCCGCGACCCGAACTACTCCTTGGAAACCATCGCTCCGCCCGTCTCCAAGGCTATCTCTCATGGTTTTTCGCTTGGCCTGCATGGGTCCTACAAAAGCGTCATGGAGGACCGCAGCCTTGCCTGCGAAGCTGCAACTCTCGGCGAGTGGTTCGGCAAAAGGCCGCGCGCCAATCGCCAGCATTGGCTGCGGTTCGAATCGCAACGCGCTCTTTTCCGCGAAGTCGAAGCAGCCGGAATGTTCTCGGATTCCTCGCTCGGATTTCCGCGGTCGGTTGGTTTCCGGAATGGCGCCAGTTTTGCGTTTCCGCCCTATGATTTTGAACGCGAGTGTCCGCACCGCTTCCTAGAAATTCCTCTTGTTCTGATGGACGGCGGACTCGAGGCGGAGGCGCGCAACGCACGCCAGAACGCACAGGAAATCGCTGAAGAGGTCCTGAATGCCAGCCGCAAGACTGGCTGGGGCGGCATCTCCATCCTTTGGCACAACCCGATTGAGCCTCTCAATGTGCCGAGAAAAATCAACGATGTGTTCTGGAGTCTCTCAGCGAATCGCGGCGCATCGCAAGAAGCCTGGCTCACTTTCGATCAGTTCCTCGCCGCCGTTCTTCCCCGCTACCGGCAAGCGGGGCTTCTGGAAGGGCTTTCCGTCAATGCTTGATCTGCGCATCGTTCGCAGTCCGCTGACTGACTCCGAGAATGGCCAAATCCTGTCCGAATACAATCGCCTGACGAAAGCGCGCATCCCGCTCCGTGAATTTGAACACTGGGTGCAAAAAGGCCCCGCGGGGCCAGCCTGGCACGCCATTTTGCAAACAGCCGAAAGCCGAATCGTCGGCCACACTTCTCTAATTCCGCTCAAGACTTCCTATTCTCACGACCGACTGATTCCAGCGAAATCGGAATTCTCATTTGTTCATGAAAACTTTCGCAGCTCGAAAATCAACGGCTTCGAAAGAGGCCGCATCAAGTTTTTGGTCATCGTGAACGAACTCTTTGCCCATGGAATCAAACAAGGATGGGGGCCCTACTTTGTTTCGACCGCGGAGGCCAACCATCCCCTCAGTCGTCGCGTTGGTTGTAAGACTGCCGAGTTTCCCCTCACTGAATGTTTGCTCATCCGAAATGCGACTGGCGCAGCGCGCGAAACGCCGAATCTCTCTCGCAAACAGCGCGCTAGCCTCTTTGCCGTCGGACTCGGCCACAAACTAACATGGATGGGAAATCGCGTCTTCTCCAACGGCGCCGGAAAAGTGCAACCCGCGTCCATCGATTCGGGCGGCGTCTGCCCGGTCACCGATCGCCTGTCTTTTTTTGAAGACGCAGATTCTTTGCGCTGGCGTTACTTCGAGGAGCAATACTTGCGTTTTTCGTTTGAGGGCTCTTCGGAAGATTATGCGATTGTGAAACGCGGCGAAGCCGATCGTTTCGCTCGCGTTGTGCAATGGCGCATTCGCCGGGCCGACCGCGCTCGCTCTCTCGTCAGCACTCTGGTTTGTCTTGCGGAAAAGGATAAAGCTTTGGGCTTGCGCTGGGCTGTCTACAACAACGACCCATTCGCCGAGACTCTTGTGCGCCTGCTTCGAAAGCGCGGTTTTCTCTGTGTTCCGCGCGTCCGCACGCTCATGCTTCACAGCCAGGTGACCGCATACACGGAGGCCGCCGCGTGGAATGTAAACGACTCGCTCGTCAGCTTCGATCCATAATCCGATGCGAGTTGATAGCGCGGCCGGTTAAATCTTTTGCGCGAAGCAGAAATAATGTGACCGCAAAAACGGAAACATTGCCAAAAATCGATAAAACGACGGGGAAAGTCTTGCGGCTTTTCGCCCAATTGGCGGGGCCAGCGTTATCTTTTCAAATTCCAGGCGGAATCCTGGAAGCGACTTCATGATTTCCTGCCGTCCGATGCCTCGCACGTTCGGATTCTTGGGATTCGAAAATGCAAAGTCGTACCACACAAAATACCCGGCATTGCGCAGCGTTCGGCCAACCTCGCTCAAAACCGCTTTCCGTACCGTGTCATCGAGCACGGATGTCACCATCGTGAACTGAAACACTAGATCGAATTGCGAATCGGCGAACGGCAACTCCGCCGCTGTTCCCTCTAGCAGCGAAATCTCCGGGTTTATCGCGCG
>Ga0126376_10000992_pt1 | contig 14864 bp, 11 predicted proteins | sample PanSoiMetPlot_15_FD_92760 | JGI IMG/M metagenome (GOLD analysis project Ga0126376, IMG submission 92760) | Tropical forest soil microbial communities from Panama - MetaG Plot_15 | ecosystem: Environmental > Terrestrial > Soil > Tropical forest > Bulk soil | place: Panama | collected 2016-02-17
GATGCTTGTTTCTTTGGGGGCACGGGTATGAGTTGTTGTTGAATGACGATCAGAGTGGAATCCCGCAGTCCGGTGTGAATACCTACGGTCCGAATGGAGTAGGGACAGTCCAAAACGGAGTAAAACCGGGCATGGAGGGTCAGCAGACTGGCGGGAAAGATCAGGGAGTGACCGGCCGTAACTATCTTGCGCCGAGAAGCTTGAAGAACGCTTTGGAGAAGGCGAGACCATTCGCCGGCATCCTGGACATCGTCGGAATCGATGCTTGCTCGCTATGTCTTGTCGAACTGGCAAGTGAACTTGGGGAGTCGAGCAAGTTCCTGATCGCCTCGCAAGAGGATGTGCCCGACGCAAGTTTTCCCTACGAGCGGTTGCTAACTGAACTCAAGGGCTACGATCGCGACAATGTCGAAGGGATATGCACTGCCATTCCAAGGCTCTATGCCGAGGCGTATCAAGATTATGTGGTTGCACCGGGCACAGGCATGAAGGAGATCACTCTTTCGAGTTTGCGTCTAAAGAACATAGGTGGCATTACAGAGCCACTAACCGGGCTTGCAACCGCGCTGTTGTCTTCGGCAGGTGACAGGACGGTAAGGAAGACGGTTCTCGCCGCCCGCAAGGCCGCGCGTGATTTTGCGCTGGGTCTTTTCGTAGACCTTCGCGATTTTTGTTTTCAACTAAGTGCCAATTTGCAAGAGAGCGATTTGAGATCGGCGTGCGACGCCGTTCTTCGCGCGATCGACGCACGGGACTTCATTGCTGCAAACGAGACTGGAGATGGGGCGGAGTCTCGGTGCCATGGTTTGTCCATCTATCTACCGTACCTCACACAGGCTGAAATGGATAAAGCGCACCAGTCGATGATGGCTGCGACGAGCCTAGTGGATCAGGCTCCTCTGTTGGTGAAAGGCGGAACGAATCAGATACTAAAGGCTCGCGGTGTGCAGATCAGCCAGATAGAGGGTGACTTCGAATCGTTGGTGGAATTCAAGAAGACGGGCTGGAGCGAATTCATCAGGCATGGCTGGTCCGTCATTTTGGCATCCGAGGAGCCGAACGAACTCGACCAGCACTACAGCGGCGAGCAATGTGCGATAAATTTGCTCTCTCTCCTGAAACCGTCGGATCCGAAATCAGACTCGAAACCGTCGCATGGGCTTCCTCTGCAAATGGCGGCTGTGGCTACGAAGACGTGAGTCTCTCTGCGATTTGCGTAATGGTACCGAAATGGGAATCAGCGGGTGGACGCGGATGACACGCTTCGGAGCATTTTTCCTAGGAGTGCTTCTTTGCGTGGGCTTATTAGAGGCGCAAGGCCGGCCACTCGGAGCCACGGCGCAGGATGCAGCCGTTCGTAGCGCTGAAACACTCCGGCAGCGGGCCGAGGCTCTTCGAAGGAATCAGACGAAGAAGGACCTGGCCATTGCGCGCTTGCTGCTCGAGCAAAGTGCGCGACTGTTCAAGAAGGGCAATGCGGACGAACAGGCGGCCCAAGCGTATCTCGAGTCCGCAGACATTTCCATTCTGTTCAGCCGATATCACGAAGCCCGTCAAGCGTATGACGAGGTTACACGTCTGAATGTAGATGAAGCCCGGTGCAAAGCGATGAGCCGGGCGGCGCGAACGTACGCTACGACCGGACCAGTTTCTCGAGCCGACAGCAGTTCGAGTGACGCGCTGCGGTTCTGCCATGGTCTCAGTCAGCGCGCGGAAGCGGAAGCGCTCGAGGCACGAGGTGAGGCGCTGGAGTCCGCAGGAGAACACGCACAGAGCGCCGAATTATTGGAGCGCGCAGCGCATTTGTTCGAAACGACAGGTGACAGCGGGGCCCAGGCGGAAGCACTGCTGATGTTGGCGGCAGCACTTTATTCCGACGGCAGACAGGACCAGAGCTTTGCCTCGGCGGGACGAGCGCTAGAACTGTGGACTTCGGTCGACGACGCGTACGGAATTGGCAGGATCCGCGGATTGTTGGGGATTTTTGCTATCGCCAAAGGTGAATTTGAGACGGCGCAGTGTAACTACAAGATCTCCGAGCCGCTGCTTCGTGGATTGGGCAACCGGGAGGAAGAAGCAAGCGTTCTGAACGGGCTAGGATATGTGAGTCGGGAGATGGGAGACCCGCAAAAATCACTGGAGTACTACAGACATGCCAGAGCCGTGTTCGCTTCAATCCAAGATGTCCTCGGTGAGCATGAAGCGATCACTGGAATGGGAAAGGCTCTTTTCGGAATGAAGCGCTACCGGGAGGTGCTCTCGCTCTATTCGGCAGAGCTGCGTCTCGCCCGCCGATCTGGGTACGACGCTCTGATCGCCTCCTCTTTTGGCGACATGGCCGCGCTCTACGAGGCGGAGCGGAAATACAATTTGGCTGATAGCTTCTACAACCGCGCTCTGTCGACGTTTCGGAAGGGCAAGCATCTCTACGGTGAGGGAGATATGCTCCTTCGCCTTGGCCGTTTGCAAGCTGTTCGGGGAAGGTATCTGGAGGCGCTTGCGCTGCTTGATAGTGCTGAGACGCTCAAGGAAAAGACCGGCCAGGTTGAAGAGGAAGCGAAGATCCAGTACGAAAAAGCCCGGATCTTGATGCGCCTTCATCGGCTGGAAGAGGCCAAGAGCGCGATTGAACGCACGATTGAGATTGTGGAGCGCCAGCGAATCACGATTTCGCAATTCGATTCCCGCGCCTCCTACTTCGCATCCGTGCACCGCTACTACGCTCTGTATATCGATCTTTTGATGCAACTGGACTCAGAGAACTCCGACCTCGGCTTCCGAAAGAAAGCGTTTGAGGCTTCCGAAAGAAGCAAAGTGCGGTCTTTGCTGGATCTGCTAACGACGTCGGGGCGCGACGCCGCCTGTGGCGAACTGCTCGCAAAGCAGCTCGAGAGCACCGGCCGAGAGAGTGTTACGACAGCGACGACAGGGCGAGTAGACGCCTCCTTCACGCCAACCCTGACGCTCGAACAAGCACAAGCAGCGATTGAGAGCGACACGATTCTCTTAGAGTACGCGCTTGGCGAAGACCGGAGCTTTGTGTGGGCTGTGGGACGGAACTCCATGGTCTCTTACGAATTACCGAGAGCCGCTCGAGTACGCGGAATGGTGGAAGTCTTGCGTGGCGTGTTGTTGCCGCCGCGGCTGGAAAAACAGCAAAGTGTAAGTGAGTACCAAGCACGACTCCGCGAAACGGACCTGAAGTACCAGAGCGTTTCGAGAGAGTTATCGCGTTTGGTGCTGGGCCCAATCCATCTGGAACATGTCAAACGAGTTCTAATCGTTCCCGACGGTGTACTCCAATACGTACCATTCGCCGCCCTCCCGGACCCGGGATTGGGTGCAAATCTGGTGCCGTTGATCGTCCGCTGCGAAGTGGACATCTTGCCGTCGGTTTCAGTGCTTGACGTTGTCAGGAAATCATCGGAACAGAGGACGGCTACCGGCTCGGCCGTGGCGATCTTCGCTGACCCAGTTTTCGAGCAGGACGACCCTCGCGTTTTGGGACCTGGAGTCGAGCACGCCGCGTCGGCGCGCGAGCGGGCACCTTCGCTAAGCAGAGCCATTTCAGATGTTGGTGGAACGCAGTACATCGCGCGGCTCCCAGCGTCGAGGGACGAAGCCAACGCGATAGCGAGAGTTTTTCGATCACAGACTTCCTACGAAGTACAGCTAGCCCTTGATTTTGATGCCAGCCGGGACAAGGTCCTGAGAGATGGGCTTACGCAGTTTCGGCTAATTCATTTTGCGACGCATGGTGTTGTTGACGCCCGGCGCCCTGAACTTTCGGGTCTGATACTCTCGCTGGTAAATCAGCGCGGTGAAAAGCAAGACGGATATTTGCGACTGGGTGACATCCAACAATTAAAAATGGCGGCTGACTTGGTAGTGCTGAGTTCCTGCGAATCAGCCATGGGCAAAGACATGGAATCGGAGGGAATCATCGGGTTGCCCCGGGCCTTTCTCTACGCCGGAGCAAAAAGTGTGATTGCGAGTTCGTGGAAGGTGGACGACGAAGCCACGGCAAGGTTGATGTCGGCGCTGTACTTGCGAATCAGAAATGGCGAAGGTGCGGGTTCGGCATTGCGGGGTGCGCAGATGGAGATGTTGCGTGATCCGCGTTCGGCAAGACCTTACTACTGGGCGGCTTTTGCGGTTCAGGGAGAGTACCGATAGTGTATTGAATGCTAACGCCGCTTGTACTATCGTGCCGCTTATATGTCGGTGCGAAAAGCTCAGCGGTCCCTCACGGCGGAGGCGTTCGGCAAGTTTCTCCGGTGGTTGTCTGACGACGACGAACAAGCGGTGCGGGAGTATCAGTCCATACGAAGAAGGTTAGTGAGGTATTTCATCCACAAGGGCTGTACGGAGCCCGATGATCTATTTGATGAGACGGTGGACATTGTGGTCGGAAAGATTGATGCATGTGAAGAAATTGTGAGTCCGCTGGCGTACTGTCACGGTGTGGCGAGGAACGTCTGGAGGCAATGGGTGCGTAGACATCGGACGGTCCCGGTAACGCGCGAGTTCGTCGCGCCAGAGCCCGACGATTCGATCGCGAGAGAGCAGGAATTGCGCTGCCTTGAGCATTGCGTAGCTCAGTTGCCGCCAGACGAGCGTGATGTAGTGATCCGCTATCATTCAAGTCGGGGGCGCGCGCGAATTGAAGCGCGCAAGCTCTTGGCAGGCGAGAACGGTGGCGTGAACGCGCTGCGGGTCAAAGCGTGCAGAATTAGAAAGGGTTTGCGCCTGTGTGTCACCGCTTGTTTGAGACAGTCAGCGAAAGTTAGGTCCCTTGGAGCGCAATGAAAATGACCGGAAGCAATCCAGACCACGACCTGATCCGCGAATATCTTCTGGGCCGACTCGACGACAACGAGACAACGGAAACGAAGATGAGCGAGGAGATTCTTCTGGACGAAGAGTTGGCAGAGGTCGCAGAGTCGGTCGAGGACGAGATCTTGGAAGAATATGTTGAAGAGACCCTTGGTCCCGCTGATCGGAAATCGGTTGAAGAATATTTCCTGCGACCGCCGGAGCGCCAGCAGAAACTACGATTTATGCGAATCCTGGCACAGCAACTAGCGTCAAAACCAGTGCCGGTGGTTCACGACCGTGCGATTAATACAAGCGAAGCAAAACGAGAACCTCGTTCGAGCCACGGTCGTTCGGAACGAGTTGTGTGGTGGAGGATTCCGTGGGTTTACGGACAAATAGCGGCAGTGATTGTGTTGGGCGTATCCGCGGCGAGCTACGTCACTTTAACGCAACACAAGCAAGCTGCGCTAGAACATGATTTGGATCGAGAGAAGGCGCACAGCGCGAGTCTCGCAAAACAGGCAACGCAGTTGCAGCCTCCGCTTGTTGCACTATCATTGGTCGCGAGCCGGCCTCGCGGGGCAGGCACGAATGAGGAAATACCGCGTCTCGAGATCAAAGCTTCCACAGAGCGGATTGTTGTCGAGATTGCGGTGGAGCATCCGCGCCCCGGTGCGTACCAGGTACGGCTTGAGGCCCGGGGGTCGGAGGAGCCGATCTGGCGGGGGACGCTTTTGCCGATCATATCTGAGGACGGTGACGCTCGCCTTGTTTTCGATTTGCCGGCGAAAGGGCTCAATTCAGGTATCTATTCGATCGCAGTTTCCGAACCACCGAATGGTGGTGCGTTCAAGTACTACGATTTCAACCTAACAGCGCCAAGATAGGACTCTCCGAACAGCAACTGGCTTAAGCCTCTTTGCGCTTGTTGTGTGAAGAGCAGGACTCTATCGCCCGTTTTTGCTTCCGAGGACAGATCAAGGACAATTGCAAGAGCTGAGGAGAGTTGGAGAACAACTTGGGGAACAAGTGCTTCCGACAGGCGATTGACATTGGCGTGGAGCCAGCCTAAGTTTTGAAACAAAGCTGCGACCAAAATCACTAATCGGTAGACGACAATGGCCGAGCCATCACCAGACGAGACTCTGAAAAAGCATTTAACGCTCCGCTACCGAATCAACGCGGTGCTTTTTGCCGTGTTGATGGTGGCATTGACATTCTGGTTCCAGAAGCACTTGCAGGTGTATTTGACGCAAATTGCCCTGATCGGCGGAACGATGACGCTGTGGGCTCTATGGGAACTGCTGCAGTCATGGCTCAAGTGGGGATGGGGCGAGGACGGAGAGGATACGGCGAAGACGCTGCTCGGCAGCGCGCGAAGCACCGAATATGTGGTACTGGGAGGGGTCGTGCTCGCTTTTCTCTGGCTGACGACCTCGTCGCTGTACCTCAATTATGAAAGCTCAGCGGGAGGAGGGACGGAGTATCGCGTCGAAGTAAAAAGCGGAGGAGTTCAGTTTCTTCCGCCGCTCGTATTCAGTTCCTCGCAGGAGGTTGCGGGGAAACCATATTTTCTACGGCTACGAAGCCGCGAGTTAGAGCTGAGAATCGTCGAGCCGAGAGGGTTTTTGGCGCTGAACAAGACGCTTGAACCTGGCGCGCGGCTAAACATAAAAGTTCCGGGCGACTTCCAGCCAAAGAAATTTCACGTGCTGAGACTTGTCCCCGGGCCGAATTTGTTCAGTAATCTACCGCAATACGACGATTACCCAACCGTGTTCTACGAGGTCAAGATCAGCCGGCCTTCTGGAGCAGACGCGAAAACTTTCAGAGATCTGAGACGGCAATCACTATATGTGGGGGCAGCTAGTGATGACATCCGCTGGTTGCGGCAAGAGCAACTCCAAGGGGAATCGCTGCAAGACTTGCTGCAACTACTGCACGACGAGAAAGTACCATCGGCGGCTATTACACAGAACTTACCGTCGCTCGAGACGAATCCGGCTGTTCTCTCCACTTTTGAATTTGTCACAGGGGATCGAATTGTGGTTGAGGTGATCCGGAAAAAAAGCGATGGCCGAAAGACCATTGCCAGCGAGACGCTTGATTTGAGAGATGGGGATCCATCCATACGACCGGTATTGCTGGAGATTCCCGAGGAGGGTGCGCAATGAACGAAGGAAAGCGATTCAGGATTCGCTTGCTTGCGGCTTGGCTGGCCATGTGCGCAGGGACGGCGGCTGAAAGTGCCTTCGGACAGGCAACACTCCCGCCGCTTGTTCGGACGACAGTTCAGATTGATTCGCACCTGCTTGGCGACAACTTGGACGCCAGCGATCTGGAGCGCGTAAAGCAGGAGCTTGCGGAGTACGCAGCCAAGAAACTGCCCAAACCTGGCTTTGAATTCATGCGATGGAAGTCCCTGCAGACGCAACCGGACCTTCCCTCGGTCGCGGAGTTTCGGATCCTGATCAAGCAAAAATCCAGTGGTGGAATTCCGCGACTACTGCTCGAGTATCAAGCCTTCGTGGAAGGCAAACCAGCGGACTTGTCGGGCCTTCCAGTTCAGCCTATCTATGATGGACCGGCCCCGTCCGTACACAGCGCGGACCGGCTTATTGAAGACGTCAAGTCCTTAAGACTGGACAAGGATCTGGCAAACGATGCTAACCGGGCAGAGCTGGCGACGGCTTTCGCGAAACATATTCCCCTGAGCAAGCGGGTAATCGTGGAACAGGGCAAGCCTGACATCATCGTGCCGGTGGACTTTGACTCGCTGCAGGCTTCCGACCAATCGCACCTGTACGTGGAATTTACAGCGCAACCCGATCAGAAACCAGCAGAGTCAGGTTCCATGAGATTGCGTCCAGTCACGAAGATTGTCACCGGCGCATTCCAGGGCGCGGTCAACTGCCGTGTTTATTCGTTCGACTTTCGGAATATGAGCGTAGCGCAGCCGGGAGGAGACGATCCTAGCGTGACGTCGATTCTGGCGATTCTGGCACCGACCTCAATGAAGAGCGCTCAGGTTTTTATGGAGGAGTTCAAAGTGCGATCCGGCTCGCTGTTTCAGAACCCGTAAAGGAAGGAGGTGACCTATGCGTCGGCATAGCCAAACGAAAAGGATGTCGCGGTTGCGGCGGCGCGTGGCATGTTGCGCAACGGTTTTGCTTTTGGCGGGGGTGACGGTAGAGGCGCAGATGGTGGCTTCGCAAAAAGATCCAAAGGAGAATCCGCTATTCGCAGCGAAAGTGCAGGAGGGCCGCAACGCTCTGGAGAGCCAGGATTTCGAACGGGCAGTGGCGGCCTTTCAGACCGCGCAATCCCTGGCAATACAAGATCGGAACACCAAATGGGAAGCCGATTGCGATTTTTACCTCGGGCTGACGCGGCAGCAGCAGGCAGAGAAGCTGAGTTGGGGAGCGGAAGCGCAAACGGCGATCGCGGAGTCCGAGAAGTTTTACAAGAGAGCGCTTGCGTTGCGACCCGATTCGGCCGCGACGCTGAACAATCTAGCGCAACTGTATGTTCAAACCGGGCGCGAAAACGAAGCGCCCGAACTGCTGCGCAAAGCGGTTTCGCTGAAGGACCAGCAGAGCGACATTACCGCACAGAACTATGCGGCGGTGCTGGAAAGCAAGGGAGACACGGCATCGGCGTCAGAGTACTACGCAATGGTGGCGACCTCGGAACCCGGGAACATGGACGCGTACGAGAAGGCCGTGGGGGGCTATTTGAAAGCAGATCCCAAGGGCCTGGGAGGATATTTGTGGGACTTGCTCAAGGCCGGACAGGTTTTGAGAGTGCAGCAGAGCGCGATCAGAGCGTTGCAGCAACGGGAGTGGGAGCCGGAACAGCGGAGGGAGCTGTTGTCGCTTGTGGCAGCAAGCTTGAGCCAGCAGAGATATGACCCAGCGAAATACGAGGATACGTTCGCGGCAAAGAATCTAGGATCATTCGCCGGGGACGCGGTTATCGGAAAAGGAGTGACAGAGTTGGAGCAGCTGCATCAAGGGTCGCTGGACGCCGCAGCGTTTTCCTGGTGGGCTGAAGCTGGCGACTTGCACGCCGATCCACCACGAGGAATGTGGCCCCGCGATGCGTTCCGGAGTCTGATCCGCGGCTTGGCGAATTGGTATCAGGGGCGGGGTGATTTGAAAAGGGCAGAGACGGCGTACCGGCTGGCAGTGCTACTGAACAGGCAGGAGATCGATCCGACGGCGTGCCTTGCGCTGGCCGACTTGTACATCGCGCAGGAGCGCGTGGACGATGTGGACCATTTGCTGAAGGACGTCGCGCCGGAACTGTTCTACGGAAAGGAGCAAGCTTATCGGAGCTCACAGTGGAGGAAGATCTATGAATTCCACCGAGCGTTGGGTTTAATTTACAGCTACCTGAAGCGCTGGGGAAACGACAACACTCCAACTTCGGCGATTTTTCAGCTCAAACATGCGATGGACGCAGCGGCACGACTCAAGATAAAGCCAGAACCGCGGCTCGTAGACAGTCTAGCAACGGCTTACGAGAGCACCGGGGCTGCAGAGTATGGATCGGCATTGAGGCTTCGCTACGCGGAAGAATATGCCAGCGAAAAAGACTACATAAATGCAGCGGAGTTGCTGGCGCCGCTGGGCAAGCAGAAGGCGGCGGGGAAGCTGAACGCGTTGACGGTGCAGCGCTATGACAGGACTGTTCAGATGATTCCGCAGCAAAGGAAAGAGTAGTGCCGAGAAGTAAGACATTCCCCAAGCCGTGCGCCACTCCGAAACCGAAACTTACAAAAAAAGGTCCATGCTATGGCCAACGAAGGAGCCGTCTGATGTAGAATTTTCCGCGATCCAGAGTCCAACTTCCACAGGAGTGACCGTGAACTACGCCCGCATCGCTCTCGCCTCTCTCGGCGCCACAGTCGCCTACTTCGTCTTCGGCTTCATCATGTTCGCCGCCCTGCCAGCCATGAAGTCCGAGTTCATGAAGTACCCCGACGTCTACCGCTCACGCGAAGGCATGATGAAAGTCATGCCCTACAGCATGGTCGCCATCCTGGTCAGCATTGTGGTCGTCGCCGTTCTCTACGCAAGAATTTATCCCATGGGCGGTGGCATCCTATCCGGCATATACGTCGGGGCGCTCATAGGCATTTTCTCGGTCTGCACCTACGCTATTCACAATTACGTTAACCTGAACATCGGCCTTGCACTAACCCTCTACGAGAGCATCACCTACTTCATCCAGTGGGCGATTGTCGGCGCGGCCATCGGCTTCATCTACAAGCAGTCGTAGATTTGTCGGCAAACCGGAAGCCATCAGGCGGAACACTGAAGGATACAAGCGCAAACCGAAGACACAATTGCGACAAACGGCCTCGGACCGGCAAGCCGAACCCAACGAACATCTCAGGGATTGGTCACATCGATTCGGAACGTTTCGTAATATTGGCCGACGAGTGCCAGCGGATTTCTGTGATTGTTCGTGTAGACGAACAGATTGGCGACGGTTGGTGGATGGGTGGAATAGACAACTCTTGCCCTTGCTGCAGACTTCAGTATTGGGGCGTAACGACAACGCAACTCATGCAAAAACCTCCTACGATCAGGGAAGGTCATCGAGGACAGGCTTGTCCCCATCCCAACGTACTTGTTCGATCTCCTGCGGAGGTTCGGGTTCTTGCGTTTCAACCCGCAGGATGACCCTGCCATTCCGCGTCACAATTTCTCCTCCGTGCGCAACGACCACTTCCATTCCGACAAGGGCCGTTTCCCTCGCCAAGGCATCGATTTCATACGAATCTGGTAAGCGCAGAAGCGTCTTATTCCAATATGTGTTGTGCAACGGATCGCGATACTCCGCTGGAATGCGCCGCGCCCCCAGGATTGTCCCAACAATGCCTGCTGCATTCGCGGGATTGCAGTCCGCGTCCTGCCCGCATCGCGTCGCAACATTCATCGTCTTATAGAAATTCCCGTCGCCATACAAAAGTCCGATTACTACGTACCCCCCATTCAGTTTGGCGTCGATGTTGAATGGCTTCTTGTAACCATCGGGGCAATGATCCGTCTCTCCCCATTTCTCCTGCAGTAGATGCCATGTCTTCAGCCAATCGTTGGGATTTTCGTCGTGCCACCGGATTACGTCGCGTATCAGCTGTGCATACGTGCTCCGTGCTGGGATCGCTCTTAATCCTTTCTCGACTACTTCCCGGACACTCGCAGCGAAGAACGCCTGCGTATACATCGCCGAAATGAACATTCCGCCGTATACTCCGTCGCCGTAATTCATGATGTGTCCCATTCGGTTGCCAAACTGGTTCGATACCTGCGGCATGCCCGGCGCGATCATCCCAAAAATGTCGGATTCAATTTGAAAATCAATATCGTCCACGTGCAGGTTGTACCGCGGATTGCCGGACTGAGGCGGAAGTATCCCTTTGCGAATGTTCGCTAGGCCGGCATCGTTCGCATGCCACACCTGACGAATCTTTGCGTCCCATTCGTGCGCTACCGTGATCGGGTCCACGTCAATTCCGTAGCGCCTCAGGCAATAAAGAAAAAGCAGATTAATATAAATGTCGTCGTTGTCGGGCGCCCCAAAACTCGGGTGCTCGCGTTCGGAATCCTCGATGAAAGCTCTATGTACAATGACTTTCCGGCTGTCCTCTTCCCTCGTAACCGCCTCGCCCCAGTCCGCACTATTCTCTGCTCTTTTTCGATAGTCCTTCATTCGCGTTGGCGAGAGTGGCCAATCGGTGATGTCAAAGCCAATCGGCGTACCGAGATAGTTGAACTCCCACGGCTGCCCGAACGTTACGCCGATCATCTTGCCCATCCATGCGCCTTCTACCTTGTCGACGTAAGCTTCCCAGGCAAGCTCGCGCATTGCGGCCGGCGATTTCTTCGATCCGACCGGCGGTTGCTTCGGAACGCTCTGTTGAGCGAGAAGACTCTGCGCCATGAACGTTGCAGTTGTCAGCAAAAGAGGGAAACCGAGCGCGCGCATTATCGAAACAATTCTCTCATCGCCACGGCTTCAATCCTGAAGCGGCGTGGCTCTAGCGTGTGGAATCTACTTCGCCGAAGGATACCTTTGTCGAAGGGAAAAGGACAGAATTCTGCTGAACTGAAACGCTCTTAGTGCTCTTCCTCGGTCTTTTTGTGCTTGAACTTCTTTTTGATGTCCGGCCAGAACTCTTTCAATTCGTTCGAAAGTCCGTCCCACATGACCAACATGCCCAACGTCGTGACGTTTCTTCCGACCGTCCGGTCCTCTCGTGCGTGATAAAAATTCGATAGGCCCGCCGCCACCGCATTTCCCGTCGTTTCTGAAATGTTAAATCTTTCTCCGCCGCCGTCCGTCTTGGTTATGAACAATCTTCCGATCGGATACCACACGCGCCGTCCAAAACTCCCTTCCGCCTTCCGGTAATACCGCGGATCTTCTTTCAACAAGCTCGGAAAGATCGCCGTCGTCATGTACGTCCCAATCGAATTGTCCGCGAACGACGCTCCAAATCGCTTCCCGTAGGCGCCCCAGCCTTGTCCCCACGATTCCGGCGAATTTTGCGCCTGCGAGATCCCTGCAAGTCCTGCGTTGAATGGAAACGCGAAATAGTCGGTCACCTGCGCCGTCGCCAGCCGGAACTTCTGTCCGCTCGTCAGTGGCGGCAATTCTTTGCTGTGTCCCACCGTCCCATAGTTCGGCATCACCTCAAAGATCCGTTCGTTGACCGTTCCCGTTTCCCGTTCGATCGCCGTCTTTGGCTTAGGCTCGTCCGGCTTCGGAGATTGTTGCTGGTTCGTGGGAGTAGGGCCCGGCTGCTGCGCTTGCCCTTGGTCGCTGCTGTTCGCTTGTCCCGCCTCTTGCGCACCTGCCAAACCGCAAAAAACGACTCCAAAACAAATCGTCAGTCCAAATCGTCCCACTTTTGCCACAGATTTCTTTGTTGCTCCGGTCATTCCGCGCCGGGTTGCAGCATTTGTGCTTATAAACTCTGCTCTGAAACCAGCTCCGCCATCAAATAAACACAGGATTCCCATGGTCCGCTTTCTTTCTGTTGGATTTAACCTACCCGCACCCTTCGCTGCCCGGCCTACCCTCACCATCGCCCTGCCGACAGCGTTGTCTCTTTGTTCTTCGCCAGTCTTTTCAGTATACCGTGCGGCCTTGCTCCGCCATTCCGAAATCTCCCTCTCCGCTTCGTCCCCTGCAATGCCTTCGAGGCTGTCTTGTAAGCATCGCTCATCTCTAACAACATTGGGGATAACTGCGACGTGTCGTCCCGAAGGGAACTGGCCTCTGGCGAGCCCGGCCCGCCGCGGTGGAGCAGAGATTGATGAAGAAGCGTTTACATTCTCGATTGAACTAAGAGAAAGGTGGTCAGCCCAAGTGCAAGCATCCCGCAACTGCGGCCCTGCTCAAGGCATGGCCTTAAACAGGATTTGCGCATTCTGGCCCGCTTTTCCATCCGTTCTTGCAACCGAGAACCACTGCCCCTCTAGGGCGTTCGTCCGAACCCAGCCGCTTTGGTCTACGACGGTGTCTGATTTTTCGTTCGACAGACGCACAGAAACCTCGTCGCTTCCTCCTTCCATCGCCACCAAATAGCCGTGCGGTGGTGGAATAAGCGGCTCCGAGAGTCGCATCTCGAACACGGCGAAGCCGAACGGGTCAGGTATGAACTGCTTCATGCTGGGTAGATTGGGTATCGCCTGCGCCTTGCCGAGCGGTATCGGTGCCGGCACACCGGTGGCTAAAATCGCCAAGCGTGCCTTGTTGAACCCGGGCAGGATCGTGAGCGTTCTGGTCGGTCGCGACAGAAACAGCGTGGGAGCGCGAATGCCGGGCACTGTCCCTCGCACAACCGCAGAACCGAAAACGGAAAGCACATTGGCAACCGTGGTATTGCGCTTCGATTGGAACCATTGCCTCAGCAGCCCTTGGTAGAGGGCCGTGGAGCAAGACTGCGAATGCGGCGGGATCACGCATTCCTTGCCGGCCGCATTTGGCCAAGGCGCCTCGAACATGTCGGTGACGAATGCCAGGACCGCCGACCTCGTCTTCAACGCCTGCTCGCCCTCCAGCCACTTAAAGAAGAAGTGGTTGCTGTTGCTGCGGACCAGCAGGCTTTCTCGATGACTGTCACGAAAACCGACCTCGAAATAGCTCGGATACGGACGACCCATGCTTTCGATGTAATCGCCCGCCAACCAACAAGCTACTCCCTCAGCTAGCCATTTGGCCCCCGCATAGGCTCCGGACTCCTTGTGCACCTTCGAAGTGAGCGACTGATAGCAATGCGTCGCCTCATGCGCCATCGTGTAAGCCGCGCGCCAACTGAACGGCTCCTCGATTGGCATGCCATTGCTGGCAGCGACGCTGAAGATGTTCTCTTCGATCGTTTTGACCCCGATGTGCGAGACGCATGCCAAGGGACCGGGCCTCGTCGCTCCAGCCACCTTCTCGGTTGCCGAGTATTCGTTCGTTCCCAGTAAATCCCCCGGATCGGCCGTCCTGTCGGAAATATATACGTCCCAACCCACTGACCCAGAAAATCCCCAGGTTGAGGCTTGGAAATCGAGAATCGAAGCGGCTGCTTTGGCGAGATCGCCGCCGTCGAGAGTGTATTTAGTGAGCAGCGCTCGGTCGAAATGCACCCACGCTTCAGCATTTCCGCTGCTCTTCACATGCACTACGTCGGGGAATTTGCCAGGCCCCTGCGCAATGGCTGACGGTACCACGGAGGTCATCAAAGTGAACGAAACTACACAAAGGCGGGAGAACATAGGGCACCTCGAACGTCAGAGGAAGGGCCCTCATCTTAGCATGGATGGAATTTGCCGGAACAAAGTCAAAACAGTCTGTTCCATTTCTTCCAGGCGTCGAGTCTCGACTGGATCTCCGGGCTAGCGGCATACGACCAGCTGCAATTCAGCGCTTAGGCCCCTTCTGGCCGTAGTAGGCGCTCACGCCATGCTTACGCAAAAAATGTTTGTCAACGAGCGTCGCGCTGAGCGGCTCGGCGCCGGGATTGAGCGCCACGGTCGCTAGCA
>Ga0126376_10000993_pt1 | contig 14860 bp, 8 predicted proteins | sample PanSoiMetPlot_15_FD_92760 | JGI IMG/M metagenome (GOLD analysis project Ga0126376, IMG submission 92760) | Tropical forest soil microbial communities from Panama - MetaG Plot_15 | ecosystem: Environmental > Terrestrial > Soil > Tropical forest > Bulk soil | place: Panama | collected 2016-02-17
ACGAATCCGATTTTCGTGCTGGATGAAGTGGACAAGATGTCCACGGACTTCCGTGGCGACCCGTCGGCGGCGTTGATGGAAGTGCTGGACCCCGAACTGAATCACGCATTCACGGACCATTATTTGGATGTGGAATACGACCTTTCGAAGGTGATGTTCGTGTGCACCGCGAACGTGCTGCACACGATTCCGCAGCCGTTGCAAGACCGGATGGAGATTCTGCGGCTTCCCGGCTACACAGAAAAAGAAAAGCTAGAAATTGCGAAGCGGTTTTTGGTCAAGCGCGCGCTGGAAGCGACGGGGTTGAAGGACGAGAACCTGAGCTTCACGGACGAGGGCCTGCTGCACATCATCCGGCATTACACGCATGAAGCGGGCGTGCGAAATCTGGAGCGCGAGATTCAGAACATCGCGCGGAAAATGGCACGGAAGGTTGTTTCGGAAAAGGACGGCGTAAAGGTGGAGATTACGTCGGCGAATGTGAACGATTTCCTGGGCGTCCTGAAGTATCGCGAGATTTGGCTCGAAAAGAGCAACGAAATTGGTTTGACGACGGGCCTTGCCTGGACGGAAGTCGGCGGGTCGGTGCTGGCTGTGGAAGCGACCATCATGGAAGGGAAAGGGCGACCGATTCTTACCGGAAAACTGGGCGACGTGATGCAGGAATCAGCGCAAGCGGCGATGAGCTACATCCGGTCGCGGTCCGTGCAACTCGGCTTGTCGAAAGATTTTTACCGGAACATTGATATTCACGTGCACGTGCCGGAGGGGGCGATTCCGAAGGATGGGCCGTCGGCCGGGATCACGATTTGCACCTCTATCGTGAGCGCCCTAACGAAGATACCGGTGCGGTGCGACGTGGCCATGACGGGAGAAATCACGCTGCGCGGCAAGGTTTTGCCGATCGGCGGGGTTAAGGAAAAACTTTTGGCGGCCCACCGAATGGGCTTGCGTACGATAGTGTTTCCGAAGGACAATGAGAAGGACCTGGCGGACATCCCGCAGGAGATCCTCTCCAGTCTCACGGTTCACCTAGTAGAGACGATGGATGAAGTGCTGCAGATTGCGCTGGAGCGGCCGATTGTGCCCTCCGAGCACGCCGCGGTTGCGCCCGTAGCCGAAACGTTCGAGTCGGGCGCCGAGAAAGACACGAGTTTGACCAACTAAAAGCAGCGAAGTGCAGTCGCGGTTTTGTACTTGGGGGACCGCCGCACAGAGTCATAGCACGAAGCTGCGTGTGGTTGGCCGTAGTGCAGTTTGCCCCTCCTGGCCGGTTCTTCCCGGAACTGCCCAGCGCGGTGCATCATCCCGTGCAATCCAAAATTTCAAACAATTTAAGAACATAAAGTTAAGGACATATGCCGAAAGAAACAGCAGAAAACAGCAAGGAAATCAGCATCAGCCTGGCTGAGCTGAAGGAAAAGAACATAACCGACCTGGCGAAGATCGCCAAGGAGCTGAACGTACCCGGCGCAAGCGGAATGCGGAAGCAGGAGCTGATTTTCCAGATCCTGCGGGCGCAGACGGAAAAGAGCGGGCTCATATTCTCGGAAGGAGTGCTGGAATGTTTGCCGGATGGATTCGGCTTCCTGCGCGCGCCAGAATATAACTACCTGCCCGGGCCGGATGATATCTACGTGTCGCCGTCGCAGATACGCAAGTTCGATTTGCGGACGGGCGATACGGTGAGCGGGCAGGTGCGGCCGCCCAAAGACGGGGAGCGCTACTTTGCGCTGATTAAAGTGGAGGCGGTCAATTTTGAAGATCCCGAGGTTGCGCGGAACAAGATCTTCTTCGATAACCTGACGCCGCTCTATCCACAGGGCCGGCTGAAGATGGAAACGGCGAAGGAGAACATGACGGGGCGGGTGCTGGACTTGCTGTGCCCGATCGGCAAAGGGCAACGCGGGTTGATTGTGGCGCCGCCGCGAACCGGTAAGACGATGATGCTGCAATCGATCGCGAATTCGATTACGACGAATCATCCTGAAGTGGCCCTGATCGTATTGTTGATTGACGAGCGTCCCGAAGAAGTGACGGACATGCAGCGGACGGTGAAGGGAGAAGTGATCAGCTCGACGTTCGACGAAGCACCACAACGGCACATTCAGGTTGCCGAAATGGTTCTGGAGAAAGCGAAGCGTCTGGTGGAGCACAAGCGGGACGTGGTGGTGCTGCTCGACTCGGTTACGCGTTTGGCGCGCGCTTACAACGCGGTGACGCCGCCGTCGGGCAAGGTGCTCTCGGGCGGTATTGACGCGAACGCGCTGCAGCGGCCGCGGCGGTTCTTTGCGGCGGCGAGGCACGTGGAAGAAGGCGGTTCGCTGACGATTATCGCGACGGCGCTAGTCGATACCGGCAGCCGCATGGATGACGTGATCTTTGAAGAGTTCAAGGGCACGGGCAACATGGAAATCAACTTGGACCGCAGGCTGTCCGATAAGCGCGTCTTTCCGGCGATTGATATTCAGCGCTCGGGCACGCGTAAGGATGAATTGCTGCTGCCGGCGGAAGAGCTAAGCCGCGTGTGGGTACTGCGCAAAGTCCTGAGCCCGCTATCGACGGTCGAAGCGATGGAATTGTTGCTGAGCCGGTTGACGAAGACGAAGTCGAACATGGAATTCCTGGCGTCGATGTCGTCGCCAGCATAGAACAAGGCAGATAACGGCGTCCCAAACGGAACTCTTCCCCCTCTCGAGCACCGAGGCCCATACCGATCCGTGAAGAACGCGAAACGGAGGGGATGGGCGTACGAACGATTCATCGCCAGGCGGCCGATTCTTGACCGAAAACTGAAGTTGTTCGGCTACGAGCTGCTGTCTCGTGCGCGGAACGACACACGAATTCCGGCGATGGGCGTCAGGTGATAGCAGTGCTGCTGTCAGAGGCGGACAAACCCAACGAATTGGTCCGGAGGGACCAGGTGATTTTTCTGCGAGGCGCTGGCCTGTATGAAATCGAAAGGGACGACGGCGCTTGAGTATTTCCTTGTGGTGCTGTTCTCGGCCAGAGGGTTGCGCGAAAACATTCGCGGAGGAAGAATTGTCCCCGTGACTTTGATGAGTGGACAAAAACCGCGGGTTGAGCGATGACCACTCCCAGTTGGAGTTTGAGTTGGAAGGACAGGCGTCTGCAGAAAAACGAATGAACGCGACAGGAGCGACCGGATAAGCGTTCGGTGCTCCTGCCGCGAATTGGTTTGCGCGGAACTCGCGCTACTTCAGTTGAAGGTAGTCCCTAGATTGTCCTCCGGCGCTAAGGCGCTTTTTTCCGCAACGCTCGACGCCAGAGCTCGAGCCGCGTGCCTCTAAAAGAACGCGAAGGATCTTCAAAAATAGAACTACCAATTCGAAATACATTGGTCACTGCGCCTTTCCGACTATAGGATCGGATTCGGTCGCGGCGATGTAGTCCACGATCCGTTCGGACCAGCCGTCGATGTGCGTCCAGCCGTTGCCGTAGCTGACACCGTGCTGGTACGGCGCAACGTTCACGACATACGCGCGCCGCGTCCATCGGCTAGCCATCCCGTCATGCGACTGTTCGTCGGTAATGACGATGACGCGCTCGAGCTTTTCCCAGCCGTTCTCATCGCGAAACTCGACAAGCTCACGCTTCAAGTACGTCGAAGAGTGCGGCTGCGAGTTCACGATGGCATCGCGAAGGGCGAAGCCACGGCGCGGAGGCACGGTTACGCACTTTTCCGAGAAGGTGGCGGCTTCAAATTCAGCCGCAACTTCGCGGAGAAGGATGGCCAGGCCCGCGGCCGCGTCGATACGCCGGGTCTCGCTTTTGCGGGCGAGAGCCCCGTCCATCGAGCCGGAAACGTCCACAAGCAAGCCGGTACGGCCGGGAAGCTTTTCAAAGCCGGCAATGCCCTTGAGCATGGCCTCCTCGATTGCTTCCTCGAGCTTCGGAGCGTAGCGCGCAGCCGTCACGAAACGGAACGGAAGCGCCCGGGCGATTCCCTTTTCAAGCCGCGCGGCGACGAGCTTCGGATCGACGCCGGATGCAAGCATCAGGCGAAGATTGCGGAGCACGGCCATGCCAGAAAGCTTCTCTTCGCGAAGGAGGCGCTCCCAGGTCTCGCGCTTGTCCTTCCCTGCGGACAAGGCAACCTCCCAAGTGTCGGGAGATTCGAGCGTGTTCTCAACGAGACGCTTCCAAAGAGCGGCTTGCTCGGCGTTGATAGGCTTGGCGTGGCTGAGAAAGAGCACGTCGCGAAGCTTGACGATTCCGTCGCGGTTGTATTTAGCGAGCTGGTAGGCGTCAAACTTCGTGAACGCCTTGGCGAGCCCGCGCTTTACGCCGGCGGAGAGCGGCTGCTTGCGCGGAGTCCAGTAGAGCGCAATGAACTCCGAGAGTTCGTCGGCGCGCTGGATCACGTGCTCGAGCGTTTCCGCAACCATACGTCCCGCCCCTTTGCGGCGAGCGAGCTCGCGGACGAGGAAGAGCGGTACGTGGCGAAGCTGCATTTTGTCGCGAGCTTCACGCGCGAGCGCCGCTACATCCTCGGCTTTGTTCTTGGCGACGAGATCGGCGATGCGCTCGGCGATCTTGCTGCCCTTCTCATAGAACGCGTCTTCCCAAAGCAAACAGGTGAGAACGGAGCGTTGGAGTTCCAGCCGCGGACTGACGTGCTGCGCCACCGCTCCTTCATGAGTTTGCGCCGGGAAGAGACGCTTCCAGACGTTGAGTTTTGCCATCGTACTTCTTCTCCTTTCCGCGCCCTTCGTGTTCGGCAAGGCTCGCGCTATCAAAAAAACTGCTGGACAGGAACAAACGGCCAGGCGACGCACCGGCCGCCCCGGCGCGAACCGCTGACCGGTTGCGATTCGCGCCGGACAAAACTTATCCGGGAGGAAAATCGGGCCAAGACTGGGCCTAACGGCCGCATCGTGTGACAGACGAAGTAACTCGGCTCTGCGCCATCCCGGAATGTGATCCAGCGGGAACGATCGGCTCGCGTAGATTTGTTTGAGCTATTGCCCTTGCGGACAAGCGAGAATCGAACTCGCATGCCTCCTGGCTTTCGCCAGGTTGCTCTACCGATGTAACGCGTGCCTACACCACGCTGGAAACTTTTGTGGCGGGAATCAGCGGCCCGGACCTTTGCCAATGCTCTGCCAATTGAGCTACAGCGGCTTGCGCCGCCGGTGGGAGTCGAACCCACAACCGGTGGTCCCGATGGAATCCGTGCCTTCACCACGCCACAAATTCTGATTGTTAAGCCGACGCCTCCTCGTCGAGTGCCGGGCTCAAGCCTGCCTGCGACAGGCAGACCCGACGCTACATTCAATTTTCTGAAGCCGTACGCGCACACCACTAGTACTGCCCAGTTAACTCTGCTTCTTTCGAGTGCTCCCACGGCGAACGACTTCCGGGAGGAATCAGCGTTCACGGCTCTCGGGAGTCGAACCCGAGGCCTTGCGGGGTTACCAGTCGAAGTAACCGTGAACTACGCCATCCCGGGAAAGATTCCCGCGACGCAAATTACTGAAAAGCAGTGATTTATAAGGACTTTACTGCGATCGCGTAAACAAGCAGAATGCGCGACCGACAGGCCATAGCCTGATTTCCGATTTGTTGTCGTCGCTATGTTGCATTTCTGCCTCTCACGCTCAGTGAAGGATCCCGCCAAAACGGAAAACAACTGAGGTAACGCCAAGGTAAATGGGATTCGGAGTTCTGTCAAGCAGTTTTTTGAGAAAACACAAAAAGACACAATTTTCCCTCAAGTGATTGATTCTATTGGAGCGGTCAGCGGGATTTTTCCGAGGCAGTCCACGCCTTGAGGTGGGATTCGAGGAGGCTTAGCGGCACTGCGCCGTTTTCTAGGACCGCGTCGTGGAATTTGCGCTTGTCAAATTTTGCGCCGAGCTCCTTTTCGGCAAGCGTGCGAAGTTCGCGAATTTTCAGCTGGCCGATTTTGTAAGCGAGCGCCTGGCCGGGCCAGACTATATAGCGATCGACTTCGACGATGATGTCCTGATCGGTTTTGCCCGTGTTGTCTTTGAAGAACTGAATGGCCTGATCTCGGGACCAGCCCATCGTATGCATGCCGGTGTCAACGACGAGACGGACGGCGCGCCACATGTCGTAGGTGAGCTGGCCGAATTTCGAATAGGGATCTTTGTAAACACCGAGATCTTCGCCGAGGCTTTCGGAGTAAAGACCCCAACCTTCAACGAAGGCGGAGTAGCCGATGTGGCGGCGAAATTCGGGAACGTCATCGAGTTCTTGACCGAGGGATATTTGCAAATGATGGCCGGGAACAGATTCGTGGAGCGAGAGTGCTTCCATTTCCCATTTGGGGCGGGCTTTCAGGTTATAGGTGTTCACAAAATAGTAGCCCGGACGGCCCGCAGCGGGTGCACCGGGTTGATAGTAGGCAGTCGTTTGCGATGGCGCTTTGAAATCGGGAATAGGAATAACACCATACTGATTGCGCGGGAGTTTGCCGAACTCTTTGACGAGCTCGGGATCGACGGACTTGGCGATTATCTTGTAGGCGTTGACGAGGTCTTCTTTTTTATCGAAATAGAATCGCGGATCGTTGCGGAGAAATTCGGTGAAATCGTGAAAGCTGCCTTTGAAACCGATGGAGGCGATGAGCTTTTCCATCTCGCCGCGAATGCGCTTGACTTCGGCGAGGCCAATTTCGTGAATTTGTTGTGGAGTGAGACTTGTCGTGGTATGCCAGCGAACGTGATAAGCGTAGGCGGCAGCGCCGTTCGGATTGGCAGTGGCGGCAATGGAATCGCGGCAAGCGGGCAGGTACGTGTTGGCGATGAAATCGTAGAAACGATGGACCGCCGGGACGGTTGAGGAAGCATAGATTTCCTTGGCGCGCTGGATGAGGCGCGACCGGTCGGATTCGGAAATTGACAGGGGAAAATTGGTGAAGGGATCAAGAAGCGGGCTTTTGAGCGGATCATCGGGCGCGAGGTCGGCAATCTGTTTTGGAACGTCCCGCAGGGTAATTTTTGGCTGCGTATATCCCCGCTTCAGACCCTCCTGAAGAAGAGCCACCTCCTGCTCGAAGACTTTGGGGAGCGCCGTAAGCCGAGCGAGGATATCCTCGTAGTCGGCGACGGTTGCGTGTGGCGCGCTGGCGAGTATTTCCGGAGCACCCTGCTGAATACCTTCGCGCTGATTGATGCGAAGCCAGCGATTGCCAGGAATGACATTGCGGAATGGCATCGGATCGTCGCCGAACTGGAGACCTTCCTCGCTCGTCTGCAAAAGGTCGAGGTAGAGGGTGTAGTTGAGCTGTTCGGAAGGAGGGAGGGCGGAGCGATCGAACTTTCTTAAAGCGGCGACGCTTTCACGAAGGTGCTTCTCGCGTGCGGCTATGCCTTCGGGCGAATCGTCGGTCCATTTGTGATTCTGGCCCGGATAGCCGACACCTGTCGCAGCCTCGGGGTACTCTTCCATCCAGCGCTTCCAGTCGGAGTCGAGAAAAGCACGGAAGGATTTTTCCGCTTCGAGCTGAGCGGAAGACGCCGTGGATTGCGCGACGAGACCGAGTGGCAAAAACAGACTGAAACCAGCGCCCGCCATCAATATCATTAAAAAACTTCGCATTACACTTCCCTCCCGGCCGTGCCGCTCAATTGTTTCTCGCGCTCGTGCGCAAGCATTACGATCAGACGAGCCGTTTCCTCGATGTCCATGGCAGTGTTATCCATGAGGACGGCATCCTTGGCGCGGATGAGCGGCGAAACTTTGCGTTCGCGGTCGCGCTTGTCGCGTTCATGCACTTCGTCAAGCACTTGTTCGAAAGTCATTTGCTCACCTTTTTGTTCGTGTTCTTTGCGGCGGCGCTCGGCACGAGTTTCCGGGGCGGCTTCGAGGAAGATTTTTAGTTCAGCCTTGGGAAAGACGACGGTGCCGATATCCCGGCCTTCCATGACGATGCCACCGCCGGCGCCAGCCCGTTGCTGTTGCGCGACGAGGAGTTCGCGGACTTTCGCAACGACCGCGACGTGAGAAGCGGCTTGTGCCACTTCGGGAGTACGAATGGCTTGCGTGACATCGAGGCCGTCGAGGAAAACCTGGTTCTTGACTCCCTCAGCGACAAGCTGCGGTGGCGTGGGTCGTAGCTCGATGGTGGTGGAGGCGGCGAGATCGGCGAGCTGTTTTTCGGAAGAGAGGGCCAGACCATTGTCTTCTAACGCTTTGAGAGCGAGCGCGCGGTACATCGCGCCGGAATCGAGATAGAGATAGCCCAGGATTTGCGCGACGCGTTGCGCAACGCTGCTTTTGCCGGAGCCGGCGGGACCGTCGATCGCAATCGTTAGCTTCGGCATTCGCCAAGATCCTAAACTGAAGTTCGGTATTCGGTCCGTCAAAGTTTCGAAATCGCATCAGCCCCTATAAGGTCGTAAGAGTACGGCGAAAGAGTGGCTGTGCTACTAAAAACCCATGATGTTGTAGCCGCAATCGACGTAGATCGTTTCTCCGGTGATTCCGGAGCCGCCGGAGGAGAGGAGGAATGCGGCAGTGGCGCCGACTTCGGCGGACTCGACGTTGCGGCGCAGGGGCGAGCGCTCGGCATGGCCCTTGAGCATGTCGCCCAAGCCAGAGATACCGCGGGCGGCGAGAGTTTTGAGCGGGCCCGCAGAGATGGCGTTGACGCGGATATTCTTCGGGCCCAGATCGCTTGCGAGATAGCGGACGCTGGCTTCGAGCGCGGCTTTGGCGACGCCCATGACGTTATATTTGGGAACGACTTTTTCGGCGCCGAAGTAGCTGAGCGTAACAACGCCACCGCCATTGGGCATCAGCGGGGCCGCAGCGCGCGTGACGGCAATGAGCGAATAGACGCTGATGTCCTGCGCGACACGGAAACCTTCCCGGGATGTATTGACGAATTCACCCTTCAAGTCTTCCGCATGGGCAAAGGCGACACTGTGAACGAGGCCTTGTAACGTGCCGTAGTTCCCTTTCAGCTGCTCGAAGAGTGCGGCGATTTGTTCGTCGCTCGCGACGTCGCACATGAAGCCTGCAGAACCAGGTAGTTCGGTAATGAGGTCTTTTGCTTCCTGCTCGAGACGTTCGTTTTGGTAGGTGATGGCAAGCCGCCATCCGTCGCCGTGGAGTTTCTGCGCGATGGCCCAGGCGATGCTGCGCTTATTGGCCAGACCGAAGATGACTGCGGTTTTCTGCGAATCGCTCATGCGTTTCGTCTCCGTGAACTAAATTCGATGAAAAGCGCGTTCGATTTCTTTGACGGAATAGCGCAAGACGACGGGCCGGCCGTGCGGGCAGCTCATGGGGCAGTCGGTCTTCGCGAGCGCGTCGAGCAGCCATTCCATTTTCGTGTGGTCGAGCGGCATATTGACCTTGATGGCCGCATGGCACGCGGTGGAAGCGGCGATTTTTGCCCTTAGGGTTTCCATGGAAATGGCGGCGTTTTCGCGATCGATGCCGTCGAGAATTTCGGTGAGGAGTCTTTCTGCGTCAGATGTTTCGACGCCTGAGGGAACGGCTTGGATTGCGACACTGCGCGGGCCCATGAGCTCGACTTCGAAACCGTTGGCGGACATTTCTTCTGCAATCTTTTCGAAAATGACGAGTTGGCGAGGAGAGAGTTCGAGAACGAGCGGCATGAGCAAGCGCTGCGCTTCGACTTTGCCTGCTCGGCGCGCGGCTAGGTGTTGTTCGAAGAGTACGCGTTCGTGAGCGACGTGCTGGTCGACAATCCACAGGCCTTCGCCATTCACCGCGATGATGAAGCTTGAGCTAATCTGACCGAGCGGTTTCAGATCGGCTATCTGGTCGGGGTGCGGAAGAGTGGCTGGCGCCGCAGAGTTTGCAGGTGCGAAGTTGGCGGCCCAGTTGGAAGAAGGCGCCACTGCAGCCGCACTGGCTGCTGCGAGCGCAGGAAGTTGACCGAAGACTCCCGATTCAAAAGTGAACCGTTGCGGGACGGGTTCAAGCGGCGCGCTTGCGAGGTCGAAGCCGCCTCCACCGGAACCTTCACCCGAACCGACGCCGACCTCTTCCATGGTGGGAATCACGGCTCGAGGGATGCCCGACTCGACTGGAGCGGGAGTGATGCCGCCGGAAAAAGCGGCGCCATTGGCCGCACTGTTTCGAGGAATTTGCTGCGCGCCAAACTGCGAAGGAAGCGCGACTCCGGCCGCAGTAGCGAAACTCGCGATGGGTCGAACGTTCATGAGCGCCTGACGAATCGTGTCGCGCGTGAAATCGTGGACGAACTGCGAGCGGCGGAAGCGGACTTCGCTTTTCTTGGGATGAACGTTTACGTCAACTTCGTCGTAGGGCATTTGGAGGAAAAGCAGAGTTGCCGGCGAAATCGCATGGGGATGAATGTTGCGATAGGCTTCGTGGATGGCATGGAGAATGAGCTTGTCGCGGACCAGGCGATTGTTCACGAAAAGGAAGATGCCGCTGGTGTTGGTCCGCTGGACCTCGGGGCGCGAGGTGAAGCCGCTGATGGTCAACGTGACCTTTTCTTCGTCGGGTTCAAGCGAAGGCTCGGTGATGGCGGTGCGGAACGCGGCGGACGTGGGCGGGATTTCAACAAGTTCGTCAAGAGCGTGGCGGCCAAAGAGCTGGTAGACGCGGTCGGCGAGTTTTTCTGCGGGCGGGCAATCAATGATGGTTTGCGTGGGAGTCGTAAGGACGAATTGTTTGCCGGGATTAGCGAGAGCGTAGTGCGTCACGAGCGAGGCGATATGGCCGAGTTCGGTGGTGTCGGATTTCAAGAATTTGCGACGAGCTGGAATGGAGTAAAAGAGATCGGCGACGCTGACAGTTGTGCCGGCGGGAAGGCCGGCAGGTTTGACGCCGACGAGTTTGCCGCCAGCAAATTCGACGCGAGTGCCTTCGGCTTCGGAAGCATCTCGTGTTTCGAGGAGCAAGCGAGAAACGGCGGCGATTGTCGGTAGCGCTTCACCGCGAAAACCGAGCGTTGCGATGGAGAGAAGATCGTCGGCCGTGCGGAGTTTGCTCGTGGCATGGCGTTCGAAGGCGAGAAGTGCGTCGTCGTGCGTCATGCCGTGACCGTCATCGATGACGCGAATCATGCGGCGGCCGCCTGCTTCGGTTTCGATGCGAATGGTTTTGGCGTCGGCGTCGAGCGCGTTTTCTAGGAGCTCTTTGACGACGGAAGCGGGACGTTCGACAACTTCGCCAGCGGCGATTTTGTTGGCGACTGCTTCCGGAAGTATGCGGATGCGGCTCATTACTCGGCGGCTTTTTTGGCCTCAGGTTTGATGGCGATGCCGAGTTGGTCGAGTTGGACGGTGTCGACTTCGCTGGGCGATTCTGCCATTAAATCCTGAGCTTTGGTGGTTTTGGCGAAGGCGATGACCTCGCGAATGGAAGTTTCGCCGGCAAGGAGCATGACGACGCGGTCGATGCCGAGCGCGATGCCGCCGTGCGGCGGGGTGCCGTAGGTGAGCGCATCAAGGAAAAAGCCGAAGCGTCGGCGAAGCTGCTCTTCCGAAAGGCCGAGCGCTTTGAAAAGGCGTTCCTGAATATCTTGGCGATGAATTCGAATGCTGCCGGAGCCGAGTTCGTAGCCGTTGAGAACAAGGTCGTAGCCTTTCGAACGCACTTCCCACGGCGCGGATTCGAGTTTTTCGAGATCTTCGTCCACGATTCCGGTGAAAGGATGCTGGGCGCTGACCCAGGCTTTTTCAGTTTCACTCCATTCAAAGAGCGGGAAGCCGGTAATCCAAAGGAATTTCCACTGCGTCTTGTCAATGACGCCGAGTGCTTCGCCGAGTTGCAATCGAAGCTGGCCGGCGATGAGCGCGGCGGCTTCGGTGCCTTTTATTTGTTCTTTGGCGGAAACGGCGACAACGAGGTCGCCGGTTTTTGCACTGCAAGCTTCGGCTAGTTTCTTCACGTTTTCGGGGCCGATAATCTTTTCGACAGTCGAAGTTGTGCCTTCGGGCGCGAGCTTGACGAAATAAGCCCCACGCGCACCGAGCGATTTGGCTTTTTCAGTTAGGTCATCGAGCTGTTTGCGCGAATAGCCAGCCGCAGCAGGAGCGGCGAGGGCGAAAATATTGCCTTCGATCTGCAATTTCGTTCTTGCCTCGCCCGGGAAACAGTCGGTGACTTCGTGAAGCTCCATGCCGAAGCGCAAGTCGGGCTTGTCGCTACCATATTTGCGAATGACGTCCTTATAGAGCATGTGCGGGAACGGCGCGGTCGCCTTGATTCCCGCGACAGCGCAAGCGTTCACCATCACCTTTTCGATGACGCCGAAAACGTCTTCCTGGCGTGGGAAGGACATTTCGAGGTCTAGCTGCGTGAATTCCAGTTGGCGGTCGGCGCGCTGGTCTTCGTCACGGAAACACTTGACGATCTGGAAGTAGCGGTCGAGGCCGCCGATCATCAGAATCTGTTTGAAGATTTGCGGCGACTGCGGCAACGCGTAGAACTGGCCGTGATGCACGCGGCTGGGAACGAGAAAGTCGCGCGCGCCTTCGGGTGTGGAACGCGTGAGCATGGGCGTTTCAACTTCCAAGAAGCCCATTTCGTCCATGGTGCGGCGAATCTCTAGAATAACTTTGTGGCGAAGCGCGAGGTTCTGATGCGGCTTTTTGCGGCGTAAATCGAGATAGCGATAGCGCAAGCGCGTTTCTTCAGCGACGTTGATTTGATCTTCGACCTGGAACGGCGGCGTTTTCGAGCTGTTTAGAACGTGCAGCTTCGAAGCCATCAATTCGACTTCACCAGTGGCTATTTCCGGATTCGCCTTTTGGCGCTTGACGACGTTTCCCTCGACGGCGACGACGAATTCACTGCGCACCTGCTCGGCCTTGCCGTGCGCTTCGGGTTGCGTTTCCCTGTTGAAGACGACCTGGACGATGCCGGTGCGGTCGCGCACGTCGAGAAAGAGCAAATTGCCGAGGTCGCGGCGGCGATGGACCCAACCCATGACGATGGCGTCGCGATCGGCGTCCGTGGCGCGGAGGGCGCCGCAGTAGTGTGTGCGCTTCAGGTTGCCGAGAAAATCGAGCACGGTCAGTTCCCTTTCGGACAAAACAGAAAGTAAAAAGAACGGGTCTAAGACCCGCCACTACGATTTCTTCAGGAAATCGAGCAGTTGCGGCTCGGTCAGTTTTTGCTGCGTGCCGTCGGCGAGCTTCTTGAGCGTCCAGGTGCCTTCGGCTACTTCATTATCGCCGAGAATGAGGGCGAAATGCGCACTGAGCTTGCTTGCACGCTCAAGGGATTTACCGAATTTTTGTTCGATGGGCGGTAGCTCGACGCGAATGCCAGCCGCTCGCAAGTCCTTCGCGGCGTGGATGGCGGCGGCGTAGGCGTTGGCGCCCATCCAGGCGATGTAAACCAGTGGCGCGTGAGGAGTGGCGAGCGGCGAGACACCCGCTTCCTGAAGTGAAAGGACGAGGCGGTCTTCGCCAATGGCAAAGCCGATGCCCTTCGTTGGTGGGCCGCCTAGGAGCTCGACGAGGCCATCATAGCGGCCGCCGCCGCAGACGGCGTTTTGTGATCCAAGGCCTTGCGCGGTGATTTCAAACGTGGTGCGCATGTAATAGTCGAGGCCACGGACGAGGCGCCAGTTTTCTTTGTAAAGCACGCCGCGGAGTTCGAGTTCTCGTTTGACAGCGGCGTATTGTGTTTTGCACTCGTGGCAAAGGTGATCGGCGATTTTGGGTAGCGTGGCGATGATGGCCTGCTCGTGCTCAAGCTTGGAATCGAGCACGCGCAGGGGATTTGTTTCGATGCGGCGCTGCGAATCGGCGCCGAGCTTGTCTTTCACTTTTTCGAGCGCGGCTTTCAGTTTGGCGACGTAGCCGCGGCGGCAGTTGTCGGCGGCGTGGCCAATGGAGTTGATTTCAAGCTGAACTCCGGGAACCTTTAGTTTGTCGAAGAAGGTCATCACCATCTGGATCACTTCGGCGTCAGTGATAGAGTCTTTCGCGAGTTCCTTAGCGGCGTCGCGCGTTGGATCCGGTTTGACGTTTTCCAATACTTCCGCGCCAATTTGATAGAACTGGCGGTAGCGGCCTTTTTGTGGGCGTTCGCGACGGAACATCGGGCCCATGTAGTAGAGCTTCTGCGGCTGCGGAAGCTGCTGCATGTTGTGTTCGATGTAGGCACGGCAGACGGACGCGGTGGCTTCAGGGCGAAGCGAGATCATCTCGTTCGCCGAGTCATCAGCCGCGGACTCAGGCGAAGCGGCGAAGGTGTACATCTCTTTACCGACGATGTCAGTCTCACCACCGACAGCACGCGCGAACAAATCTGTATCTTCGAAGATGGGTGGCCGGATTTCGCCGAAGGCGAAGGTGCCGAAGACGGAGCGAGCGGTTTCTTCAACGTGATTCCAGAGTCCGGTGTCGGGTGGAAGAAGGTCGCGCGTGCCGCGGATGGCTTGGAATTTGCGACGTTGTTCTTTTTTTGGTGCTGCGTCGGACAATTCGAGATCCTCTCAAATAGGGCCGTTGAAGCGGCACCCCTACACAATTCCAGACTAAGGCCAACTCAGAAGTTGGCCCCTACAACAAGCCATCCGTGACTTGTTCCTCGGCCACTTCTTGCATGTAGATATTCTTGTACTCGACGTAGCGCCGGGCGTAGCGATCGATCGAAGCATGGTCTTCGTCTGTGAGCGGGCGCTGCACTTTGCCGGGTGTGCCCATGACGAGGCTGCCGGGCGGAACGACCATGCGCTCCGGGATGAGTGTTCCCGCGGCGATAATTGAGCCCGTGCCGATAATGGCGCCGTTCAAAATCGTGGCGCGCATGCCAATGAGGCAGCGCGACTCGATGGTGCAGCCGTGCAGCACGACGGCATGGCCGACAGTGATGTCGTCGCCCAAAATCAGCGGCCATTCGTCCTTCATGA
>Ga0126376_10000995_pt1 | contig 14849 bp, 15 predicted proteins | sample PanSoiMetPlot_15_FD_92760 | JGI IMG/M metagenome (GOLD analysis project Ga0126376, IMG submission 92760) | Tropical forest soil microbial communities from Panama - MetaG Plot_15 | ecosystem: Environmental > Terrestrial > Soil > Tropical forest > Bulk soil | place: Panama | collected 2016-02-17
CCAGGGCCGCGCCCTTCAAGAATTTCCGTCGCGGGCTCTCATTCATTGCTTCCTCCTCGGCGAGGTGAAGTAGATGGCCATCGGCGGATCATGCGGGGACGGGACACGAGGAAAGTGGCCGGACCACCGCCCCCAAGCTATTCGAGGGCTGCGCGGCCTGTCAATAATTACCTCTTACGAGATCCAATCGTCAAAAAATCGCCGGGCCTCGAAAAACCAGGGCGAACGGGGGGATCAGACGCCCGGCGCCTTGAGGACCAGCGCCAGTCGGTTGCCGGCGCGCCGCACGGTCAGCCGGAGCGGCGCCTCGAGCCCGGCGTCGGCGAGCGCTTCGCGCAAGGCATCGCGGGTCACGACCGCCAGATCGTTGACCTGCAAGATCACGTCTCCGGCCTCTAGGCCGCTTCGATCCGCCGGGCTCTTGGGCACGACGACCGAGACGGTCAGGGGGGTCGACGTGCCGGGCTCGGGGTCGCGTACGAGGAAGCCGAACTCGGCCCCGATGCGCTCCCCGACGGCCGAACGCGGCATCGCGGCCAGACGCACGTCGAGGCGGCGGCGCCCCTCCGCGCGAAGCACGGTGATGCGCACAGCCGTCCCCGGGGACGACGCGGCGATCAGCCGCTGGAGCATCCGGGTCTCGGTCACCGGACGCTCCTCGAACGCGACGACCAGATCGCCGCTCTTGAGCCCCGCTGTCTGGGCCGGAGTGCCTTCCATCACATCGACGATGAACACGCCGAATCCCTCGCGGAGCCCGTGGCGCGACGAGACCTCGTTCATCTCCTCCTCGGTAAGATCCCGGATGCGCACGCCCAGCCATGCCCACTGGGCCGCGTCGATCGTCGACGCCGTCGCGACGAGCACCAGCAGGAGGATGGCGGCGGCCAACGGCCGGCGCGTCATTCGCGGCCTCGGCGCAGCTCGTTCACCAGCTGGTCGAGCGCCGTGCCGAGGCGCTCGAGGCGGCGGGTGACGTCGAGCGTCTCGAGCAGCTCCTGGCGGAGCGCGGGGTCCGGCACGACGGCGGCGGCAATCCGGTCCGCGATCACACCCGGCGCCTGGCCCTCCGCCAGGGCCGCGTCGAGAAGGTCGCCCGGACGCTCGAGCGCCTGGAGCAGGCGGCCGCACGCGGCTCGAATCCGGGTCAACGCCGCCGAGACGTCCGTCGTTGGCGCCACGTCCTCGAGCTTCTGCGCGGTGACGATCCGGTAGAGGGTGTCGCTCGGCCGCTCGCCCTCGATCCGGATGCGCCATTCGCCCTTTATCAAGATATTGTAGCGGCCGGTCGCCAGCCGCTCCCAGCTCACGATCTCGCCGGCGCCGGCCACCGGGTGCACCGCCGGCTTGCCGGCGTACGCGGCCTCGAAGCCGGGCATGAGCTTGACGACCGCAAGTCGCCGGTCGCGCGCCAGCACGTCCATCACCATCGCCCGATAGCGCGCCTCGAAGACGTGAAGCGGCAGCAGCGTGTTCGGGAAGAAGGTCACGTCCGGTAGCGGGAAGATCGGCACGATCAACGGCGGCACGAGGGACGTCCTCGCGATCAGCCGATCTTCGGCAGGGGCCGGAGCTCGCCGAGCTCGTCGAGCCGCCGGCGCACGCTGGCAGCCAGCTCGCGGAACGCGCGCGCCTGCGCCGAGTCGGGGGCGCGCACGGTGATCGGCGTGCCCTCGTCACCGGCCTGCCGCGTGGCCGGATCGAGCGGGACCTGCGCGAGCAGCGGTACACCGTACTCGTCGGCCAGCTTCTTGCCGCCGCCCTCGCCGAAGATCGAGTAGCGCTTGCCAGTGTCGGGCGCGACGAAGTAGCTCATGTTCTCGACGATGCCGAGGATCGGCACGTTGAGCTTCTGGAACATCGCGATCGCCTTGCGCACGTCGAGCAGCGCGACCTCCTGCGGCGTCGTCACCATCACCACGCCGGAGAGCGGGATGACCTGCGAGAGCGAGAGCTGGGCGTCGCCCGTGCCCGGCGGCATGTCGAAGACGAGGTAGTCGAGCGCGCCCCAGTTGACGTCCTTCAGCATCTGCTGAATGAACGAGTGGATCATCGGGCCGCGCCAGACGAGCGGCTCCTTGTCGTTCACCAAGAGGCCGATCGACATCATCTTCATGCCGTGCGCTTCGACCGGGATGATCCGGTTGTCGAACATGCCCGGCCGCCCGCGCGTACCCAGCATGAGCGGGATGTCCGGGCCGTAGACGTCGGAATCGATGATGCCCACGGCGCTTCCAGCCAGTCGCAGCGCCACCGCGAGGTTCACGGTGACCGTGGACTTGCCGACGCCGCCCTTGCCGGACGAGACGGCGATGGTCTGCTTCACCTCGGGGATGAAATCTTCGGGTCGGGGCTGGGCATGCCCCTGGCCGTGCGCGTGCGGCGCCTGAGCCGGCCGTGCCGGCTGCCCGGAGCCCATCTTCACCTGCACCTTCGACACGCCCGGCACGCGCCCGACGACGCGCGAGGCCATGCTGTGTATGGCCGCCTTCGACGCCGGCGACTGGGTGGTGAACGCCAGGGTGAAGGTGACCTGCGAGTCGGCGATGGTCAGGTCGCGAATGAGCCCGAGCGCGACGATGTCTTGATGCCCGTCCGGATCCTTCACCGCTCGCAGCGCATCGAGCACAGCGTCCTGGGTGACCATAGGGGCGACTATACAGGACCGTCCAAGGCTTTCAACGTGATCGCGCGCATTCCCGCTATCTATGCGCGAAACCTTGCATTCTTGTCACTGACCTGCTACAAAAAGCGGGTGATCTCTCCCGACGAATTCCGCCATACCTTGGGTCACTTCGCCTCGGGCGTGACGGTCATCACCGTGTGCGACAAGGACGGGCGCCCCACGGGCCTGACCGCGAGCGCGTTCACGTCGGTGTCGCTCGATCCGCCGCTCATTCTGGTCTGCGTCGATCACAAATCGCAGAGCTATCCTGCCCTGGTCGCGGGAAAGCAGTTCGCGGTCAACGTCCTCTGCCACGACCAGGAGGGCGTGTCGCGCCGGTTCGCGACGACGAAGATCGAGAACAAATTCGAGGGCGTCGCATTCACGCTGAGCGCGCTGGGCCTGCCGCTGCTCGACAACGCGCTCGCGCACCTCGAATGCGCGACCATCAACGTCCACATCGAGGGCGACCACTCGATCTTCATCGGACGGGTCGAGCGCGCTCGCACCGGTGCCGGGCACCCGCTGGTCTACTACCGTGGCCGCTACGACCGATTGTCCGGGGCCACTACGTGACGTTCGTGCCGCTGTCCCGCCCGCCTGTCGACGACGAGATCAAGCGGGCGGTCCTGGCCGCCATCGACTCACGCCAGTACATCCTGGGCCCGCAGTGCCGGCAGCTCGAAGCCGAGCTGGCCGGCTCGACCGGCGTGAAGCACGCCGTGCTGACGAGCTCGGCCACCGCCGCGCTCTGGCTCGCGCTCCGGGCGCTCGGCGTGAAGGCCGGCGACGAGGTGCTGGTGCCGTCCCACACCGCGTTTCCCACCGTCGAGGCGATCTGCGTCGCCGAGGCCACGCCGATCTTCGTCGACGCCGACGAGTTCTACACCCTCGATACGCGCGACGCCGAGGCCAAGGCGAGCCCGCGCACGGTCGGGATGGTCCCGGTGCACCTCTACGGCCAGCCGGTGGATCTGGCGGCCGTCGAGCGGCTGGCATCGCGCCTGGGCATCTGGATCCTCGAGGATTGCGCGCAGGCTCAGGGCGCCGAATGGAACGGGCGCCGCGTCGGCAGCTTCGGCCGGGCCGCGGTCTACTCGTTCTATCCGTCGAAGAACCTGCCGGGCATGGGCGACGGGGGCGCGGTCCTGACCAGCGACGACGAGATCGCCGACCGCTGCCGGCGTTTGCGGGACCACGGCCGGCTCGACAAGAACGTGCACGCCGAGCTCGGCTTCAACCTGCGCTTCAGCGAGCTGCAGGCGGCCGCGCTCCGGGTGCTGCTGCCGCGCCTGCCCTCGATGAACGAGCGCCGCCGCGCACTCGCCCTTCGCTACGCGCACGGGCTCGCCGGTCTGCCGCTCGTGCTGCCCGCGGAGCGCGAGCACGGGCGCCACGTCTATCACCTCTACGTCGTGCGCACGCCGCGCCGCGCCGAGCTGGCGAAGTTCCTCAAGGAGCATGGGATCCAGACCGGGATCCACTATCCGGTCCCCACGCATCGTCAGCCGCCGGTCGAGCACCTGTCGCCGCCACCGCTGCCGCGCACCGACCGTCTCGTCGAGGAAATCCTCACCCTGCCGATGTCGGCGGACCACGCGGACGACGAGATCGACCGCGTGATCGCCACGGTGCGCGCCTTCTTCGGCGCGTAGAGCGGCAGCCTGGCGTTGCCGCTCCGAATCCTCCAGCTCTACCCGAAGGCCGACTATTTCACCGGCGCCGCGATCCAGCTGCGCGATCTCGCGATCGGCCTGGCGGCCCGCGGCCACGCCGTCACCGTGGCCACGCCGCCGAGCGAGCTGTGGGCCGAGCGGATGCGCGAGGCCGGCGTCGGCCACGTCGCGGTCCCGATGCGGCGCGCATGGGACGTGCGCGCGGCATGGCGGCTGGCGAAGGTGATCCGCGCCGGAAACTTCCAGGTGGCGCACGCGCACAAGGGTCGCGCCCGTACCCTGGCGGTGGTCGCCGGACTCTTGGGCGCCCGCTCCAAGCTCGTCTTGAACCGTGGCGTCAGCTTCCACGTGCCGCGGGTCCGGCGCGTTGGGTACACCAGCCGGCGCGTGCACGCGATCGTCGCGGTCTGCGAGTCGATCAAGCGCGACCTCGTCGCGACGGGCGTGCCGGCGCAGAAGATCGACGTCATCTACTCCGGCACCGACGTCGCGCGCTTCCATCCCGGCCTCGACGGCGGGCCCATCCGACGCGAGCTCGGCCTGGCGCCCGAGCACTTCCTGGTCACGCAGGTCGGCGTCCGCTCGTGGCGCGGCTGGCAGGACGTGCTCGACGCCATGGCGCGCCTGGCGCCCGAGGCGCCCCTCGCGCGCCTGCTCTTCGTCGGCGCGCCGCCGCCACGCGTGGCGGAGCTCGGCGAGCGCGCGCGCGAGCGCGGGCTCGATGGCCGGGTGCTGGTGCTCGGCCACCGCGAGGACATCCCCCAGATCTTGACCGCCTCGGACGTCGTCGTCGACGCCTCGTACGCCGGCGCCGGGCTCACCGGCTCGATCCGCGAGGCGCTGGCCTGCGAGCGCCCGGTGGTCGCCACCGCTCTGGCCGGCATGCCCGAGCTGGTGATCGAGGGCGAGACCGGCCTGCTCGTGCCCCCGCGAGATCCGGAGGCGCTGGCGCGGGCCCTCCGCCGCGTGATCGAGAACCCGACGTGGGCCCAGGCGATGGCGCGCGCAGGCGGAAAGCGCGTCGACGCGCACTTCTCGCTCCGCGCCAAGCTCGACGCGACTGAGGCGCTCTACCAGCGCCTGGTCGAGGCGGGGCCGGCGTGAGCCTCCGGGCCGATCTCTACCGGCGTCTCATCGGCTATCTGCGTCCCCACGCGGCGGCGCTGGTCATCGGCACGGTGCTCGCGGTCATCGTCGCCGCCATGGAAGGCGCGATCGCCTGGCTGGTCAAGCCGGCCATGGACGATGTCTTCATCCGGCGGGACGCGACCATGCTGAAGCTCATCCCGCTCCTGTTCCTCGCTGCCTACGTCGCCAAGGGCCTGGCCCGCTACGGCCAGTCCTACCTGATGGCCGCGGTCGGCGAGCGCGTCATCGCGCGCCTGCGTCGCGATCTCTACGCCCACCTGCAGGGGATGTCGCTGTCGTTCTTCACGAGCCGGCACACGGCGGAGCTGATGTCGCGGGTCGTCACTGACGTGAACCGTCTAGCGCGCCTGTCCTCGACCGTGCTGGTGATGACCATCCGCCAATCGGTGATGGTCGTCGCCCTCACGACCGTCATGTTCGTGCGTGACTGGCGGCTCGCCGTGATCGCGCTGGTGGTCTTCCCCTTCGTCGGCGTGGCGGTGCGGTCGATCGGGCGCCGCCTCTACCGCATCAACCGGCGGTCGCAGCAGAAGATCGCCGAGCTGAACGTGCTGCTACACGAGGTCTTCTCGGGAACCAAGATCGTCAAGGCCTTCGGGCGCGAGGCGCACGAGGTCGAGCGCTTCGACCGGGTCAACCACGGGCTTCTCTCTCTCGCCCTCAAGGACCACCGCACCGACGAGCTGACCGACCCGCTCATGGAGGTGCTGGCCGCCCTCGGCATCATGGGCGCCCTCTGGTACGGCGGCCAGCAGGTCATCTCCGGTACGATGACGCCGGGTGATTTCTTCTCGTTCACCGCGGCGGTGGCGCTCCTGTACGGCCCGGTGCGACAGCTCTCGCGGATCGTCAACACCGTGCAGCAGTCGACCTCGTCGGTCGAGCGCGTCTTCGAGATCCTCGACCAGCCGCCGGCGATCGCCGACCGGCCGGACGCCGTCGCCGTCGACGCCTTTCGCGAGCGCCTCGTGTTCGAGCAGGTGAGCTTCCGCCACGCGAACTCGGAAGAGCTCACGCTCCGCGACGTCTCCTTGACGGTCGCGCGCGGCGAGGTGGTCGCCTTCGTGGGCATGAGCGGCGCCGGCAAATCGACCCTGATGGATCTGCTGCCCCGCTTCCACGACGTGAGCGACGGCCGCATCACGATCGACGGTCACGACCTGCGCGACGTCAGTCAGGTGTCGCTCCGCGCCCTGATCGGTATCGTCACGCAGGAGACGTTCCTCTTCAGCGACTCGATCCTCTACAACATCGCCTACGGCCGGCCCGACGCAGGGTTCGAGGACGTGGCACGCGCCGCCCGCCAGGCGCACGCCGAGGAGTTCATCGCCGGCTGCCCCGACGGCTACCAGACGCTGGTCGGTGAGCGCGGCGTGCGGCTCTCGGGCGGCCAGCGCCAGCGCATCGCGATCGCGCGCGCCTTCCTGAAGAACCCGCCGATCCTGATCCTGGACGAGGCCACCTCCGACCTCGACGCCGAGAGCGAGTTCATGATCCAGCAGGCGCTGGCCGAGCTGATGCAAGGGCGCACCGTGCTGGTCATCGCGCACCGGCTCGCCACCGTGCGCAACGCCGACCGCATCGTGGTCGTGCACGAGGGCCGCATCGCCGAGGTCGGGCGCCACGACGAGCTCCTGGCGCGCGACGGCCTCTACCGCCGACTCTACGCGCTGCAGATGGAGGGCGTCGCGGGGTAAACTCCCTGGTGGTCGCGAGTCGCCAAGGCTCAGACCCACGGAGGGGCTCCATGGGCACGATCGTCGGGACCGGCAGGTACACCTACGAAGTCGACGACGACTGGCAGAAGCTTCCCACCGGCTGGAACATTCCCGTCGCAGCGGTCACGGTCGACTCGCGCGATCGCGTCTATTGCTTCAACCGATCGGCCGAGCACCCGATCATCGTGTTCGATCGCGACGGCCACGTGCTCTCGACCTGGGGCGCCGGGCTCTTCGCCTTCCCGCACACGATCCGCAGCGACGCGCAGGACAACCTCTGGATCGTCGACCGCGATCACGCTCAGATGTTCTACTTCAGCTCGACGGGCACGCTCTTGCGCACGATCGGCACCCGGGGCTACCGCTCGGACACCGGGGTCGACCCGAAGGATTTCAGCTCGGGCGCGTACCGCAACGTCACGCACGGGGGCGGACCCTTCAACCTCCCCACCGACATCGCGCTCACGCCGTCGGGCGAGATGTTCATGACCGACGGCTACGGCAACGCCCGCGTGCACAAGTTCGCCGCGGACGGCACGCATCTCTTCTCCTGGGGCGAGCCGGGCACGGGCCCGGGGCAATTCAACCTGCCGCACGGCGTGTGGATCGACCGCCGGGGGCGCGTGCTCGTCTGCGACCGCGAGAACGATCGCGTGCAGGTGTTCGATCAGAACGGTAAGCTCCTCGAGATCTGGCCGACCAAGCTGATCGGTCCCGCGACGTTCTACGTCGATGCCGACGACGTCGTCTACGTCCCCGAGCACAACGGGGGGCTGGTCAGCGTGCTCACGCTCGACGGCGCGCGCCTGGCGCAGTGGGGCGATCCGAGCTTTCGCTCGTGCCACGGCATCTGGGGCGACTCGCGCGGCGATCTCTACGTCGTGCGGCCGGGCGCCTGGGGTCGTCCCCGGCGCATCGTGAAGTACACGCGCGTCAAGTAGAGCGACGGAGACAGACGATGGGCATCAAGGGCATCGATCACTGGGTCATCGTCGCGGGCGATCTGCGGCGCACGCTGAGCTTCTATGAAAAACTCGGCTTCACGATCGCCTGGGAGAAGCGGCCGAACCGCCCGGACATGGCAACGATCCGCATCGGCGACTCGCAGAAGATCAACGTCCACGGACCCGAGGCGCCGTCACGCCCCGGTTATCTCGGCGCTCGGAAGCCGACGACCGGCGGCGCCGATTTCTGTCTCGAGTGGGACGGCACGGTCGACGAGATCCTGGCGCTCCTGCAGAAGAACGGCATCAAGCCTGAGGCCGGTCCCGGCCCCCGCTCGTGCGCCCGGGGCACGTCGACCAGCGTCTACTTCCGCGATCCGGACGACAACCTGGTCGAGTTCACGGTCTACTGATCAGGCACTCCGCGCTCAGCGGGCGATAAACTCCCGGATCACCTTCAGCACGCGCTCGGGCGCGTCCGGGAGCACGGCGTGGCCGCAGCCCGCAAAGCGCTCGAAGCGAACCAGGTGCGCCGGCAGCGCCGCCGCGATATCGGCCTGGCACTCGATCGGCGTCATCGGATCGTCTTCCCCGCCCAGCACGAGGGTCTCGCACTGCACGCGCGCGAGAGCCGGGAACAGGTTGAACGTGTGTCCCTCGCCGCCCGGCCGCGTGAACCACTGCGCGACCGCGAGATTCTGTACGGCGCGCCGCGCGACGTCGGGATGGCGCGGCGTGCGCGTGTAGAGCGGAAAGGCCAGGCGAAGCCAGGCCTGGACCGCGGCCGTGTCCGCGTGACCCTGCGCTTCTAGGAACCGCCGTCGGGCCAAGGCACCCACCTCCGCGCCGCCGAAGCGCTCGAACAACGCCACCCGCCGATCCAGATGCGAGCCGCCGGCCGCTTCGGTGCTGACCAGGATGAGCTTGCCGGGATGGGCTGGATGGCGTGTGGCATACGCGAGCGCCACCATTCCGCCGAAGGATGCGCCGTAGACGATCGGCCGAGTGATCCCGAGCGCCTCGCAGAACGCGCGGACGTCGTCGGCCCACTGCGCGAGCGTCCACGTCTCCCGGGAGCCGGACTCGCTCCGGCCGTTCCCGCGATGGTCCAGGAACACGACCTGCGCGATGTCGGCCAGCGCCGAGAATGCCGGCTTGTAGATCGAGTGATCCAGCCCGGGGCCGCCGTGAAGCAGGAGCAACGTCGGCTTCTCGCGCATGGCGGGCCCGTCGGGGACGTGACTCGAGCCCTCGACGTCGAAGAAGAGCCGTACCCCGTTGACGACGACGTGCATCTCAGACGAGGAAGTCACTCACGCGTCGGCCAGACGCGCGATGATCGGCGGGACGTGAGTTCTCGCCGAACACTCCGAACCGGAAGGGGCGCGCGTGCGTCATGACCGCCCGGCGGGCCGCCGGCTTCGGGCTAGCGCTCGCGGAAGCGGTTGACGATGGGCGGACGCCAGTCGCGGCCGAAGGCCCGCGGCGTGATCTTGACGCCGATCGGGGCCTGGCGGCGCTTATACTCGTTGGCGTCCACCATCGAGACGACGCGCCGGACCGTGTCGGGCGGGAAGCTGCGGGCGATGAGATCGTTGACGCCCTGGTCCTCCTCGACATAGCCCTCGAGGATGCGGTCGAGCAGGTCATAGGGCGGCAGAGTGTCCTGATCGGTCTGGTTGGGCCGCAGCTCGGCCGACGGCGCCCGGGTGAACACCGTCTCGGGGATGACGGCCCGGCCGGCGCGCGTGTTGACGTGGCGCGCGACCTCGTACACCAGCATCTTGGGTACGTCCTTGATGACCGCGAAGCCGCCGGCCATGTCGCCGTAGAGGGTCGTGTAGCCGACGCTGTACTCGCTCTTGTTGCCGGTCGTCAGGACGAGCCAGCCGAACTTGTTCGAGAGCGCCATCAGCAGATTTCCGCGGATACGGGCCTGGATGTTCTCCTCGGTGACGTCTTCCTTCATCCCCTTGAAGGCCTTGCCCAGGGCGCGCTTGTAGGCATTGAGCAGTCGCGTGATCGGGATCGTCAGGAACTCGATGCCAAGAGTCTTGGCCAGCCGCTGGGCGTCGCGGCGCGTCCCCGTCGACGAGTACGCGGACGGCATCCCCACCCCGGCCACGTTCTCTCGACCGAGCGCCTCGACCGCGACGGCGGCGACCAGTGACGAGTCGATCCCGCCCGACAGGCCGACGACCACCCGCTTGAACCCGTTCTTCCGCACGTAGTCACGCGTGCCGAGCACCAGGGCCTCGAACACCTCCTCGACGGGCGCGAGCGCCGGCACCTCGCGCGGCGGAAGCGGCGGCGCCTCGGGCGCCGGCAGCGGCGGCAGCGAGACGCGGGTGGTGGCGGTCTCGCGGGCCACGAGCTTCTCCTTGCGCCGGCGCGAGTCGTGCAGGCGCGCCCGGAACACGGCGTCGAGGTCGAGGTCACTGACGACCAGATCCTCCTCGAAGAGCCGCCCGCGCGCGAGGCACTCTCCGTGCTCGTTCACGACCATGCTCGCCCCGTCGAACACGAGCTCGTCCTGGCCGCCGACCATGTTGACGTAGGCCACGCACACCAGGTCGTCGACAGCGCGCGTCGACACGAGCCGCTCACGGAAGCGGGCCTTGCCCGCGTGGTACGGCGACCCGTTGATGTTGACGATGAGCTCCGCGCCCGCAAGTGCCTGCACGGCAGTCGGTCCGGCCGGATACCAGATGTCCTCGCATACGTTCACGGCGAACGTCGTATCGCCGGCCGTGAACACGAGCGTTTCGGTGCCTGCCTGGAAGTAGCGGTTCTCGTCGAAGACACCGTAGTTCGGCAGGTATTGCTTGTGGTAGACCCCGGCCCGGACGCCGTCATGGAGCACCGCGGCCGCGTTGAAGATGTCGTCGCGCTTGTCGACAAAGCCGACTACGACCGAGAGCCCCCGCGAGGCGCGCGTCACCTCGTCGAGGGCTCTCAGGTTCGCCTCGATGAAGGCGGGCTTGAACAGGAGATCCTCGGGTGGGTAGCCGGTGATCGCCAGCTCCGGGAAGGCAACCACCGATGCGCCGAGCGCGCGTGCCCGCTCGATCGCCTCCACGATCATGCGTACGTTGCGCTCGAAGTCGCCGACCGTGGGGTTGATCTGCCCCAGGGCGACGCGCAGCCGTCTCATGGGCCCTATTGTACTGGCGCGGCCGGTCACCTGTTATGATCGGCTGCGATGCCCGCCAAGATCCCGTGGCTGCCGTCGACCTTGCCGCCCAACGCCAAGCCGGAGCGCTGTCCGAACTGCGGTCGGCTGGCCCTCATCGCGTGGACCTTACGCCGCGACGACCGAACGAAGGTGGTCCTGCGCACCTGGGTCTGCACCGAGTGCCAGGTCACCGAAGAGCGACCGGAGCCCGAGTAGCATCTCGGGGCTCACACCCTCGCCGTGCCGCCCGAAGCGGTCGAGCGAGACCACAAAGCAGTCGCGGTCGTCGAAGTGGGCGTACTTGCCCGTGTAGCGCTCCATGCCGGCCGCGACGGGATCGATCCCGAGATGCTCGACCGCAGTGTCAGTGAAGAGCACGTAAGTCCTGGGCTCGACATCGTTCTTGAGGAACCGGTGCGCGAGAATGATATCCGGGCCCACGACTCTCGAGCGCCCGCGCACGGTCTGCCGCATGAAGCTACCGTGATGGACGATCAGCTTCAGGCTCAGGCCGAGCACCCCGCGGCACGCCCGGCAGGAGCAGCTCATGTCGAGGCCCATCTCGCGCTGCCGCTCGCCGAAGATCTCAAACGCGCGGCCGAACGCCTCCATGAGCGAGCGCTCGGTCTCTTCCGCGCCGTCCGGCCCGAGCGCGAACACCGCGTCGCCCTCCAGCTCCTGGATCTCGAGGGGCGGCGCCAGGGCCTCCATCACGCCCGCCAGCAAGACACCGGTCACGTCGGCGCCGTGCTCGAGTTCCGTCTCTGTCACGAAGGCCGTAAAGCCTGAAATATCTGCCAGAACGAGGAATCCGGCCTGGAGCCTATTCGCGGATGACATAGTCCCTCCTTTCCTCGACTGAGACACCGAGAGGCGCGCCTCGTGAAAGGCGCCTGCGGGACAGGCTACTGCTGGTTGACGAAGTCGATCAGCTGCCGGAGCCGGCCGAACGAGCGGTGGTCGAACGGCAGGATCAACCGCGCGAGGTCAGGGAACTCGTTGAGCTCTCTCGGCACCGGCCCAGGCTCGAGCCGTATCGCGCCCTTGAGGATGTCGGCGAACTTGTCCTGAAGGTCGGCGACCTGCCCAGGCTTCAGCGGCCGATTGAGCCGGAAGACCAGGTCGTCCCCCACGATCCGAGCCGAGTGATAGACGCGATAGAAGCCCGTCATCTCGGCCACGGCCTCGTCGGGCGTATCGACGATCCGGAACAGCGAGGTGTCCTCGGCATCGATCAGCCCGCGCTCGACCAGGGTGCCCGCGATCCACCGATGCCAGATACGCCAGTACGGCTTGGGGCCGGCCTCGATCAGGACAACCGGCACGAGCGCCGACTTGCCAGTCTGCATCAACGTGAGGAGCTCGAAGGTCTCGTCCATCGTCCCGAAGCCGCCCGGGAAGAGCGCCACACCGCTGGCTTCTTTCACCAGAAACAGCTTGCGGGTGAAGAAATACTTGAAGGTGATCAGCTTGGGGTCGGAGGCGATCCAGGGATTGGCCTCCTGCTCGAACGGCAGGCGAATGTTGAGCCCGAAGCTCTGCTCGCCGCCGGCCCCCTCCTGTGCCGCGCCCATGATGCCGGCGCCCGCGCCGGTGACCACCATCCAGCCCTCTTCGGTCATGCGTTTGCCGAAGAGCCGCGCGCTGGCCACGGCCTCTTCGCTCGAGCTGGCGCGCGCCGAGCCGAAGACGGTCACCTTGCGCACCCCCGCGTAGGGGGCAAAGACCTTGTAGGCGTAGCGCAGCTCCTTGAGGGCCGTGTTGGTGATCTTGAGATCGCCCGTCCCGGCGCCGTCCTCGTGGAGCTTGAGTGCCGTCGTGAGGAGTTGCTGATAGAACCCGCGGCGCTCCGCCGGCACGTCCTCAGCGTCGAGCAGGTCGGCGATCAGGCGGTTAGCGTCGTCCTTCTGGAGCTGATAGCGACGGGGTTCGGCCACGACTTCGAGTATACAGTCACCGGGCGCCGGGCCCGAACGCGACGACCAGACCGGCGATGACCAGGACGCCGCCCGCGAGCGTGAAGACCGTGATCGGCTCGCCCAGCACGACGGCACCCAGCAGCGCTCCCACGATCGGCTGGACGTTGAGAAAGATTGCGGTCCGCGGGGCCGGCACGCGGGCGAGCGCCCAGTTCCAGACGACGTAGCCGAGCGCGGTGATGACGAGGGCCAGATAGAGCGTGCCCCAGACCGCGGTCCCGGTCCAGGCCGGCCGGGCCCCGGAAACCCACTCGAACGCCGCGATCGGCAAGAGCGCCGCCGCACCCCACACGAGCGACCGGATCGTGACGGGAAGCGGCGCGTGGCGCTCCAGCACGCGCCGACCCAGGAGCGAGTAGGACGCATACGCGACGCCCGCGACCACGAGCACCAGGTCGCCCGCCCAGTGCGGGACGAGTTTCTCGGTCACGCCGGGAATCCCGTTGACGACCAGGACCACGGCTCCCACGATCGTCAGGGTCGCTCCAATCGCCTCGCGGCGAGAGAGCCGCTCGCCGAGATACCACGGGCTGAGCAGGATCATCGAAATGGGCTCGACGGTGATCAGCAGGGCCGCGTTCGTCGCGGTGGAATGCGCGATGCCCCAGTTCGAGCACGCGTAGGCGCCGGCGAAGCCGAGGATGCCCATCCACGCGATCGCGCGGCGGTCGGCACCCGAGAGCGACGGGGCGGGCTGACCCCGGGAGAAGAGCGCGAGCGCCCCGGCTCCGAGCGCCAGCCGCGAGAACGCGAGCATTGCCGGCGGGACGCTCTCGAGCGTCGTCCGCGCGACCACGTACGACGTGCCGTAAACGACGTTGGCGCCGAGCATGACCAGCTCGGCCAGCACCGAGGTCGAGGGGATGCGGCGCCTCCCCTGCGCCTACCGGCCGGCGCGGCGCGCGCTCTCGATCAACCGCCGTAGCCGGTCGGGATCGAGCGGCATCTCGCGCACGCGCACCCCGAGCGGCGCCAGGGCGTCGTCGATCGCCTCGGCGACCAGCGCCGGAACCGGGATCGCCCCGGCCTCCCCCACGCCTTTGATGCCCAGCGCGTTCAGCGGCGACGGCGTCTCGATGTGGCCGATCTCGATCTCAGGGACCTCGAGCGCTGTGGGCATCAGGAAATCCATGAAGGTCGTGGTGAGTGGCTGGCCGCTGTCGTCGTAAACGATGCGCTCGTAGAACGAGCCGCCGACGCCCTGGGCGACCCCGCCGCGGATCTGGCCCTCGACGATCGTGGGATTCACGACGGTGCCGCAGTCGTGCTGCACGACGTAGCGGAGGATCGTCAGATTGCCGGTGTCCACGTCGACCTCGACGATCGCGGCGTGGCAGCCGCTGGCGAAGGTGGACTGGGGCGGCGCGTAGTAGCCCCGCGCCTCGAGCCCGGGCTCCTCATGCTCGCCGAGCACGGCGCCCTCGCGCGGCTTGACGAGCCGCAGCGCCGCCTCGGCGGCGCCCTTGCCGTACGCGTAGCGGATCGGGTTCGCGACCGTGGCCAGGGCGCCGAGCGTCAGCTCCTTACCGGGCACGCCCTTGAC
>Ga0126376_10000997_pt1 | contig 14845 bp, 12 predicted proteins | sample PanSoiMetPlot_15_FD_92760 | JGI IMG/M metagenome (GOLD analysis project Ga0126376, IMG submission 92760) | Tropical forest soil microbial communities from Panama - MetaG Plot_15 | ecosystem: Environmental > Terrestrial > Soil > Tropical forest > Bulk soil | place: Panama | collected 2016-02-17
CACCGCTCAACCACGAATACACAGAGCGGCTGAAAGATAAAATTTTAGCGGATTGCGCAGAGTTGGTCAAAGTAGCCGCGCGGCTCGATGATTGCGAGCCTGCATTCTCGGAAGATTCACGCTCAGCAAGTGCGTCCCAATCTACAAAGGCTTTCGGAGTGGAGACGCCGACTTCTGGTGTGACGACAACGCAATCTGCCGATGGAAGCTCTTCGAGCGGAATCACCTGCTCGCCGCGCCCTGCGCCGTAAACGGTCCCACCGATCAGGAACAGCGGCAGGTCGGAGCCGATCTCCTCGCAGATACGCAGCCGGTCTTCGGGATCGAGAGATTTCTCAGATTCTCGTTCCAGCCCGAGCAACGTAACCACAGCATTAGAGGATGCCGCGCCAAGTCCACTCTGAAGCGGAAGGTTCTTCTCGATCGTGATAATTACCTTTCCGCGCTGACCAATAGTCTTCATGAACCGATCGGCAACGCGATAACAGGTGTTCGTCTCGTCAGCAGGAACCTTGGGATTCCTGCAACGAATCTCAATCCCGGTTCCCCGCCCAATCTCAACCTTCACGACATCATGGAGCGTAATCGTCTGGTAGACGGTGCGTAATTCGTGAAAACCGTCCTCGCGAACGCCACCAATGGCGAGTCCCAAATTGATTTTGGCGTACGAGCGAAGCGATGTAGGCATCAGGTCATTCTAGAGTGCGGGCCCGGATCAATCACTGCCCGACGTAACGGCAGCGCAGTGGTACAGTTTGGGAATTCAGGTTGGCGAGAAGCACTCCCAGTGAAATCCACCGCGTTCATCGTCCAAGAAAACATACTGGTTCTTGTCAATCCGAGTAACAATGCCAATGTCTCCCGGCTTTAGTTTTAGACGGTCAAAAGCCGGCCACGACCAGCCTACTGTCCTCTGATCAGGCGTGAACTTAATACGGTCGCCTATTCTGAAAGGGCAGGGCTTCATGCTGTAGACACCCTGAATGCTGGAGATCCACGTCTGAGATTCAAACTGTACCACTACCCTTAACACCCCCAAAGTAAACCAATGAGGCAATCGCGCCAGAGGCGCCAAATGGGAGAGCCCAGCATGAAATGCCCGATTTTCGGCATTGAAATGCTGGGTTGACGCTCATGGGCCATTCCTACATCAACGTCTTGGTTCACATCGGTTTCAGCACGAAAGGACGCCGCAAAATCATTCCCCCGCAAAAACAACAGGAGCTCTGGAAATATATGAAACCTCGGTGTTAACACCGTTGCGATTGGCGGAATGCTAGATCACGTTCACATGTTGATTGCCGAATCAGGAACTATCCCTTTGTCGACCGTGCTTCAGAAGGTGAAAGGAGGCTCGTCGAAGTGGCTCAAATTACAGGTACGTGGCTTTGCCTGGCAGGAAGCGTTTGGCGTGAGTGCTTCGCATCGCGAGAAGGTGATTGCATACATCCGGAATCAACCCGAGCACCACAAGAAGCGAACCTTTGCGGAGGAGTTTCTGGTTTTGTTGAAGGCGGTCGGTGTTGATTACGACCCGCGATACGTATTGGGATGAGTGAGTGTCGTCCCTCCAGGACTCCGGAACTTTTCTAATTGCAACCCAGCACCATTGGTGCTGGGCTTTCACATTTGGCGCCTCCGGCGCTGATCAACTCAAAACCCGTACAACTTCGCCGGATTATCCACAAGGATTGCGTTGCGTCGAGCAACGTTTGGCACCCACGTCGCCAGCAGGTTCAACATTCGCCCATCATCAATCGAAAGCAGAGGCGAAATCTCTGTGGGCTCGCGACCGGTCGCCGTGTCTGGATGCGGCCAGTCGGAACCCCACAGAACGCGCTCTGGATTGGCGGCGAGAAAGACTTTCGCCAGTGGAGCTGCGTCCTGATAATCGGGAGCGCTCGATGCTCGATAAGCGCCAGAGATCTTCACGTAGGCTTTCTCCGTCTGGAGCAGGCGCAACAAACTCGCCATTCCAGGCTGTTGCACTCCGAGAACGGCTTTCGCGCCACCGAAATGATCGAAGACGATTGGGATTGTGGCAGCAGTGAGCTGCTTTTCAATCGCCGCTACCACGCGTAGACCCACGTACATCTGAATGTGCCAGGGGCGGCGACCAGTCTGTCGAAGCGCTTTTTGCAGACGCTCGCGCGCAAACGTTGGATCATCTTGCCCTGCTGTGCCGAGGTTGATGCGAACGCCGCGAATCCCGCCGCGATGCATTCGATCAAGCTCGGCGGAAGAAGTCTTCTCGTCGATGACGGCAATACCGCGTGCTCGCGGACCTAGCTGCTTGATCGCATCCAGCGTGCAGGAGTTGTCGGTTCCATAGACGCTCGCCTGGATGATCACTGCGCGATCGAGATGTAGTGCGCGATGCATATTCCGTAGCTCGTCGACTGAGGCAGTCTCAGGTGTGTAGGTCCGAGTCGGCGCAAACGGAAAACGCTGAGGATCGCCGAAGATGTGCACGTGGCAATCGCAGGCGCCTGGAGGAACTTTGAAGTTCACCAGAGTGCTGGGTTGCGAGGCAGCCGCAAATACGTTGGTCGCAGGTCGAAGCAGTCCTGCAGTTCCGGCTGCAGCTGCGGCAATGAGCAAGTCACGTCGAGTGATCACAAGGTCGAAATTGTATTGTGTTCCGTCCTGCTTAGGCACCGATGAACAAACTCATTACACTGTCATCCCCCGTGCCAACTGCGGACGCGAGGAATGACAGTATTTGCGACGCCGCTGCCATCAGAATCAAGCGGCATCACTCCGGCCTGCAACTTACAAGATCTTCTTCCCAAAAGCGGACATCGCCAACTCGACCGCCAGGTTTGCCGTTTGATTATGCTCGTCGATCACGGGATTCACTTCGACGATCTCAAGGCTCGTCATGCGACCGTGATCGGCGATGATCTCCATAGCAAGGTGAGCCTCTCGGTACGTAGCACCACCGCGCACGGGAGTCCCAACTCCAGGCGCGTCTTCCGGGTCGATCCAGTCCATATCAAGCGACACGTGATAACCGGCCGTACCGCGTCCCACTGTGCGCAATGCCTCTTCCATCACCGTACGCATGCCCCGCTCATCGATGTCGCGCATCGTGTATACCTCGGTGATACCGGCAGTGCGAATGTTTTCCTTCTCGGCCTGATCGATATCGCGAACGCCGATGATCACGGTGTTTTCAGGCAGCACCTTGGGTGAGAAGTCATAGATGCGCGAAAGATCGTCCTGCCAAAGTCCGAGGATCGCGGCCAGCGGCATGCCATGGACGTTGCCACTTGGCGAAGTAGCGGGAGTATTGATGTCGCTGTGCGCATCGATCCAGATCAGCCCGATGCGCTGCTCCTGTTGTCGATAAAACTGCGCGACGCCGCTCACCGTACCTACCGCAATGGAATGATCGCCTCCCAGGACCACTGGAATCATGCCTTCCTGCAAGGTCTTCAAAACAAGCTCAGCTTCTTTCGTGCAGGTGGTCGCAATTTCCTTCAAGTACTTCGCGTGCGGATTGCCTTCTTTCTTGGTCTCGGCAATCGCGACCGGGATGTTTCCACCATCCTCGACGACCAGGCCAAGCGACTCGAGCTTCGCTTCGAGTCCGGCAACGCGAACTGCGGATGGACCCATGTCGACGCCACGGCGCGACTGTCCGAGATCAAGCGGAACGCCTATGACACGGATCTTGCGCGCCGCGACTTGTGTCGCTGCGCTGTGCGGGCGAGAGGGGAGTTCTTTGAGTCGTTCGACCATTCGGATTTTTTTGTGCCTGGTTAGGGAAGGGCATCGGCTTTAGCCGTGCCAGTGAATAGATCCTGATTTCTAATTGTCATCCTTCGGCCAAAAGAGGGCCTCAGGATGACAGTTGTAGTTGGCGTCAGCCTGCTCCCATCACTACAGCTGAGGCCTACGGGTAAATCCGATGCAACATCCGAGGAAACGGAATTGTCTCGCGCACGTGCTCCAGACCACAAATCCAAGCCACCGCGCGCTCGATTCCCATTCCGAAACCGGCGTGTGGAACACCGCCGTACTTGCGTAAATCCAGGTACCACTTAAATGCCGATTCCGGCAGGCCGTGCTCGTGAATTCTCTTCAGGAGCAGCTCATATGAACCCATACGCTGCGAGCCCCCGATGATTTCGCCGTAGCCTTCTGGAGCAAGCACGTCCACGCACAGCGCCAATTCGGGACGCTGCGGATCAGGCTCCATATAGAACGCCTTCACCACCGCCGGATACCGATGTACCATCACTGGCCTGTCGAATTGGGATGAAATGTAAGTCTCGTCAGGCGAGCCGAAGTCTCTGCCCCACTCGAACTTGTTCTCGAGCTTCCCTTCCGAAAAACCCTTATGCAGGATTTGCACCGCTTCGTCGTAGGTGATTCGCGGGAACGGAGCTTTAACACTTTCGAGCATCGAAACATCGCGGCCTATGACCTGAAGATCGGCGCGGCGACGCTCCAGGCAGCGCGCGACGATGAAGCTGATGAACTCCTCGGCGAGCACCATCAGATCATCGAGAGTCGCGTAAGCGACTTCGGGTTCGACCATCCAGAACTCGGTGAGATGGCGGCGGGTCTTCGATTTCTCGGCGCGGAACGTTGGACCGAAGGAGTACACCTTGCCTAGCGCCATGGCAGTGGCCTCGATATATAACTGGCCGGACTGCGTGAGATAAGCCTGCTCATCGAAGTAGTCGACCGGAAATAGCGTTGTAGTGCCTTCGCACGCTGCCGGAGTGAGGATCGGCGGATCGGTGAGGGTGAAGCCACGATCATCGAAGAAGTCGCGTGCGGCCTTTATGATCTCAGCCCGCGTGCGAAGGATCGCCGCCTGCCGCGGAGTACGCACCCAGAGATGGCGGTGCTCCATCAGGAAGTCGACGCCGTGCTCTTTCAATGAGATGGGAAAGGGATCGTCCTCCGGCACGCGCTGAACAACTTGCACATCGTTGACGTCGAGCTCGTAGCCGCCCGGGGCACGCTTATCGGCACGAACTTTTCCCGTCACGATAACCGCGGATTCCTGCGTGAGTTGCTTGATGTTCTCAAAGACTTCGAGTGGAACAGCGGCCTTTGGCACAACGCCCTGAATGATTCCGCTTCCGTCGCGGAAGATCGGGAAGAGTAGTTTCCCGCTCTCGCGCAGGTTATAGAGCCAGCCGCGAATTGTGACGCTTTGACCTTCTCGCGTACCAACCTGGGATATGGAGGTTACAGGCACGTCGGTAGCAGTGATTGGTTGTTCTTTGACTTCCATAAGTAATGTTGAGACACACTAGGATAAATGGTGAGTATCCCTGAAGTCTGTCGTCCTGAGGCCCGCTATTGGTTCTGAGCCTGGCGAAGGACCAACAGCGGGCCTCAGGATGACAGGGTTATAAATAGTGCGGCCAATTTAGAGTCTCGCTACACCACCTGCTTCTCAGCCTCACTCAACGCCTTTTCCAACTTGCTGAAACTCTCAGAAGCACCCTGTGAAATCTCCTTCTGCGAATCTCCAGTAATCTCCAACAACATTGCCGGCACATGAGGAGCGCTGCGCAGCAGCGCCATGGCCTCACTCCAATCAATCGTTCCCTCGCCGATCCACAGGTGCTCGTCACGCTCGCCGTGATTGTCATGCAGATGCGTTGAGCGAATCCTCTCTTTCATCGCCCCGAAGCTGGCACGCACGCCCATCCCGAAATGGGCGTGCCCGATATCGAAACAAAATTCGATGTCGTCAAAATGCGCGGTCTTGAGGATTTCGTTCAGGCGATCGGGCTCGGTGATCTCGTTCGGAATGTTCTCGACCAGCACCGCTACTCCAAGCGGTTTGGCAAAGACGCGCAAGTGTTCGAGTGCCGTGATGGCGTATTCCATTTTGCGCGGCTCCCACTTCTCTTTCGAGACGCCTAGATGTTGCACGAGGAACCGGAACGGCGCGTGCTCGGCGAACTCGATGGCTCGTTTGGCCTCGTCCATAGCAGAGACGCGCTGGCGTTTGTCGTTATCGACAAGGTTCACTACAGGCGCCATATGGCGTCCGTAGTCGGCCTCGCTGTAGATCGGCGAGTGCATGGAGTGAAGCATGCCGGGATGTTCACGGAACCATGCAGCAATTTCACGTACACGAGCACGATCGGTGTAGTCGAAGTGCTCTTTTTGACAAAACAGCTCAATGGCTTGCGCGCCACCATGCACCATTGCTTCAAGGTGATTGATCTGCAGACGTTCGCGCACGCGCACGTGCGTTGACATGGCCCGTAACATCAGAATCCCGCCGCCTTTCCGTAGCTTCCCCGGCGCTCATCGTGGCCACCAAGGCGATCTCCCGTTTTGGGATCAATCATGATGCACTCAGCATCGCCCCAGTCTGGATCTCTGTCAGCTTTCTCGCTTGTTGGATCCCCAAGGCTCAAGGTTTGTCCCTTCTGTTCGAGCAGTTTGATTGTGTCAGGCGAAAAACGCTTAGCTTCAATTCCCGTGCGATCCGGCAACCATTGATTATGAAAGCGCGGCAAATCTACGCCTTGTTGGATGTCGAGTCCGTAATCGATGACGCCCATTAGAATATTCGCAACCGTAGTGATGATCGTTGGCCCGCCAGGGGAGCCAAGCACGAGAAAGAGCTTGTCATCTTTCGTGACGATGGTCGGCGTCATTGCCGACAGTGGACGCTTGTTTGCTCCAACTGCGTTTGCCGGTCCCTGGATTAGCCCGTACAGGTTCGGTACGCCGACTTTTGCCGCGAAGTCGTCCATTTCATTGTTCAACAGGAAACCGAGATCGCCGGCCATGACCTTTGCGCCCAATCCAGCATTCAGCGTCGTCGTAACCGACACGGCATTCCCATCCTGATCCACAACCGAGTAGTGGGTAGTCTGCGTGGCTTCGGGAGCAATGGCTTTGGCAACCTTGTCCAATTCGTTAAAAGTTGCAGCAGGACGGCGCAGATCCTTGCTGATGCTGGCACGATCGGGATTGATGGACTCGCGCCAGGAGTTAGCGTAGTTCTTGTCGATCAGTTGCGCGACTGGCACCTTGGCGAAGTCAGGATCGCCCATGAAGTCGGCGCGGTCCATGAAGGCGCGCCGATAAGCTTCGATGGTCAAGTGCATGGCTTCTGCCGAGCTAGGGCCGAGCGAAGCCAAATCAAACTTCTCCAGCATGTTCAGGATTTCGATCAGCGCGACTCCACCTGACGATGGAGGGGGAGCGCTGTAAATGTCGTATCCACGATAGGTGCCGTGAACGGGCTCGCGCTCTTTGACCTGGTAGTTGGCCAAATCCTGAGCGGAAACGATGCCTCCACCCTTTTGAATCGCCGCGGCAATTTGCTTGGCCAGTTCGCCGTGATAGAAGTCATCAGGATTGGCAGCGATTCGCTCCAGCGTCCGCGCTAACTCCGGCTGCTTGAAGATCTCGCCAGCCTGGTAGAAGTTTCCATCACGCTGGAATATCCGACGTGATTCTGGGAACTGGGCGAGACGCTTGTTTTTGAAATCCTTGACATACTCCCATGGCAGCGGGAATCCATCGTGCGCCAGGCGAATCGCAGGTGCGATCACCTTTTGCAAACCGAGCTTTCCCCACTTCTTCTCGGCGGTTACCATTCCTAAAACGGAACCAGGAACGCCTACTGCTTTGTATCCCACCGTGCTCAGATCGGGAATCACGTTACCCTGCTTGTCCCAGTACATGTCGACGGTGGCGGCGGCGGGAGCTTTCTCGCGGTAGTCGAGGAAATGGAACTTGCCGTCGGCCATGCGGATCAACATGAATCCGCCGCCCCCGATGTTGCCGGCTTGGGGATGAACGACGGCGAGCGCGAATCCTGTAGCTACAGCGGCGTCGATGGCGTTCCCACCCTGGCGCATCATCTCAACTCCGGCATCCGTAGCCAGCGAATGGACGCTGACCACCATCGCCTTCCGGGCATGCGCCGGATGCATGTTCCCCACTGCACTGGAGAGCAGGGCCGCGCAGAACACGACAATCAGGATTCCGCGACGCCGAGGATGTGAGCTGAAAGAGGCCATAACGAGATTCGGAATGCCGAATAGCAGTGACGAAAACCTGCAATTTCAGATGCTTGCAGGTATCCGCAGACGAACTTTGAGGCTAGCCCACGCCGTATGGGGGAGTCAAACGCCGGTTTCCGAAGCCGCAGCTCGTGAGTAACCGCCTGGATACCTCGTCCGACTCCGCAAATTGAGTGTTTTTGTTTAGGCTAGCGTATACTCAGCGGCAATTTTGCGAACCTCGAGCGCACAAAGCTCGGAAAACGCAAGACTTTCAGTCCCAAATCACGGATTGAGGGGCCGGGCAGAGCGGAGCATGGGGATGCGAGTGAAATTCTGGGGGGTCCGGGGCTCAACTCCTACTCCTCAGGCGGAAAATCTGCGTTATGGCGGCAATACCTCGTGCGTCGAAATCCGCATCGCTGATCAGCTGTACATCTTCGATTGCGGCACCGGCTTCCGCAATCTCGGTAAGCATCTCTTAAAGGAATTCGCCAGCAAGCCGATTTACGCCCACGTTTTCCTTTCGCACTTTCATTGGGACCACATACAAGGCATTCCGTTCTTCGGACCGCTCTACAGCAGTCCCGATAATTACTTTTTCTTTCACTCTTCGAGCCGCACCCGGGGGCTACAACGAGCTATTGAGGAGCAGATGTCAGACCCATACTTTCCAGTGGATATGTCCGAGATGGCGGCGCATCGCAATTTCTATGACATAGAAGAAGACCGGATTTCCTTTGACGACTGCGTTGTGCAGTCGATGTGGCTCAACCATCCGCAAGGATGCCTTGGCTTTCGCGTCGAAACCAACGATAAGGTCGTTGTTTATGCGACTGATAATGAGCCTGGACATCCTGTCTTCGACAAGAATGTGCGTCAACTGGCTGAGGGAGCCGACATCTTGATCTATGACGCCCAATATCTACCCGAGGAATACGAAGCTAAGAAACGCGGATGGGGACACAGCCACTGGCGCGAAGCGGTGAATATCGTAATGGAAAGTGGCGCGAAAGAGCTAATTTTGTTCCACCATGATCCTGATCACGATGACAGAATCGTTGACGACGTAGTCCAAAAGGCTCGCGAACATTATCCGAAAGTGCGCGCAGCGTCTGAAGGAATGGAGATTGAGCTCTAGATTCCCGGCGCTTTCTTACCCATCCCGCGGTCCATTGCCTCGTTAGCCAGCCGGTCAGCGTGCTGATTCTTCGCACGCAAGACATGTTCAATCGCGAATTTATCGAGTTGGCGGACGAGACTACGCGCTTTTTCGTACATCGGTTTCAGGTCTGGACTGTTCACCCGATATTGCCCGGTCATCTGGCGAACCATCAATTCCGAGTCGCTAATCACCTTTAACGCGCGATAACCATGCTTAATTGCGTGCTCGAGTGCTGCTAGAAGCCCCGAATACTCGGCAAAGTTGTTGGTTTTGATTCCCAAATACTCACTCAATTGCGCGATTGGCTTTCCGTCAGCTCCACGAATGTAGGCGCCATAGCCAGCAGGACCAGGATTACCGCGAGCTCCACCGTCAACATTTGCGGTAATCCATTCAATAGATTGCTCAGAAACTCGGCTCGCAGGAGCAGATTCGGAACTTTCGGGAAACAATGAGGGCGTATCAGAACCCGGTTTGGATGACATGAAACGAGTTTACGTCAGCGTCCATCTGCCAAGCGCTCAGCAAGCCGCGGCGGTAAGCCGGCGTCGACAATGTTCTTTTGTGCGCCGGCAATGTCATAAGGCATGCGATAGAAGGTGACGAGGGTCTCATCGGTATCGTAAAGGGCAAAGCCAGCGCGTGGGTCGCCATCGCGTGGCTGGCCGATCGATCCTGGATTAATGAGATACGTACCTTCCTCACGTAGCTTTAACTCAACGCGCTGCGGCAATTTGGGATCGCGAAACGCTGGACGAATGGCGTGTACTTCTTCCTGCTTGAAGAATCCGCCTTGCAAGTGCGTGTGGCCAAAGAACGTGCAATGCGCTGCGGGATGCAAGAGCGGTTCGGTAGCTTCGTGCACATTGATCAGGTATTGGTCCTCATCCAACGGCGAACCATGTACGCATGCGACGTTCAGGCTTTTGTCCGGAGTAATCGGGCCTTGCGGTAAGGCCTTGAGCCATTCGAGGTTCTCTGGAGTGAGATTTTTCTTGGTCCAAATCGCCGCCATCGCTGCGACAGGATTGAATCCCGCGAGATCGCTCACACCTGAACATGCCTTGTCGTGGTTGCCTCGCACGAAAACATTTCCCAGCTCCTGGGAACGTGCGATCACTTCATTGGGATTTGCGCCGTATCCGACAACATCGCCCAGGTTCCAGACGATGTCGTATGCAGGAAATGCCTTCATACAGGCATCAAGTGCATGAATGTTGGCGTGGATGTCACTAATGATGAGGACACGCATTGATGGACGGAAACGGCATTGTACAGCCTGCGGCGTTTCCGTCCCGGAGGGCTACATCTGCGTCGCGCCCGGCTGCCACTTATAACGACGGCCGTTCCAATAAAGAAAGGAACTAAGTATGCCTGTTTCCTCCAGGTTGATGTCGTCCATGACCTTCTTCTTTTTCTCAACGTGCCCCACAGCGATATGGTCAAAGCTCAGGTTGATCAGCACAAAGCACTCTTTAGGTTCCTTGACTCGCCACGCCTCTTTGCCCATGCCGTGAATAATCAGCAAGTAGCGTGAGCCGCCGGGATACTGCGACGCGAACTGCGACGTGATCTTCGGATCACCAAGCCCGAAGTACTCGCTGGATGGATCAATTACTCGAAAGCGACTTGTATCGGTTTGCAAGGCACCACGCGACATGACAACGACAGCCACGTCTTCTATCCCATCACCGTTGAAGTCTCCGGTAAGGACCGGGAAGTTTTGCGCGAGAACGAATTCGGTTCCGAACTGAGCCGAGATGATCGCCTGCATGTCATTTGCGCTAGGAGCTGCGGGAGCTGGATGGGCAAAGACCGTTACGCAAAAACTGAGGACAGCAAACGACACGGCAATTCTCTTCATGAGCCTACTCTATCTCTGCACCCAACTTTTTCTAGTGCTCAACGTGAGTCACCAAAGCCGTAGCCCTCCTGGGTACGTTCCAGCCAGTGTCTCACTTTGAGATTTCCTGAGTTCTGTGGAAAACCTTGTGGGAAAGAGCTACTAAGCAATCTCAACCTCTCGTGATTTCAGCAATTTACACTCTTTGCATATTCTTCGCTACAATGATAAGCCTAAAATAATCAACTACTTGCGAGACAAACACTGCACGAAATCACCCTGCAGTTACCTTTGTTTAGAAAATATGAATCTCGGCGGTTTTGCACACTAACACCGTCCGATTTGCAGATTTGGGAAATATAGATAAGGCAGACACCTCATCTCGCCAGCCACGGAATGCTCGTCCAATATCGCACCAGAATCAGTGCAAGGATCAAAACTGCGAGTAGAATTAGGCCTTGCGCTTGCCTTCGCTCGGCACTCACTGCTATCTCAATTCGCCACGATCTGGGTTGTAGTAGAACCGAAAACGAAGCGCGAGATACGGTCCATTGAATTCTCTCGGCAGCGGCGGAAATGGATTGGAAGCAGTGATCCCTCCCCACGCGGCACGATCAAGGGCTACATCACCGGAAGGAGCAATCAATCTCATACCTTCGACCGAGCCGTTCTTGTTAATCACAAACTGAATCGACAGCTTTCCCTGTTTGAATAGCGGTGATCGAGCCTCTTCCGGAATCAGGTTGTACCAATTCCTGCGAACTTCTTCGAGAACGCGCGAGAGGTACGGTCCGAAATCTACGCCGAGAGTGTCGCTGAGAATATCGACTGCGCCCTGCGCGTTCGTGTTCGGAGTCAATGGTCCGATGCCATAGTCGCCTCCAGCGCCACGTCCAGCAGCCGCGGCACGTGTAGCCTGGTCAATTGCTGAACCGGCCGAAACCGCCGAACTGAATACATTGCGATTGGGAGCGCGCTCCTGCGGTGGCGATTCAAGTTTGGCGACCGTGTTGTCCGGCGGCTTCGGAGCGTTCTGGGACTGTTGTTGCTGCTGCTGTGCTTGCTGCTGAGGCGCCGCAGCGGCACTTGGCTGTGGAGGAGGAGCCTGCATTCCCTGTGCCCCAGGAGCTCCTCGACGACGCGCATTCTGAAGTTCCTCCAGCGTGTGACGATCGATCGTTGGCCGGCGAGCCTGAGCTATGCGGTTCTTGTCAGAAAGGATATCCGACTTCGGCGGTGGCGTCGGTTTCTGCGAATCCTGTGGCAGAGCCAAGAACTGTATATCCCGATCTTGCATTTGCTGCTGTACAAGAACAACTTTGTTTTTCGAAGAGAAAAGATCGGGAAAGAATTTCGGCTGAATGATGATCGCCAGCACGATCAGCAGGTGCAGGATGACGGAGATCCACACGGACTCGCGCCATCGCGATCGTTCTCGTTCGTCCTCGAGTTCCTCTATAAGAAGATGAAGTTCGGCGGGATCCTGAGGCAGGTCGCGACGCAACGGGCGTTCTGTCGGCGGCTTAGGTGGTGCCTCAGTGACTGGCATTCGTACTCGACTTCCCTGACCCGGCTCTTGTGGCTCCAAGGGCGTTGGCGCAGCTTCTACGATTGTCGCATTACTGCTTCGCCCATGCACTCAGGCCGCCACCGTAACACTCACGGAAGTAAGTGATTAGACGTGTACGCTTGGCGCAAAGTTACGGCTACTGCAGGGTTTAACAGGCTTCCCGGTAGGTAGCTGTAAAGAAATGTTACGGGTGGGAGGGAACCGGCGTGCTACTGCCGGCCGAAGTCCATCACGATGCGAGCATCGACCTCGATGGGCTGGCCATTGAGCCGGTAAGGAGCATAAACCCATTGCCGTGCCGCCCGAAATGCCTCTACCGCCAAGGCTCCATTGCCGCTGATGAGCTTCATGTTTTTCAGACGGCCATCCTTACCGATGGTGGCAGCGATGACTACCGATCCGCGGATACCGGCCGTCCTCGCGAAGGCTGGAAATACTGGATTCACGCGATGCAGTAGTTTGCCCGCTGTCACCTGGCTCGCCGGTAGCGCTGCATTCAACAGCTTTACCTGTGGAGCCTTTGTCGGCAGGAAATAAGTCGTGTTCACGCGAAACGCCGACTGGTCAGCGCCACCTAAAGATGGCACTACCGGGGCCGGCTCCGATGGATGCCGTACCGCCAGGCCAGTGCCGAAATGGGACTCCACGGAGTCATCTAGAAGAACCACCTTCTTAGTCGAGCTTCGACTTGGAACTGGGCTGAGAACCGACATCGAGCTCGCTGTTGTCGAAGTAGAAGTCTGCCGGGAATTTTCCTCTGCGGGTTGAAGCTGCGGGGCAAGTGCGACAGGACTCTGCGGCACCTGATACGAAACTCTGCTCTGTGCAGGCGCTGCGGAACGCGGACGAATGAGGCGCCAATTCACGTAGTCGCCGACGCCGATGCTGCCCGCCGCCAACAAAGCTCCCAGAAGAATGCGTCGCGTCTTCCAGTTTGAAGAAGTGGATTGGCCTTCGTCACGATCTTGCGCGAACTCGTGTTCGATGGTGTTCGATGGAGTCTGCTCGTCGTGCGAGGCGATGAATTCACTTGGTTCTGACTTCTTATCTGCAAGCTCGAAGCCTACAGGCACGAATGGAGCTGGATCTGGATCTGTCCGCGCGGGAACATCCTGTTCGGTTGCTGCGTTCTTGCTCTCGCGAATACTGGCCTGCTCTTGTTGCAGACTAAAGGCTTGCTCAACGCCCAAAGAAGGGAGATGATCCTTGTCGTAGATCCCGCCAATCAGCTCGGCGATCGAACTTAGCAACAGCACGTCGCCACCTTCGAAGTTTCCCGGAACCGAGGAAAACACTTCAGCGACGCCGACAACAATATCTTCTTCCGACTGCACAGGAACAATCAGCAAGGAGCGGAAATCGAGCTGCCTGCACACCTCCGCGTCCACTCGCTCATCGTACTCCGAATCAGCAAGAGAAACGATATTGCCGGTGCGGTAGCATTCGCCGCTGAGGCCTGTGTAGACGTTGAGCCTTACTCCAATCTCCGGAGCATTTCCTGTGCTGGCACGACAGATCACATCGCTGCCATCGCGCAAAGCAATCGCAGCTCCACTTGCTCGGGTGTGATAGGCCATCCGCTCCACAATTAGCTTCAGTGCAGCCTCACGACTGAGGCTCTCTGAAACTAACTCAGCTCGCAAATCTGAAATTTCAAAATGGGCTCGCGAAACGAGAGTCGACAATGGTGTGGTCGACGGCGTCACCTCGGCTTCCTCATCAGGAACCCAAGGCTGATCGCTCTTCAGCCAGCGTTTCAATGCTGCGGTAGAATCAGGCTTGATCCGGGTAAAGCGAACGCCTACGCGTCCAAAGTTATCGCACCACGCGACGACTCCTGCAGCTTCGATTACTGAATTGGGATCAGGAAATCGGAAATCGAGAAAAGTAGCTGTGCCCGGCTCGACGCGTGAACTGCCGGAAACGGAGAGGCCACCCTCGCCAAGATCGTGAAGCCACACTTCTTTTCCCGGCAAAAGTTCAATCGGCAGCGGAGTTTCGACCTTCTTTCGAAGAAAGAGGCGCTGTTCCACGAAGCCAAGTGGTTCAGGGACAGTGGGGGAGTCAGGGTGCGGACTCAATCAGCTCCTCGCGACGATTTTATGGAAACTGTTTCGCCGAAGCCCAGGCAGTCGGCGTAGCTGCCGGCGTTGTTGCCCTTGGCGCGGGAGTGGTTGCGTATCCCTGGGTGTCGCGCGACACCGGTTGAGGCGTGACCGGTGCGGTGCGAACCTCGGCGCTATCTTCGAGCAGTTTGGCTGCGATGC
>Ga0126376_10000998_pt1 | contig 14843 bp, 10 predicted proteins | sample PanSoiMetPlot_15_FD_92760 | JGI IMG/M metagenome (GOLD analysis project Ga0126376, IMG submission 92760) | Tropical forest soil microbial communities from Panama - MetaG Plot_15 | ecosystem: Environmental > Terrestrial > Soil > Tropical forest > Bulk soil | place: Panama | collected 2016-02-17
AAGGAAAACCAAAAGCTAATTACGAGCCTGGCGTCGATCTGCAAGCGAAGATTACTGTGTTGGGTGAAGGACCACGCGGCTCACTTACCAAGCAACTCATCGAGCGCCTCGGACTCGACGAAGGGTGTGCACCGCAAGTTTACAGCCTGGGAGTGAAAGAGCTCTGGGAGTTGCCGGACGACCGTTATCCGGCCGGGCGAGTGACGCACACGCTCGGTTTTCCGTCCGACTCTGCCACATACGGTGGCGGTTGGATCTACGGCATGCAGAATCGCGTGTTGAATATCGGCTACGTCACCGGACTCGATTACAAAGATCCGTTGATCGATCCGCACGCAGAGTTTCAACGTTTCAAGACTCATCCTCACGTCGCGCGACTACTCGACGGCGGCAAGATGATTCGCTATGGCGCAAAGACGATCGCGGCGGGCGGTTACTTCGCAATCCCGCGCATGTATGCGGACGGCGTGTTGGTTGTCGGCGACTCTGCCGGTCTGCTCAACGCGCAACGATTGAAGGGAATTCACTCGGCGATCAAGAGTGGCATGCTCGCGGCCGAAGTCATCTTTGAAGCTCTGAAGGCGCGCGACTACTCCGCGAAACAGTTACAACGCTACGAACAGGCAGTAAACGAAAGCTGGATCATTCCGGAATTGCGCAAGGTAAGGAATTTTCACGCTGCATTCAAACACGGTCGCTGGCCGGCGTTGATCAATGCGGGACTGCAATTCGTTACCGGCGGTCGTGCGTGGGGAATCTTCGATCGCGATCACTCGCTGCCTGGTCATGAAGAGATGGAAAAGCTCTCGAGCTATGGCTACCGTGACGACAAGCTCGAGCAGCGTTATAAAGATCTGCGTTTCGACGGTAAGTTAACTTTCAATAAGGTCACGGACGTCTATCACGCGGCGGTGAGCCATGACGAGGACCAGCCGGTCCATCTGCATGTGCTCGACACGAACGTCTGCGCTACACGTTGCGCTGAAGAGTACGGTAATCCGTGCCAGCGGTTTTGTCCGGCGGCTGTTTATGAAATGGTCGAGGATGGCGGCAACGGAAAACGGCGTTTGCAGATAAACTTTTCCAACTGCGTACACTGCAAAACGTGCGACATCATGGATCCTTACCAGATCATCAACTGGGTTACGCCTGAGGGTGGCGGTGGACCAGACTACAAGGGAATGTGAGGGAAATAGGCCCAATCGGACCTAGTCCGCTTTTGACGACTCCTGCTTGATATCAAAATGCACGCGACCGCGCATCACCTCTTCCAGCGCGATCCGCGTGGGCTTGTGTTTCTGGGGGTCGATCTCGATTCTGGGCTGCGCGCCGCGCTGCAGTTGTTTGCTGCGCTTTGCCGCAAGGATTATCAGACGATACTTCGAATCAACTTCCTGTCCGCCGCTGCCGTCAACTTCACTCTCATCCAACTCTGTCGTTGCCACTCGATTGCTCCTTCTCATCACTCTATAATTGAATTGCTTTTGAATTTTTCAATCACTTGCTGCACCAGACTTTCCTGGCGCATGCAACGGGCGCGCTCCGCATAAATAATCGCGGCAAGCTGGCCGACCGCCCGGTCGACCTCGTCATTAATGATTACGTAATCGAAAGCAGAGTACTGGTTCAGCTCCTCGGGCGCATTGCGCAGGCGCAGCTCGAGTTCCTCAGGTGAATCCGTGCCCCTGGCGATCAGTCTCTGCCGCAAAACTTCGTATGAAGGCGGCAGAATAAAGATACTCACCGAATCCATCAGTAACTGCCGCACGCTGGCTGCGCCCTGAACGTCTACTTCGAGAATGATGTCCGCGCCTGCAGCAGTCTCTTCGATGATCTGGTTCTTCGCCGTGCCGTAAAGATTTCTGTGTACGCAGGCCCATTCGAGAAACTCGCCCGCAGCCGCCATCTCTTCAAAAATCTCAGGGTTCACAAAGAAATACTCGCGGCCATCGACTTCACTTAGGCGTGGCGCGCGAGTCGTGTACGAGACAGAATAGCGAAGATTCTCGACAACTTCCAACACGTGGCGAATGATTGTGCCTTTGCCGCCTCCCGATGGTGAACTAACGACGAAGAGTGTGCCTCTCGAAGCAGCATGGCTGATTGTGCGGGACGTTTCCAGTTCTTTCACTCTACTCGACATTCTGAACCTGTTCGCGAAGTTTCTCGACCTCCGCCTTGATCGCCAAACCTGCTTCCTTAATCACGAGGTCGGTGGATTTTGAAAGGGTCGTGTTGGCTTCGCGATTGAGCTCCTGCAAAAGGAAATCGAGCATCTTTCCGGCTTCGCCGGGTGCATCGAGAGCTTCCTGAAACTGCGACAGGTGACTGCGCAACCGGACCATCTCTTCACTGACGTCGCTGCGATCAGCGAGGTATGCGACTTCCTGGGCCAGCCGGACCGGATCGACTTCCACGAGCTGCCCGCCGCGATTCAGCAGTTCGCCAATACGTTTCTGTAGTCGCATCCGATAAGCATCGGCGAGACCCGCGGCGGACGCTTCGATCACCGGCACGAGTGTTTCGATCTTTCGCACTCGATCGCGCAGCTCGTTCTTGAGTGCCTCGCCTTCCTGCTGGCGCATCTTCTCCAGCTCATCGAGGGCCTGGTCCAACGCCTGTTCGAGCGCCGTGACCATTCGGTCGTCAATGCCGTTGCGTGCTGGTTGTAACGCGCCGGGAATACGGGCCAGAACGTTTATGTCCAATTCGCCGGCGATATCGAAATCCTGTTGCAGCTGTTTCAGCGCATTGATGTAGCCGGCGATGAGCGGTCGATTCAGTTCGTAAGCGACTTGGGCCACGCGTTCCATGCTCACGGTCACGTCAACACGACCGCGAGTTAAGCGTGACGTGATCCGTTTCTTGATTGGCGGTTCGAGCGAGGCGAGCTCGGAGCCGACTCGGAGGTGGATATCGAGGAAGCGGTTGTTAACAGTCTTCAGGTCAACAGAGACGGAGAAATCGTCGCCTGCCACAATCCCCCTGCCGTATCCGGTCATTGATTTCATAGGATTTTGTGTGGTCCTATTAAAGCGTTATCAATTCTTCCTCGTCTGCGAATTGAAGTTCGTAGAGCTTGCGATATTGTCCGCCTTGCGCCAACAGCTCTGCGTGCGTTCCCATTTCGATGATCCGACCCGCTTCCATCACGACGATAACATCGGCGCGTCGAACGGTTGAGAGCCGGTGAGCAATTACGATCGTCGTTCGATTCCGCACGAGATTGCCGATCGCACGCTGAACCAGGCGCTCCGACTCAGCATCGAGTGCGGAAGTAGCCTCATCCAGTATCAGAACTGGTGCATTAACTAAAACTGCCCGGGCGATAGCGAGCCGCTGGCGTTGGCCGCCGGAAAGAAAGATGCCGCGCTCGCCGACAATCGTATCGTAACCATTGGGAAGTTCGCGAATGAACTCGTGGGCAAACGCGATCGACGCTGCTTCTTCAATCTCCGCGTCAGTGGCTCCCGGCTTACCGTACGCGATGTTGTGACGAACGGTATCGTTGAAAAGCACCGTCTCCTGAGTGACGAGTGCGATCTGTTTTCTCAGACTCGAAATCGTGGCGTCGCGAACGTCAGTGCCGTCCCAGAACACCGCGCCGTCACTCGGATCGTGAAAACGCGGCAGCAACTTCGTAAGTGTTGACTTGCCGCCGCCTGACTGGCCCACGAGCGCCACCATCGTGCCGGCCTCAATTGTTAAACTCACATCCCGCAACACCGAGCGCGATTCATTCGCATAGCCAAACGAAACGTGACGCAGCTCGATCTGTTTTTTGAGAACGGCGAGCTCGCCCGCATCCGGTTTCTGCTGGATGATGGCGTGCTCGTCCATCACTTCCCAAACGTGATGCGCTGCCGCGAATGCCTGTTCCATGCTGTTCTGCAATCGTGAGAGCTTGCGCATCGGATCGTAACTGCGGAACAGGAAAAACAGGAAGGTTAGGAACTGCGCCTGGTTCATCCGTCCGGCAATGATTTCCCGCTGCCCAAAGAACAACAGCAGCACGACAAACACGATGCCGATCATCTCGATCGTCGGCGGCGAAGCGCCGGCAATACTCGCACCACGCAGATTCGCTTTGACGATTCGTTTCGCAACGTCAGTAAAACGTTGCGACTCGCGTTTCTCGGCGCGATACGCTTTGACGATGCTCTGATTTGCGAGCGCCTCTTGCGCGGTGTCAGTCAGTTGCTTGCTGCCTTCAAAACTCTCGCGCGCTAGATTTCGCAAAGCACGACCAAACTTCGCGGTTAGCACCGCAATAACCGGAGCAATTACGAGCGAACCGAGTGTCAATCGCCAACTAAAATAAAAGGACGTTCCCAGGAGCGCGATGAGGGTAAAACTCTCGAGCAGCATGTCGCGAATCGTGCTGGTCACCGCCATCTCGATCGCCGCCGCACTGGTTACGAGCCTGGAAACGAGATAATTGGTGCGGTGGCGCTCGAAGAACGTCGCCGACTGCGCCAGCAAGTGGCTATACAGATCCTGGCGCAATCTCAGCACTGCTGTCTGCCCGATTCGCGCCATTAAGTATGTCGACAAGTATTCCGCGATGCCTTTTGTCAGCGTGAAAACGATCAAAAGGATGGAGATTACTTTCCAGGCACCGAACGGGTCCTGGGGAATTAACCGTTGCAGACCGAAAATTGTAGGGGTACGCTGACCAGCGCCCCCCTGTACGAAGGCCTGATCGAAGATGGGCACAATCAAACCACCGGTTGCGCTCTCCAGAACGCCAACCAGCGCCATCGCGAGAGTCGCCACGGTGAAGATTGGCCAGTGAGGTCTCAGATACTTTAACAGGCGACGAAGATCACGCATCTCTGGTTGCGGAAATCTCTGTTCCGTTGCTATAAGGGAGGCAGAAGACGGCCCAAAACCGTAAAAAGGAACTATACTTACCCCCACTTATTTGCGTCAAGGCTGTGGGATTTATCCGATTTCTTCGTTGACGTGAATTGATGCAAATTGTTTCCCCAGGATGAGTCTTCGCCGATTTAGGTTATAATTCTTGCCGCTAGCAGGGTATTATCAGATCCCTCCGACAGGATCAGACATTTGGCACAGCAAGCGACACCAAACAGCAAACACGCGGGCAAACGTCTTCTTATCGCAGACGACGATACCGACATGAGACTGCTACTGGCCGAGTACTTTCGCCGGCTGGGCTTTCAAGTTGAAGAACACGAAAGCGGCATGGCGGCACTCGAAGCCACGTTAACCGGACGATTTGATTGCTTCATATTCGACGTCTCGATGCCGGGCATGTCCGGTATTGAGCTGCTGAAACGAGTGCGCGATCGAGGTATTCAAACGCCGGCATTATTCCTTACCGCACACGACGCGCTGGACGATAAGGTCGCTGGCTTCGAGGCCGGCGCCGATGACTACCTGGCGAAGCCGTTTAGCCCGCGCGAGCTCGAGTATCGCGTCGAAGCACTCTTGCGTCGGGGCGGATCGGGTCCGGCCGAGCCGGACGGCGAACGGATCGAGGTCGGCGATCTGGTGATTGATAAACGCCGCCATGAGGTCATTCGCAACGGCTTTCGCGTTGACCTGACGCCGCTCGAGTTTCAGATTCTCGAGCTGCTCGCATCGGAACCTGGCCGCGCCTGGTCCAGGAACGCTCTGCTCGATCGAGTTTGGAGCACCGATTACGAAGGCTACCAACGCAACATCGACCCACACATCAATCGTCTCCGCAAAAAGCTGGAGGCAGATCCGAAAAATCCGCGTTACGTACTGACCGTTCGTGGCGTTGGTTACAAGCTGAACGAGATTCCCTGATCGGCATGTTGTGGTTGATCGGTTCAGGCTTGATACTTCTTTGGGTTGTCCTGCAATTATTTGCGCCGCGTGGCTGGGTTCCCATGCTGTTGATTGCAGGAATCACACTCCTCATCATCCAAACCGCTGCTTACCGCAAACAAAAAGCCACGGAGAAACATAGATAAACCTGGTGATTTGTGTTCGTTATTGTCTTGACCTCTCCTGGCCCTTCGGCAACAATGCGGCTGTTTGAGGCATCAAGAAGATGGTAATTCTAGCCTTTCGTTCCCAGATATGAAGATGAGGAGCAGTTTCACCATGAGTTCCAGACGCATTGGTCGACATTTCGTTTTTGCGCTCAGCGCATGTTTACTGTTTGTGTCTGCCGCATTTGGTCAGCAGGACACTGAACGCAAGACCGTTGCGATTACTTATCCGCTGGATGAGACTGTGACAGTCAAATTCCGCGGCACCACGGTGTTGCCGCGACTCAAGGGTGAAGCCAAGGTGAAGCGTGCCGGTCGTCGCGGCACGCGAGTCGAATTCAGCGTTGCAGATCTTCCACGCGCTTCCGAGTTAGGCGGTATTTACACCACCTACATTCTCTGGGCCATCTCGCCTGATGGACACGTCGATAATCTGGGTGAAATCAAACGCAGCGGCAGCACGTTTGTTGATTCAAAGCTGGACGTCACCACGCCGTTGCAGACCTTCGCGATTATTCTCACTGCGGAGCCGCACTTCTTAATGAAAGTGCCGAGCCGCATGGTGGTGATGGAGAACTTGCCGCCACAGCGGGCCAATGGAAGTCAGGTTGAAACTGTTGACGTTCGTTACATCGGAAACTCGAGTGACTATTTTCGCACCGCGAAAGTTCCTGAAATTGCCGATGCAGACTATCGCCAAACACCGGTCTCGCTGCTGGGAGCACGCCAGGCTATAAATCTCGCAAAGTATGCGGGCGCGTCGCAGGACGCAACGGAGGACTTGCAAACTGCGGAAGATCAATTGCAGGCGGCGGAAAAAGCGTGGCGCTTGAATCAGCCACTCACGGAAGTTGACATCGAAGCACGAAAGGCGACTGCCGCGGGATCACACGCTGAGGAAGTCGCCATTGTGCACCGCGCGGCGCGTATCAATCGTGAAGAGATTCGCCGTCGTGATGAGGCTGTGCGAACCGCAGAAGAGAGCGCCGAAGCGTCACAACGTGAAGTGGCCCAACTGCGCGCGGCTCTGGAGAAGGAACAGCGCGCACGTGAACTCGCTGAGCGAGATCTCGGCACCGCAAACGATCAGTTGCGTGAAAAGCGGGTCGAGATCGCGCAACTCCGTGATGAGATCCAGACGCTGCGTTCCGACAGTGACGCCGCCAAACTGAAACTGGCGCGGATGGAAGGTGAGAAGCAGGCTGAGACTGCGCGCGTCGAAGCTGAACGGCGCGAGACTGAAAGACGCGCTGCCGAAGCGAATCTAAAAGAGACGTTGGCGAAGTACGGAACGCTCAAAGAAACCGCAACCGGTTTTCGTCTTGTGCTTCCGGAAACTATCTGGACCAGCGCGCGCACGGCGACGTTGTCGGCGGCTTCAGCGGCTAAGCTCGAACCGCTCGCAGCGCTACTCGCAAGCAACCCGGACTACCAGATCCTGATCGAGGCTTACACGGATAGCAAAGGCAATGAAGTGACCCTGCAACAGTTGACTCAAGAGCGCGCACGGGTGCTATCGGATCGGTTCCAGTCAGCGGGTGTAGATCCGACGCGCATTCAGGCGAACGGAATGGGCGCCTCAAACCCGGTCGCGCCGAATACAACCGTTGCGGGACAGAAGAAAAATCGTCGAGTTGAGATAACGTTCACGTCGCCATCTCGGAACGCGGCGTCGAATTAGCCGCTGATCTTCGCGGAAAAACGCGAATTAAATCAGCGTTCATCCGCGTAATCCGCGGCCCATTTTCGATGTCCCCACTCGAGCCGCTCGAAATCCTACAGGTCATCGGCTACAGCATCGGCGCGTTGTTACCGCTCTGGATGCTGTACCAGCTCGTTACTCACCGCACCAAACTCAGCACCATCGAACGACTACTCGCCCTGCTCGCGCTGACGATGGTCGGCTGGCACACGAGTAACCTCGTGATCACGCTGCACGGTCTTTTCGACCTCGGTCCGGACACCTGGACCACACTCCTCCGCGTCACCGATACCGTCGCCGTTGTCAGCATCACTTTTGCTTACTCGTTCCTGCTTCACGTTCACCTGCACCTGTGGGCCAATGCTCACGGGCGGCCGCTGAACCGCAGCGAGCACGCTCGCGTTTATCTCTCTTACATTCCGACAATCTTTCTACTCGTAGCCGTGCCGCGACTCTGGAGTGGCGACTACGCGCCGATGTTCACGAAGCTCTCGTTCTTCGTCATTCCTTTTGCGTTCTGGATCGCTTACGTGCTGGGACTGATTGCGCTGACGGAGCTGCTGATCGCGCGCAAGACAAAGAATCGCAGCGAGCAGCGGATCATGCAGACGCTCGCAGCGTCGTTCATCGGGGTGGGTGTGGTTATCTTCGCAGCGCTAGCGGCGGGCGTCGGCGCCGGCACTGAAGTAGGGCTTTACCTCAAGACGTTCGCAAATCTCGGATCGCTTCTGCCGTCAATCCTGCTCGCTTATTCCATCTACCGTTATCAGTATCTCGAGATCATCATCGAAGAGAGTCTCGTAGTGGTGACTTTCGTGATGGTGGTGCTGACGGTCTACGTATTTGGTATTCGCACAATTGGCGATTGGTTGACGCAACGTTACGGTGTTCGGCCGGGGTTAGTCGAAGCGCTTTTGATCCTCGCTCTCGCACTGCTTGCAGCGCCGTTGCGTGGTTGGCTGGCCCAACGTTTTCACAAGCTCTTCGAACGTGAGGCCGCGCTCTACAAAGAAATCGTCGCGCGCATCGGGTCATATGCCGGTCAGTACAAGGACCTCTCGGAGCTTTTGCACTTCGTCGAAGAGCGCACCACGATTGCGTTGGGTTTGCGAAACCTGAAGATCCTTGTTGACTCGGAGCCGTGGGTTGAGCAGGTGTTGGAGCAATCGAAACAGAGTGGTTGGGAACCGGTCGAGGATGAGCAGGTGTTAACTGAACAGGGTTTTAAGATCGCCTATCCACTGCGCCGCGAAGACAAAGTCGAAGGCCTGGTGGCGGTTGACGCTGCTTCCGCGAGCTTAACGCCTGACGCGCGTTCGATCATCGGGTTGCTTGCGGACCAGGTGGCGATCGCGATCGACGACTCGCGGCTACTTGGCGAAAACCTGCGTCTTGAGAGAGAGCTCGCCGAACGCGAACGCCTGGCTTCACTCGGTCGCATGGCCGCGACGGTCGCGCACGAGATCAAGAATCCGCTGTCAGCCATCAAATCGATCGCGCAGGTGATGCGTGAAGACGAGAATCTTCGCAATGAGTATGAACGCGATCTCGGTCTGATCGTTGGTGAGATGGATCGACTGAACCAGAGCGTGACGCAACTGCTGAGTTTCGCGAGGAAGGAGAGTCCGGTTGGACAACCGTTGAGCGTCGACGAACTCGTGCGCTCGGTCGCGGATCTATTTCGAGCGAATGCGAGAGAGCAGGGAATTGCGCTCGATTGTGAAGTCAACGTTCAGGCGGAGTTGGCCGGACGATCTGTGGCTGCGGTGCGTGACGCGTTATCGAACTTGTTGCTCAACGCAATTCAGGCGACGCCGCAGGGCGGAAAGGTTGAGTTGATCGCGGTGGCGGCAAATAGTGATCTCGTGATCAGCGTTCAGGATAGTGGGTCGGGTGTGCCTGCCGATCTGCGTGAACGTATTTGGGAGCCTTTCTTCACCACGAGACAACGGGGCACAGGATTAGGATTGGCGATCGTCCGCAAGCGCGTGCAGGAGATCGGTGGATCGGCGTCGCTCGAGTTGGGCCAGAATGGTGGTGGAGCGTTGTTCCAGTTGCGAGTCCCGCTCTAAGGCGAGAGAAGGGTTTCACGCAAAGGCGCAAAGGTAACGCAGAGGCGCAAAAGCAACCCCTGCGTCTTGTCGTAACCTTTGCGCCTTTGCGTGGAACTTTCTCACGAGCTATGCGTGTTAGTGGCTGACTTTTGTCGAAGGAGACGAACCGCATGAAGAAGAGAAACCTTTTGAGCGCACTGCTCGCTGCGCTGTGCCTGATGACCCTCAGCTTGAGCGTACACGCTCAGTCGCAATCAATAGATGAAAGCAATCTCGATACGCAACTCTACCTGATCGTGGGCACGAATCAGGAAGTGGACGATTCGAGACTACCCGCGTCACTCGATCCGGTTGTCCGGCAGTTGCACGCCACCTTGCCATTCAAGAACTACCGCCTCGCGGCGACGTTGATTAATCGCGTAAAGAATGAAGGACACCTGGAGCTGAATTGGATTGGCGCGCCACCAGCATCACCGCTGGCCGCCGCTTCCAATGTGACACCGAGCTTTAGCCAGTTCAGAGTCAGGCAAGTGAAACTCGTACGTAACGCTGACAATCAGCCGGTTGTGCAAATGCTTGGTTTCAATTACGGCGCCCGCATTCCCATTCAGACCACGCCATCACTCGCAGCTAACGGCACGATCGCGCCCGCTTTCAACTATGAAACAACCGGTCTTTCGACCGATATCAGTCTGCGTGAAGGAGAACCCGTGATCGTCGGCACGCTCAACGTTGGTCCATCCGGCGACGCGATCATCCTGGTCGTGTCCGCCAAGCGAACTTCGAAATAAGTCGTGGCACGCAACGCGCTAGGAGTTTAGGGCCGCACGGCCCTAAACTACTCAGGAAGTGAGAAAAGACGCGTTGCGATTAATGATTGTCGACGACGAGGAGGCCGCACGCTACGGCATGCGGCGCGCCCTCACGACTTTTGGTTACAACATTACTGAAGCCGGTTCCGCCGAGGCCGCCCGCGCCTTGTTAAAACAACACGAGCCGGACCTTCTTCTCCTCGATGTAAATCTTCCCGGCATGAGCGGACTTGATTTCCTCCGCGAGATCAAGACTTCGAATGGCAATGGCCCGCTCGTGATCATCGTCACGGCCCATGGCTCGGAACGCATGGCCGTCGAAGCCGTCAAAGCCGGTGCTCACGATTACCTTTCGAAACCATTCGAGCTCGACGATCTCCGCCTCGTTATCAAGAACGCTGCTGAAACAGTTCAACTGCGCCGCGAAAATTATTCGCTGCGACGCCGGATCGAAGTCGAACGTTCGCAACGCGGGGCGCTGATCGGAAACTCCGACGCGATGCAGAAGGTGCGCGCCACGATCGAAAAGGTCGCCGAGACTGATGCGACCGTGCTCGTGCGTGGTGAATCAGGCACCGGAAAAGAGCTCGTTGCGCGAGAGTTGCACGAGCGAAACAGCGCGCGTCACAACGCTTCATTCGTTGCCGTTAACTGCGCTGCGCTGCCTTCCGAGTTGATTGAATCGGAGCTTTTTGGCCACGAAAAAGGGGCTTTTACGGGCGCTGCGGCGCGACGCGAAGGCAAGTTTGAACAGGCACACGGCGGTACTCTGTTCCTCGATGAGATCGGCGACATGAGCGCCAACGTGCAGGCCAAACTGCTGCGCGCGTTGGAAGAACGACGCATCGAGCGTCTCGGCGCGAATGAGTCGATTCCCGTAGACGTGCGCATCGTGAGCGCAACGCACCGGCCACTCGAACAGGAGATCACGACTGGTAATTTTCGGGCTGACTTGTTTTATCGTCTGCGCGTGGTGACGGTTGAGATTGCGCCGTTGCGCGAGCGTCGTGAAGACATTCCGCTGCTGGTTGAAACGTTTCTGCGCCTTGCAGCCGAGCGTTATGAACTGCCGCAAAGGGCTTTGAATCAGGCGGCGTTGCGGCGCCTGGTTGAGTACAACTGGCCGGGTAACGTACGTGAGTTGAAAAACACGATCGATCGCGCAGTGATCATGGCCGACGGCGACGAAGTGATAACCAAAGATCTGCCGGACGAAATCACCGCGGGAATGTCGAAGACCGGAATTGTTGATGGTGGTGATTCGGAAACTGACGGCCTGCGAGTGCCGTTTACAGCCGATTTTCGGGAGGACCGCAGAGAGTTTGAACGACGCTACATCACGCGCTGTCTCGAGTACACGCAGGGCAATGTGACGCGGGCTGCCGAGATTCTTGACATGCACCGGCAGTCACTACAACACAAACTTAGACAACTCGGACTCGGCCGTCGCTACGTTTCGGTGAACGGCGAGGTGCCGGATAATCCCGACAACTGAAAGAAGATCATGAGGGATAGACTCGACGCAATCGTAAAACATGACCAGGCTGAATACCTGGACCAACTGCATACTCAAAGCGATCCGCTGCTGGTGGAGTTGGAAGCTTACGCCGCTGAGCATCGCGTGCCGATCGCGGATCGAGAGGTCGCGCGCTTTCTGGAGATCACTGCTCGTGTGACCGGGGCTCGCAAGGCTCTGGAGATCGGAATGGCGATCGGGTATTCGGTGGTCCATCTCGCGCGCGGTATGGGCGAGCAGAGCGTTGTCGTCACGATTGAACCAAACGACGAGATGATTCGATCAGCGTCCGGTTATCTCAAGCGCGCCGGCTTGCTGGATCGAGTCGAGATTGAGAAAGGCAAAGCGTTGGACGTCATGCCTGCGCTTACAGACACTTTTGATCTGCTGTTCATCGACGCGGTGAAGGAAGAATACTCACGATACCTCGACCTCGGTTTGCCGCGTTTGCGCACCGGTGGTGTTGTCATTGTCGACAATCTGCTGTGGAGCGGAAAGGTCGCCGCTGGTGACACGGAGAGCTCGACCGTTGCACTGCGAGAATTCAATCGCTACTTCATCAACCATCCGCAATTGATCGCCGAAGTGTTGGCAGTCGGCGACGGCCTCGGCTACGCAGTGAAACGTTAGGAAAGTTTTCACGCAAAGGCGCAAAGTTTTCGCAAAGGCGCCAAGAATGCATTAAACCCTTTGCTGCTTTGCGAAACCTTTGCGCCTTTGCGTGAAAAGTCCTAAATACAATCTTGCCTAACCTTCTTGCGCGTGCTAACTTCCCCTCGTCTCTTCATCTGCGGGGCTCCTCATAAACTCGCGCTGAACTAAACGAACTGGGAAGAAGTGGGGGTTACTGGTGCACAGTGACAAGCTCAAACAGATCGTTGGAATGGTTCTGCTGGCCGCGTTAGCCCTTTTAAATCACTCGTGCAACGTCGTCTCCAGCAATGAAGAGTTTTTCGGTTCTACCACACCACCAGCGCGAAATATCTTTCGTTATGTCAGCGGCGACGAACCCGAAACACTCGACCCGGCGATCAGTAACGGCCAGCCGGAAGCACGACTGTACATGGCGCTCTTCGAAGGTCTGGTTGAATACGATCCCAAGACACTCGCGCCTCAACCGGCACTCGCCCAGTCGTGGCGCGTAAACAGCGACTCTTCCGAGTTTACCTTCTACTTGCGAAATACTGGTCGCTGGTCCAACGGCGATCCGATCGATGCCAACGATTTTGTTTACAGTTTCAGACGCGCACTCGCGAAAGAAACAGCTTCTCGCAACGCCTACATGGCGGCGTATATAAAATACGCGCAGGCCTACAACGCACAACGTGTTTTCGTACGCGATCCGAAAACGGGGCAGTTCCTGCTTGCGAAAGACTTCGTTGAGAACGCGCCACCTGAACCGCTCAGCAGCAGTCCGATCGATCCGGCGAAGAGCGAATATCCTCCCTCCAAAGACACGAGCCCTATGCTCGATTCTGAGTTTCATCATCTGATGCACACGCCGATGCGTTTGACTCTGCCGGGCGATCCGAAGGCGCGAAACAAACGTCTCGATGCGAACCCAAAGTTAAAAGCAGCAGTCGGCGGCAAAGAGTTCGTGCCAGTGAAGGCTGAAGACCTCGGCGTAGAAGCCGTCGACAAATACACGGTGCGGATCTCGTTGGAGCAATCGGCGCCGTTCTTTTTGGGCATGCTGCCGCACCAGATCTTTCGGCTCGTGCCCCGCAAAGTGGTCGAGCAATTCGGCGATAAGTGGACGCAGCCGGAACACATCGTTACCTGTGGTCCATTCAAGGTAAAGCTCTGGAAGCCTTACGATCAGTTGGTCCTCGAACGCGATCCGATGTACTGGGACGCCGCGAATGTGAAGCTGGACGAGATCTATTTGTACCCGATCCTCGACAACTCCACTGTGATGAACCTGTACAAGGTCGGTGAGCTTGATGCGATGTACAACCACGCGGTGCCGAATCCGTGGATATTCATCATCAAGAACAAGAAAGACTACATGGACAAAGCGGAGGCGGCGATTGATTTTCTGATCATCAACACCACCAAGCCTCCTTTGGACAATCCGAAAGTAAGAAAGGCGTTTAATCTCTCGATCGATAAGGTCGCCTACGCCGACTGGCGCCGCATCGTAAAACCGTTGAATGGTTTCACGCCGGAAGGAATGTTTCCCGGATACCCGCAACCCAAGCCTCAGCCTTTCAATGCGGCGGAAGCGCGCAGACTTCTCGGTGAGGCAGGTTATCCAGTAATCCAAAACGCGAACGGCAGTTTCTCGTGCCCGTCGTTTCCGGTGGACCAGGTCGAGTTTGTCTATAACACGCAGGCACAAAATCGAGCTTTCGCCGAATGGATGCAGGCGCAGTGGAAACAAAATCTCGGTATCACGATCGGCCTGCGCAACATGGAGTGGAAGACTTTTCTTGAGGCCAAGGCCAAACTCGACTTCAAAGGATTCATGCGCGGCGCATGGGGCGCCGACTACATGGACCCGTTCACGTTCCTGAGCCTGTTCTACACGGGCGGCGAAAGCGGCACGGGCTGGCAGGATCCGAAATACGTCGCCATGCTTGACGAAGCGAACCGCACGCTCGACCATCAGAAACGTTACGAGTTGCTGGCGAAAGCGGAAGCTTACCTGATCGAACAACAGCCGATTATTCCGCTCGACACACCGTCAGTGAACTGGCTCAAGAAACCGTACGTGAAAGGCATGTATCCGAATCCGGGTTCATTGTTTCCCTGGAAGTACGTTTACATCGA
>Ga0126376_10000999_pt1 | contig 14830 bp, 8 predicted proteins | sample PanSoiMetPlot_15_FD_92760 | JGI IMG/M metagenome (GOLD analysis project Ga0126376, IMG submission 92760) | Tropical forest soil microbial communities from Panama - MetaG Plot_15 | ecosystem: Environmental > Terrestrial > Soil > Tropical forest > Bulk soil | place: Panama | collected 2016-02-17
GCCTGTTCAGTTAAGAATTGTTGCAACGCGAGCGTGACGTTGGCCTGCGCCTGGCCCATGGTCACACCTGGTTTGAGGCGGCCGATGAGTGTGAGAAAGTAAGCCTGGGTGTTAGTGAGATACGCACCGCGCAGTTCGACCTGCTCTTGAAACGACATCGGCAACCAGAAATCCGGTGGACGTCGTACGCGGATGCCGAAAAACTCGGGCGGCGCGACGCCGGCAACGGTGAAGTTAGTGCCGTTGATGATGAAAGTCTTGCCGATGATGTTCGGATCGCTGTTGAGTTTTGTCTCCCAGTAACGATTACTGATCACAGCGGCGGGTTGAGCGTTCGGTTTGTCGTCCTCGGGCGTGAGCATTCGGCCTCGCAGCGCACGCACACCCAGTAACGAGAAATAGTTGCCGGTGACCAGGTGTCCTTGCGCTCGCACTGCCGCGTTGGCTTGCGAATCAGTTTGTCGCACGCTCAAAGGGCTCTCGCCGCTTCGCACCGCTACGACGTCCTGAAACGATTGATTGTGATTGCGCAGGTATTCGTAAGACGCATACGAGAATCGTTGCCACACGCCGGTGCGTGGCGAGTCTTCGATTGACGTCCCCTCACCGGTAGTGTCGCTGAAGAGCACGAGTTCTTCCGGTTTCTCGACCGGCAGCGACTTCAGCATGACTGCGTTAACAAGCGTGAAGATCGCGGTATTGGCGCCGATGCCGAGCGCGAGCGTCAGCACGGCGACGAGCGCAAACGCCTTGCGCTTCAACAACCCGCGTAAACCATAGCGAATGTCTTTGAATAGTTGTTCCATGATCTTTTTAATAGGTCCTACTGGACCAATTGGTCCTATTCATATCGAAGCGCGACGAGTGGATCGACTTTCGTCGCGCGGCGCGCCGGCAGATAGCAGGCCACAAACGCCGCCACCAGCAAGCACACCGAAACCACACTGAACGTCAGCACGTCGGTCGCCTGGACACCAAACAGCAGCTTCTCCATGAAACGCGTCAGCGCCCATGAGCCGCCCAATCCGAGCACCATGCCGAACAGCGCCAGTTTCATGCCGTGTGTAACCACGAGCTTCAACACGTCAGCACTACGCGCGCCGAGCGCGATTCGAATTCCAATCTCCTGCGTTCGCTGCGTCACCGCAAACGCCATCACGCCGTAAATTCCGATCGACGCGAGCAACAGCGCCACGAACGCGAAGATGCCGAGCATCACTGACGAGAACGAGTAGACCGCTACTGAAATCGATCGCACTTCCTGCATCGTCTTTACGTCGAATACAGGCTGGTCTTTGTCGATGGCCAACACTTGCTGGCGTAACGCGGAGGCCAGCGCTGACGGCTGGACGCTGGTTCTCGCGACCAATACCATCGCGTTCCAGGGATTCTGCGCGTGTGGCAGGTAGTATTCCGGCGTGACGGGCAGATCCAGCTCATGCTTGACGTCTGCGATTACGCCAACAACTTCCATCCACGGCGCTTCCTCGAGCGAGCCATAGAAACGAATTCGTTTGCCGATTGGATACTGGCTGGGCCAGTGCTTGCGCACGAATGCTTCGTTGACCATCACCACCGGCGGCGCGCCCGCTTTGTCCTGATCCGTGAAGCCGCGCCCGCGCACGATCGAGATCCCCATCGTGCGAAAGTAGTCGGGCGACGCGACGCGGTAACGTCCGACATTCTCCTGCCCGGGCGCAGGCTTAGGTTCACCTTCAATGAGGTACTCATCGGAAGAGTTGGAGCCGCCCAATGGCATAATTGACGACCGCTGCCGACTCGACACCCGGATAGGCTTTCACACGTTGGACCAGATCGCTGTAGAACGCCGCGCGCTGCGGCTGATCCTTATACTTCAGTCCCGGCAACACGAGATTCATCGTGAGCACGTGATCGGGGTTAAAACCAGGATCTGTTCTCAAGAGTGAGAGAAAACTACGCGTCAGCAAACCTGCGCCGACGAGCAACACGAGCGAAAGCGCAAATTCAAAAACTACGAGGAAACTACGCAGTTTATGCGAACTGCCGGTGGTCTGCCTGCTGCCTTCTTTTAACGAATCGTTGAGATTTGTTTTGGAAGCTTGCAGCGCCGGCGCGAGGCCAAAGAAGATGCCGCTCACCAGCGAGAGTCCGAGCGTGAAGAGCAGGACCGGAGTGTTGATGCCGAGTTGATACCAGCCGGGCGCAAACTTCGACGCTTCAGCTGGATCAGCAGCTCGCAAAGCGTCGATGCCCCAGAAACCGATCAGCACTCCGACACCGCCGCCGATCAGCGCCACAATCACGCTTTCAGTTAACAACTGCTGCACAATCCGCCAGCGACTCGCACCCAGCGCAGTTCGCAAAGCGATCTCTTTCTGGCGTCCACTCGCGCGCGCGAGCATCAGGTTCGCGACGTTCGCACACGCAATCAGCAGCACGAACCCGACCGCGCCCATCATGATCCAGAGCGCCGTGTCGTACGTGCGCACGGTGTCGGCGACGAGTGGAAAAGCGGTGGCGCCCCAACCTGTGTTGGTTTCCGGAAACTGCTGTTCGAGTCGCGCCATGATGTTGTCGATGTCTGCTTGCGCGCTCGCGATCGACGTGCCGCGGTTGAGTCGTCCGAGAATGTAGAAGCTATGATTGCCACGGCTCTTCATCAACTCCGGAGTCACCGCTATCGGCGCATAGATCTCAGCGCCCTTCGGAAAGTTGAAGTGCTCCGGCATGACGCCGATGACCTTGCGCACGACGGTGTTGATGGTGATCGTCTTGTTGAGGATCTCAGGATCGCCTCCGAAACGCCGCTGCCAGAGACTGTGAGTAATAATCGCAACGGCATCTTTGCCGGGTTGATTTTCTTCGTCGGCAAAGGTGCGACCGATGATTGGCTTCATGCCGATTGCGTCGAAGAAGTTTGCAGTGACGAGGAATCCCTGTATGCGTTCAGGCGGTTCCACGCCGGTGAGATTCGGACTCCACCAACGATAAAGAGCGAGTTGTTCAAACGATCGGTTCTGAGTTTTTAAGTCGAGATAGTTCGCAAACGTCACTTCGTTGTGTAGGACGCCGCGGCTGGGGAGCTTGTCCCAAACAGCGACGACGCGATCGAGTTCGGGGAAAGGCAGGGGTTTCAGGAGCAGCGCATTGATGGCGCTGAAGATGGCAGTGTTGGCGCCGATGCCGAGGGCGAGAGTGAAGACGGCAATGATGGTGAAGCCGGGCCGTCTCAAGAGATTTCTTACTGCGTACCGAACGTCGCTTAAAAGACTCTCCATGCTCGGCTCCTCCAGACACACTGGTGACGTCAACGTAGATCGCTAATTTGCTCCACGTTCGTTAACTAGCTCTGTTGAGCAACTACAGGGAAATTTTTAAGCCATCAGGAGTCAGGGAAGTTAAACACCTGCTCCTGTCTTCTGCTCCTGCTCCGGATTCGCGATCCAGCCATCCTCGAGCCGGATGATCCGGTGGCCGTACGCCGCATTCGTTTCCGAGTGCGTTACCTGCACGATTGTCGTGCCTTCATCGTTGAGCCGCTTGAACATGTCCATGATCTCTTTGCCCTGGGCCGAATGCAGGTTTCCGGTCGGTTCGTCCGCGAGGATGATTCGTGGATTCGCAACCACCGCGCGCGCAATTCCGACCAACTGTTGCTGGCCGCCGGAGAGCTGCGTCGGGAAGAGATCTTTTTTGCCAACCATCTGAAAGCGATCGAGCGTGTCGCAAACGATCGACTGTCGATCTTTTTTACTCACGTCGCGATAGGAGAGTGGCAACTCGAGATTCTCGAAAACCGTTTGGTCGTCGAGCAGGTGATAACTCTGAAAAACAAATCCGACGTTCTGATTGCGCAGTGCCGCGCGCTTCTTCGTGTCGAGCTTGTGAACCGCTACCTCATCGAAGTAGTACTCGCCCGTCCACGATTGATCGTGCATGCCGAGAATGTGTAACAAGGTCGACTTCCCTGCTCCTGACGGCCCCATGATCGAGACAAACTCACCGGGCTTGATGTCAAGATTGATCCTCCGCAAGACATAAGTCTTCGTTGGACCATGGGCGAACGCCTTCTCTACGCCACGCAAACTGATCATTGAATAGCTCCAAAGCCACTCTCAGCCAACTCTCGTTTCGCTTCCTGGATCTCGCGACGATCGGAGCCGGCTTCTTCTTCGACGATCAGGCCGTCGAACAAGTGGACGATGCGATCGGCGTGCTGAGCGTAACGCGGATCGTGCGTGACCATGCAGATGGTGGCGCCGCCACGATGCAGTTCGCGCATCAGCTCCATCACTGCTTCACCGTTCGTGGAGTCGAGGTTTCCGGTTGGCTCGTCAGCGAGCAGGATGCTTGGCTGTCCACCGACTGCGCGCGCGACCGCGACGCGTTGTTGTTGGCCGCCGGATAGCTGGCTGGGAAGGTGCTTCGCACGATGAGCCATGCCGACACGCTCGAGTGCATCTGTAACGCGCTTCTTACGTTCGGCGGAGCTCATGCCGCGATAAGTCAGCGGCAGCTCGACGTTCTCGTAAACGGTCAGGTCGCCGATGAGATTGAAGCTCTGAAAGATAAACCCGACCTCACGATTTCTGATGCGAGCGCGCTCCGAAAGCGAAAGATTCTCGACGGGGTGGCTGTTGAGGATGTACTTGCCGTCGGTCGGTGTATCGAGCAGGCCGAGAATTGAAAGCAAAGTTGACTTGCCGCAGCCCGAAGGTCCGGCGATGGAGACGTATTCACCTTGTTTGATATCGAGGTGAATACCGGAGAGTGCGTGTGTTTCAACCTCGTCTGTATAAAAGACTTTCTTTACGTCAGAGAGGTGAATTAGCGGCTCGGAAGAACTCATCATGCGCTCCTTAACGATTTTGTGTACACAATCTTTCTAATGGAACACCGCGAAGCGGAGTTGTATGGCAAACAGCCATGTTTCACGCCAGGGCGCAAAGGAAAATCAAAGGCGCAAACGGAAAGCAGAAAATCCCTGCGGTCTCTTTTCATCTTCGCGCCTTTGCGTGAAATCCTGTTACCGAATCCGAATGCGGTTGTAACTATCCAGTGACGACGTATCGGAAATGATGACCTGCTCGCCTTCGCGCAATCCTTCGAGTATCTCGATCGTGCTGACCGAGTTGCGCCCGAGCTTGACTGTGCGACGCTCTGCTTCGGTGCCGTCAGGTGATAACACAAACATTCCGATAGTCTGTTGCGCCTGACCAAACGCAGGCCGGCCGACTTTCAACACGTCCTTGAGTCGCTCGAGCTCGATCGTTCCGTCCACACTCAAGTCCGGACGAGCGCTCGCCGGCAACGGGCCTTCCAAATGTACGTCGATCTCGAACGTGCCCTCGCGAGCAGCCGGATCGATGCGCGAAACCTCTCCCTGGATCAAGCCGTTGCGCGTGTCGACAGTCACGGGATTTCCCACGTGCATGTCTTTAATCTGCGTCTCGGGAACTCTCAACACGGCTTTCAACGAGGCCGGATCCGCCACGCGCGCGATGTTGAGTCCGGCGGTTACCTGTTGACCAACCTGCACTGAAACTATTTGCAGCACTCCGCCGGTCCCCGCCCGCACTTTCAACGCATCCGCCTGATCGCGTTTCAACCTGGCCAGCACGCGCAACTGCTCCAAACGAGAACTCGCGGCATTTAGTTGCGCTTTGACTGACTTCGAACTGACCGCAAGTCGCTCTTGTTCGACCTTGAGCCGGTTGGCGAGATCCTGAACGTTAACACGCGAGATCTTCAACGGGAGGTCGGCAACGAGACCTAGTTTCGCGAGCGATTCGTCGCTATCGAGTTGCAACTTGGCCTGGCTGTACTGCGCGTTGATAGTCGCGATCGCGGCCTTCTGCGTCATCGTGTCGCTCTCGAGTTTGACCTTCAGGTTCTCCTCGTCAGCCTCTGCGGCTTTGACCTGGAAATCAGCGTCCGTCGCTTGCTGCTCCACCTGCGGATTCGATAACTCGACAATCACTGTCGATGGATCGACCTGCACGCCGGCCTGAAGAAGTATCTTCTCGACACGGCCTTCAGCAGGTGCAGGCACCCAGCGAGTTATCTCGGGGACCAAGGTTCCGTTGCCGCGCACGTCGCGAATCATCTCGCCGCGTTTGACGGTTTCGATGACGGCGGTCGAGCGATCGAGTGTCGGGGCCGCAGGCTTCAGCTTAGTGAGGCCGTAAGTGATTCCACCGATGGCGGCCGCACCGACCACGATCATGATGGCATTACGAATCTTCTTCTTGATCTTCGATTTAGGGGGTCGCTTGATGTCCATAGCACTTACACTTACTTCAAAAATTTTGGAGAGCTGTACTAGCCTTGTTGAGAGAGCGGCGATGCGCGCGCGAAGTGGTTCGGAACGAGCTAGCTAAAACTTCACGCACAACTATACAGTTCTCCACGACGGTTCATGTCAAAGCCCGTGCCAGCGGCGGGCGCATGGACTGTTTTGAGTGGAGATTAGCGAAAATAAGGGATTTTTGCCAGTTTGGCGGGTTCGGACGGACGGAGATTCGTATATTGGTTCAAAAACTCGAAACGATCGGTTTCGGTCGCGGGACTGGCCAGTCCCATTTTCGAAAATGGAGCATCGGAAACCACTGCCTAACTGCCCGAGATTCTTTCTAGTTAACTCTGCTAACTCGAAGACGCGCAGGCCAGTGTCCAGCAGTGACAATACGACTAGTTACATCGAGCGGTCGTGACGGGTTCGGATCGGAAAAATTGAATTGCGTTGTCGGCAGTTGAAGCGGCCGAAGACATATTCACGATCATTGAAGGAAAAAGCGGCGGGATGATGACTCCCGCCGCTTCTAAATCATTTTATCTTTTGCGCCGCGGTTTTTTGCCGATTTCCACCGTACTGCAACAAACCTACACTGCGGCCGGGAACTATTAAACTCGGATCGGTTGAGGTTGCAGGCGACGATAAAGCCACCGCCGCCTTTCCAGAATCGCCAATGAGTGTTTGATGGAACACACGGTTCCGAGTCTTCATCCAAAATCGTCCGAGCAGTATCAACCCGCAGAGACGACACAAATCCAAACAGGCTGGAAGCAAAACGCCATTAGTTCTGTTCAGCACTTTCATGTTTGAGAAAAAATTGAGATCTATTTAAATTTATCCACCGCGCTAAACTAATGAAACCCGGGTTCCTCCAAGCTTACCTTGACGCCTTTCCTTCGATACAAGGCTTCTTCACTTTTGACGGGGCGCTCATGTTCATGGCCTACAATCAACTCATCAGCGTTACTGGCGACGTGTTGGAAATCGGTGTGCATCACGGGCTCTCGGCAATCGCCATCGGATCATTAGCCGAAGACGGGCGACGATTCGTCGCAGTGGACTTATTTGAAATGCAGGATTCCAATCGCTCGCGATCAGGAGCAGGTAATCGAGAAGTCTTCCTGCGAAACATGCAAACCTTCTTCGAGGATCTTAATTTCCTTGAAATCGTTGCCGGTTCTTCATCAGAGCTAAAGCCGGAGGCGCTCGGGTCTCAGTTCTCTTTTTGTCACATCGATGGCGGGCATTCACCGGAAGAGACTTATCAAGACCTCGATCTCTGCTCAAAAATTCTGCTGCCCGGAGGTTTGTTAGCACTCGACGATTACTTCAACCCATCTTTCCCAGGCGTGTCTGAAGGTGCTGTGAAATTCAAGCTCGAGCATGCTGAAACGCTCAAGCCGATTGCGATCGGTTTCAATAAAGTCCTATTTCAGAAACTCCCTGCGCCGGCCGACCTGAATGCAGCTTTCGCATCGACCTTCAAACGAATACGGTCGCAGACATCGATCCTTTGGGACACTCCGGTAAATTATTTCACGTCGAGCTTCCTCCCATTTTTTGATCTTGAAAACTCCACCGAACATCACCTCGTACTCAAGACTCAACCGGACGTTGCTGCTTATTTCGAACCTCAAACAACAACGATCGACTCTGAATCAGGTCAGACCATCAAACTTCCAGTCAGAGTACAAAACAGATCCGATACTCCCTTTCCGCACGGCAAGGCCACATTCGGTCTCTCATATCATTTGCTTTCGAGCACTCGTGAAATCCTGAAGTTCGACAATGCGAGAAGTTACTTTGAAGCGCCGCTGCAACCAGGCTCGACTCTAACCGTCGACTTAACCATCAATGCCCCTGTTGAGCCCGGCTCTTATCTGCTCGAGATCGATCTGGTTTGGGAAGGAATGTTGTGGTTTAAGGAAAGCGGCAATCCGACCTGCACAGTCGAGTTGATCGTTAGGTGATTAAGGCGTGGTGGTCTTCTGACTGATTGGCGTGTGCAAACTCAGGCGTGTACGCATGCGCTTTTGCCATGCGCTCTGCTTCTCTTCGCCGGCCTCGATCTGAACCAACTCTGTGGTCAACGGCTCGCCACCGAGCTGTCGCATCTTGATGTACAACAACGCCGGCACGATGGATATCAGCGGCATGACGAAAATGTTTACAACAGGACTCAGAGCCAGTTGGTAAAGCTGGTGCGAAAGCGAAGCCGGTTTTAAGTCGATCCCGACCTTGATTCGTCCTACCAGGACACTGACAGTCATCGGAATAACAACCTGCACGATCGCTACTAAGATCATCGTGCGCCAGGAACGCGAGGCCAACTCGCGCGCACGTTTCCTGGCCGCCTTCGTCTCCAGACCTTCGATGAGCACAACCGGAGCGTAGAGGAAGTAACGAATCCAGGAGACGATGCCCGGAACGATCAGCAAACAACCCATCAGCATTATCCGCAATGTGACGAGCAGCATCGTCTTGAGAAACGCACGCCAGCGTCGCCGCAGCACTGCAAACGCTACCCGCAGTTTCACTGGACGCAGCGGTGCTGCCGACAGTTGGATAATGATCACGGCCGTCACACCAGAGATTACGGCCCCCGCCACCATGTATGCGGCCACATACAGCAGGCCCAGTATGATGCTGGCCACTGCCAGCGCAATTTTTTGCGGCAAACCGGAGAGCGGTAAATACTTGTCGGCGAGGAGTAGGCCTGCCATCAGAACCGTTGTCACAATCACCGGCAAGTGAGCAATGAGACTGAGCTTTACAAATTTCGGAAAGTACTCGCTGTACAAAGAGAACGCGCGCCGGTAAAGCGCGCCGATGCCTTCACTCTGTCCGCGCAACGCACTCGCAAATGCAAAAGCAGTTTGCGGCCGCTCCGCCGGATTCTTCGACAGTGCTGACATCACCACGCCTGCAACACGCTTCGGAATCTTGTTGGCGCGCTCGCGCAACTCCGGTGGCTTCTGCTCGCGATGCGCGCGCATGACCGCAGAGGTGTTGCCTCCAAATGGCGGCTCGCCCGCCAGCATCTGATAAGTGATTACGCCGATACTGTAGATATCCGAACGCGTGTCGACGTAACCGCCGCCACACTGTTCCGGCGACATGTAAAGCGGCGTGCCCATGATCGCACCGACACGAGTAAGCGCTGAAGTCTGTTCCACAGTGGTTCTGTGCTGCGTGTGCCCCGCGCCGGCACTTGTCCCTTGATCGAATAACAACGTGCCGTCGTCGTCAGCAGAGTGAAGCAGAGGATTGGTTAATGAGCCTTGAATCAGAGTTGCTACACCTTCGCCGTTTGTCTTGGCTTTGAGAGTCTTCGTATGAGGCTCATCGCCTGGGCCTCGCAGCAGCGTATCTGTCTCGAGATTGGCGCTTGTGACTGCCGGTACAGGATCGTCGATGATCGTCGTGGCAGGATCGTCGTCCACCACAGGTGGAACGGCTTCGCCGAGTTTGGCGATACCGAAGTCGAGCACTTTAACGCGATAACTTCCGAGGCGATTCGGTTCGAGCCAGATATTGTCCGGCTTCAGATCGCGATGAATGATGCCCTGCTGGTGCGCTTCATGAACTGCGGAACACACCTGATCGAGAATGTCGGCGACCCACTCGAGCGGGAGACGTTTCTCTTCCGCCAACACGTCACCGAGTGTGCAGCCGTCGAGATACTCCATCACGAGGTACGCGACCTTGCCCGCCTTCACACTCGCGAAACCAAAGTCGGTCACGTCAACGACATTCGGGTGACGTAAACGACCGGCTGCGCGAGCCTCGCGCTTGAAGCGCTCGACAAACTCGTTGTGCCGCATGAACTGCGGCGAGATCAGCTTCAGCGCGACGTAACGCTCGGTGCCGAGGTGAGTCGCAAGATACACTGCGCCCATCCCGCCTTTTCCCAGCAGGTGTTCCAGGCGGTACTTCTCGTCGAGCACCTCTCCAACGTATTCTTCGACTCCGGGCATGAGGAACCAATGCTACCGCAGTTATCGCCCACAAAAAAACACGAAATCGGTCTCCATCTGCGACTGCATTCCAATCGGCTGCCCGTCGGGCGGAGCCTGGGGCGCCGTCAGATTCATCTTCTTCGGATCTTCCTGGAAACGTTTGATCTGTTCGATTGAGTAAAAAAGAAAAGCGCGATGGTTTTCATCAACTACGCGAAGACCGTTCTGCGTCGCCAACCAGTCCTTCAGTTGGTCCAACTTCAGCGACGCAATGGCGCGTACCTGGTTGGAAGCACGCTCACCGGACGCTAGCGACATTAAATCCAACAGGATGATCGAGTCGACGCTGTGTTGTATCTCGCCTGCATAACCTGTGGCTGCAGGCGCCTTCCACGTCGCCGTGAGTATCCGGTCGATGACTTCAGGCAGACCGGGATTGCGCGGGTCGCGCGCGTGGAATTGGACCAACCGCGCCGCTCGTTCCTGGTTCAATAAGAACCCGCTCACGTGATCGGTTATCGCCTCTGCCGGCGCCAGCGCGTCGAACACAGGTTGCGTGCGAATACGGAAATTCTCACGCGTGCGCTGGTAACCGGGCGGCCGCGGCGGAAGCAAACGCAGTAACGACTCCGGCAGTGCGAGCGCTTCCGGCTTGAGCGTTTCGAGCACCGCTGCGAGGGCACGTCGCTGCTCCTCAGGAGCAACGATCTGCGGATTGCGATCGCCTTTTCCTTTCAGACTGAAAGTGTAGTCCTCGCCACCGACTACTTTCGCCGCAGCTTCGACGTGGTAACGGTGATACATGTAGATCGGCACGAGGACGTCTTCGATCGTCGCCATCGGCGCGCCTTCGCGGACGTTGTTCTCACCGAACCGCTTGAGCGCTGCTGCGCGCACTTTCATCACGTTAGACAATTCGTCGATCACGTTTGTGCCGTTGTCCCAGAGATGGGCCACCGAGCTCGCGCTGCTCGGCGGTCGTGCATCCTGATCCGTCAGATACATCAGCCCACGAGCAAAGGCGTCGCTGAGTGTGCGATCGAGAGCGGCGGATTCGTCAGTGCCCGGAGCAAAGTCCTGATAGCCGTAAGCGATCGCGACTTTGTCCCATTCGCCAATGCCCTTCGCATACGCGTCTGAAAGATCCGGGACTCCATCCGCGCCGAGCTTTGCGCGTGGCGCCGGATAGTCCATCACTGACGAACGATTCACCGGACTCGCCGCGTAGTTATGGTGCAATCCATGCGTGTGGGCGACGTCGTGCGCCGCGAGTTGACGCAAACGAGCAAGCACCATCTCCATCAGTTTTGGCGAGGCGCTGTTTGTCTTGTCGTACGGAGCCAGCAGACCTTCGGCGATTAGGAAGTCCTGTCGATCGCGTAACGATCCGAGTGAAACACGACCCTGGATGATCTCGCCGGTGCGTGGATCGACGAGCGAGTTACCGTAGGACCAGCCTCTTGTCGATCGATGTACCCATTGAATGACGTTGTAGCGCACATCCATCGGATCGACTTCCGGTGGCATGAGCTCGACGCGAAATGCGTCCTTGTAACCAATCGCCTCGAACGCCTGGTTCCACCAGCGCGCGCCTTCGAGCAACGCCGAGCGCACCGGCTCAGGCGCGCCCCGATCTACGTAATAAACAATCGGCTTCACCGCCTCACTCACGCGCGCCGACGGATCTTTCTTTTCCAAACGATGCCGCGAGATGAAACGCTTCGTGATCGGTTCTTCGATCGGCGTCGCGAAATCCATGTAGTCGATGCCGTAGTAACCCGCGCGCGGATCGTAAACTCTGGGCTTGAAACCGGCGGGCGGCAGTTGCACGAACGAGTGACGTTCGCGAACCGTGATCGCTTCCGGCACGGGAACAACTTCTCTGACAAACTGTCCCGCGGGTTCGCCAGTGAAAGTCAGTGTGGTTTCGACTTCGGTGTTCAGTGGAAAGTTCTTCGTGTTTGGCAGGTAGAACGCGCTGCGAGTTGAATCGAGTCGATACGTGCCTTGTTGGTTTCTTTGCAGAGTGTTGGTGACTTGGTGAACGTCGCGCAAATAAAAACTCGTGGCGTCAACCAGGACTCGATTGCCTTCCTCAGCCGCGACTTCGAAACCCCACAAAGTTGACTCCGCAAACGCATCTTTCACCGCGAGACGCTCATCAGGATTGTTTGTGATCGCGCGGAAGTTGTAGTTCGGCGCGACCAGGAGCACGCGTGGTCCAGTGCGATCGAAACGCACGATCGCACTGGAGCCGAGTTGTCCGCGATCGAGGCCGATGTCGTTCGAGCCGATGCCGGCCGGCAGAGATTCAACGTAGAGAAACTCCGTGTTCCACTTGTCGATCTCGAGCCACAGCTTTCCCGCCTTCGCGTCCCAGTAAAACGGAAAGAAGCCGGGAAACTGCTGCATCCCGGCCACCTTCTCTGTGATCGTTTGCGGCTTCTGCGCTTGAATCGTTGAAAAGCAAAGCAGTACCAACAACAAGCAGAGATGTTTACTCATATCCGTGTTTATCCGTTTAATCCGCGGCTAATGTTTCACTGGTTTTTCCACTCCGGAATTCGGCCGGGTGTCCAGGGAGCACCGGCAGCTTCCAGTTGTTTCTCGAGTTTCGTGAGATCGACTTCGATCAGTTGCCGCAACTGGCCCAGCACATTCTCGAAGTCGGTCGCGGCGGCGTTGTATTGAGCGATCTGGGTTTGCGTTGGACGCGAGATCGACATGCGTTGTGCGCCCACGACGTAACCAACACGATCGTTGATCGATGGCGGCGTGTTCATGTTGCGCTGTCGAGCCGCACTATCGCCACTCAGAGCACGCAGGATCTCATTCGTTCGTTTATCCAGCGCGGTGGCGTCGTCCTGCAAGCGCTGCGGCAACGAAGGCGTTTCCGAAATAGCGCGCTTGATCGCGGCGAGTCGAGGCTTGAGTGCGTTCGCAGCCTGCGTGGCTCCCGTGGCGGCACGCTGCAAGCGAACCGCTTTCTGCTGAAACTCCACTAGCGCCGTGTGATCGCCGGCAGACATCGACTCCTCACCTTCGACCGTCACCTGGAACGTTTGCGGTGATCCGATCGGTGTGACTACGCCATCAACGCGTTTTGCAATTGACGCTTTGTAAGTGCCTGGCATCACGAGCGGTCCTGACGGTGGTTCGAAATCAGGATCTGCATCAGGTGGTGGCGGCGCAGAAAGATTCGCCGCAGGATAACGCAAGTCCCAGGTCAGTCGCTGAAGGCCCGCGCCTACGGGACCAGTGAGGCGGCGCACGACGTTGTCAGAAGCATCTGTGATCGTGACGATGATCGCGGGCGCCTCTTCTTCCTCTTCGGCACGTAATTCAGCACTCGTGGGCCAACCGACCGGTGCACCTTTCTTTTCTGCTTCGCGCTCACTCTCCTGTCGCTTCTCTTTCTTCGTCTTGAGCGCTTCTTTCAGGTACCAGGTCACGGTTGCGCCAAACGGCGGATTCTCAGCCGTGAAGAAACGTTCGCCCTGAAAACTCTTGCCGCGACCACCGAGCGGTTGCGATTGGATGTACATCAACGCGTCTTTCACCGGAAATACAACCGCTTCCTGACGCAACGTTTCAGGTCTGATTGAACGCAGCGGCGCGTAGTTATCGAGAATGTAGATGCCGCGGCCGAAAGTGCCGACCACTAGATCGTTCTCGCGTTTTTGAATGTTCAGATCGCGCACCGCGATCGTCGGCAAACCGCCTTTGAGCTGGACCCACTTCTGCCCGCCGTCAACCGAGAAGTACAAACCAAACTCATTGCCGACGAAGAGCAGATTCGGATTCACGTAATCTTCCGCGATGGCCCAAACTGGTCCATTCTTCGGCAGATTTGCGCTCAAAGACGTCCAGGTTCGACCGGCATCAGTAGTCTTCAGCAGATACGGTTTGAAGTCGGCGCTCTGGTGATTATCGAAAGCTACGAACGCCGTGTTCGCGTCGTGATTCGAAGTGATGATGCGGCTTACATACGACATGTCGGGCACGCCCGGAAACTTGTCGTGCTTGCGCCACGTCTTACCGCCGTCTTCAGTGATCTGTAACAGGCCGTCATCAGTGCCTACGTAGATCAAGCCGTCTTTCTTCTGTGATTCGGCGAGCGCAGAGGCGTTGCCGAAGAATGCAGTCGACGCGTTTTTGGCAACGGCATCGATACTCCAGATCTTGCCCATCACCGGCAGCTTATCGCGATCGAGACCGCGCGAGAGCTGGCCGCTGATTACTTGCCATGAGTCGCCACGATCGTCGCTGCGATACAGTTTGTCCGAAGCCATGTAGAGACGCGTGTGCAGGTGCGGGCTGATGATGAACGGCGTGTCCCAATTCCACCGTGGTGGATCTTCGTCGCGCCCGGGTTGCGGTTGAATGCCGAGGCGCTCGCCGGTGCGTTTGTCGAAACGAACGATCACGCCGTGCTGCAGCGACGCGTAGATCGTGTTTGGATCCTCCGGATCGACCTGCGTGCGAAAACCGTCGCCGCCCTGGGTGACAAACCAATCGCTGTTGATGATGCCCGAGGCGCTGCGAGTGCGCGATGGACCACCAAAACTGTAGTTGTCCTGCGTGCCGCCGAAGA
>Ga0126376_10001000_pt1 | contig 14827 bp, 12 predicted proteins | sample PanSoiMetPlot_15_FD_92760 | JGI IMG/M metagenome (GOLD analysis project Ga0126376, IMG submission 92760) | Tropical forest soil microbial communities from Panama - MetaG Plot_15 | ecosystem: Environmental > Terrestrial > Soil > Tropical forest > Bulk soil | place: Panama | collected 2016-02-17
GCCACACTCAAGAGCATCCCACCTGACCGCTCGTTTGATAGAATGCGGCCTTGGCGCGGCCCGCAGGGAGCGCCAATCCCACCGCAGCCGTTGTCGTTTCGAAGCCTAGACCACGATCGTGCCAGAAATCTTCGGCCATGATGGCATCGCTCTGCGGGCGTGCCGCTGTCAATCTTCGAAAATTCCGCGACCCGAGCGCGCCAGCAAAACCTCCAGCCTCTACTTCAAGCGATTCTTCAAGCAGGCAGGCAACGGTACGCAACCTGACCGCCCCGGCGCCGCCCGACGGCTATGATAGTTACTCTAGACAGGGGAACAATCCATGAGGAAAATCCTGACTGCCACTTTGGCAGTGGCAATTGCGCTTGCGCCCGCCTCGTCTATTGGGCAAGGCGCTATCACCCGCCAACAATCCTACGTAACAGGTTCCAAGCCAAATGCTGAACCTGGTAAGTACAAGGTCGTCAAGGTCGTCAAGCTAAAGAAGCCAAAAGCAGTCCACCGACACCAGCATTCCCATAAAGTTGCGAAAGCACGGCCTCGTAAGAAGGTGAGGGTAGCCCACCACCAGCATTCCCATAGGGTTGCGAAGGCAGCGCATTACGCCAAGCATTCCTACTACCGGCCTCGCTATCATGATCATTGGTATGATCATCGCGACAGCCATCGTCATTGGCTCTTACCTGCCCTCGTTGGTACGGTCATTGGCCTTGGGCTGTTTCATTTCTGGCACTAACGACTGTCGTTATTGGTCTGACGTTTGAGTTTCACTTTCGCGGGCGCGCGCTCCGGTTAGCGCGCTTCGTCCGCTTTCCGGCGCTGAGCCCTGGGCCGGACACTGCTACGGTCGAACCCGAACATCGATCACGAAGGCGATTTTGCCCCCTTACCCACCACCACAATGTCCTGCCCGGCCAAGAAATATTGATAGCCGCGCAGGGCGGGCAGCCGCTGGGTCACAGTGTCGGGTAATGGTTTATGCTCGCGCACGTCGGCAGGAATATCGGAACCGGGCTCGAACGTTGGCGTCAGGACCTTGACGCTAGAATGGGCTTGGCCTTCCGTGTTGCTTGGCAACACCGGTATCTGGGAGGCGATGAATGCACAATCCTGATTAGACATGGAGGCCTGCCCTGCCGAACGACGCCGGGAGCCGTTCTCAGGGCGTAAATTCCACCAGGGTGTGATCCTCGCCTGCAAGTTCGAGATCGATGATCTCTGCAATAACGCTCCAGTCACCCTTTGCGAGACCAGTCCCTATCTTGGGATAGCCGAAGCGGCAGCCACCGAATCTCGTTTTAACTTCCGCCATGACAGCTCTTACAGCGTCGTAATCAACGAGCACCCCAGCCCCGCGCCAATGGAACTGCGTATAACCGTTGACAACCGTGATGTGGCGGCCTCCACGCGTAACTGTTGCAGCGGATATCGACCCCAATTTTCCGCGGCTGCCCTTTAACGTCGCCAGGTCGGCCTTGTAGGCCTCAGGAACGGTCTGCTTAATGGTCTTTGCAATGCCCGCCCCCATGACGCACTGACAATTACAACCGTGCACGATCACATCGAACCGCCCCTCCAACGCAAGCTTGACCAGGTCTCCTCTAGTGACCTTCATGCGGCCGACATACCTCCCAATCAGCTTCGCCTCAGCATAACGTTATCGCCGTCATAGCCCGTCCGCCGCCAATGGCGCGTGGGCTTGAGCGTAGTTCCGCCAGGCACGTTATAAAGCCACCGGCCCCTCCCAGAGACCGATCGAGCGCATCCGCAGTTTTCCAATCTGTCGACATAAGACGCATCTGCTTCCTCGTCTGCGTCAGGTCAGCCAAAATCCAATCTCCAGTTCCGGTCCCATCTCGCGGCGCTCCATCTATCGGTCATTCGGCCGTGACTTAGATCAAACCAGCAAAACCACTCTCCTTAACCTCCTTCACGGCAATAGAGACATACTTGTCGTTTATCGCCTGATTATAGGCGGGGGACGATGCTAGAGGCGGTCGCCTACTCGCCGCACCGAGTTATCTCGCGCCCGATAGGAAAACCTCCGGTTGCTTGCGTTCGATCTAGACGGTGGGCGAATTAGCCGTGGCAATGGCCGGATATCCCCGCTCGCGCCCGTCATTGCGCCGTCACCACGATGGCGACCATGCCGGTCGGGCAGGGTAGTCGCGCACCAAATCTGAGGGAGTGGCCTTGCGCGTCCGCAGCAGCGCCGCCAAACGCCCGAAGACCGATTCCCCTTGGCGCGCCCGCTCAAGGCCCCCTACGGTGGCCAGGGCCACGAACCGCGCGTGTTGTCGGCCAAAAATGTAGCCCAGAGCCCGAACCGTCGCCGATGTATGAGACAACAAGACCGCTAAACCACGGCAGGGCAAACGGCGACAGGACGCTCAGTATCGAGGATGGGCAGATGAGCATGACCGCACACTCCACATTTCCGTTGCGGCTCAGCTGGTGGCGCAAGCGGCGCGGCCTGTCACAACTCGAGCTGGCGATGGCTGCAACATGCTCTCAGCGACACATCAGTTTCCTGGAGCTGGGGCGCACCAAACCGAGCCGCGAGATGGTCCTGCGCCTATCGGCGGCACTCGACGTTTCGTTGCGCCAGTCCAATGAACTGCTGCTGGCCGCCGGTTACGCGCCAGTCTGGGCCGAAACTGACCTCGGCGCGCAGGCGCTGGCGCCCGTTCGCGACGCTCTCGACTATATGTTGACCCAGCAAGAACCGTTCCCGGCCGTGGTCGTTGATCGTCGCTGGAACCTGCTCCAGGCGAACAAAGGCGCGGTGGCCATGGTCGAATTCCTGGTCGGCGCGCTGAACCCGGGGACGCCCATCAACCTCGCCGATGCCCTGGTCGCGCCCGACATGTTGCGACCGCACCTTTTGAACTGGTCCGAGGTCGTGCGCTACTTCATGCGAAGCATCGAAGCCGATGCCGTCGCGGATGGCACCACGGAGACGGCTGCTCTATTGCAGCGGCTGCTCGCCTACAAGGATGTGCCGGCCGCAGTGTCGGAGGCGCCGACCAGCAGCACTCACGCGCCCGTGCTGTCGATGCACTTCGAGAAAGGCCGAACCAGGCTCCGGCTCTTCACCACCATTGCCACGCTCGGCACACCGCAGGATATCACGCTGCAGGAGTTGCGCATCGAGAGCTTCTTCCCGATGGACAATGAAACGCGCGATCTTTTCCGGAAATGGGCCAGGACAGCAAAGAGGCCGCAAACGGTCAGATCGCCGCAAACGGCCCGATCAATGTGATCGGCTGCTTCGGTTGAGATCTTTCGAAAGGCCATGCGGGGGTTGCTGGCGAACTGCGCGGTCAAGAGTCTTGACCTTCGGCGACATCGCGTCTCCCGTTACTGTCGTCGCCGCCACCTAATCGCAAAGATAGAGCTCAGTCAGAGAGATCGCGGAGCGATCCGCTGGTAGCGGCCTGATGCTGACCAATTGGGCGCAGGACTTGGCACTCGCTCGCAACGAGCCGCACGGAGCAGCGAAGGCTCACCTGGGGCTCGGCAATCGCCGGTGCCGTGTCGTTGCCGTCTCAATGTTGCTGCCGATAGATCCTCAACATTCGACCGCTATTCTCGCAGCCTTCGGTCCCTCAATGCTGTGATCGCCTTGCTGACGTGGGCTGCGGCTGTCGGTTGTCGTTGCCGACCAGGCATGGGATCGACGTCGATCCCTGAAGCCGCGCGCTATCGACGCAAGACGCATCGACGAAGCGCGGGCGTCGCAGACCCTCGTGTTCTGTTCTGATCGCGTGTCTCGTGCCTTGTCACAGCATCTCATGCGTTGTCACAACGCGCTCCTTGCCTCGGAACCCTGATCGACAGGCTCCGTTTCGCATCGGTCAACGCAAAAGATGTTGCCAGAAAGGAACCGAAAATGCGCAAACTTGCGATCCTGCCGGCCGCTGCCCTGGGGCTTGTTGGCTTTGCCAGCAGCGCAGCCTGGGCTTGCGATTGGGGCGGCTACCATCAGTCGCGTGCCTACGGCTATTCCTATGCCCCGCGCAGCTATGGCTATTCAACTCCTGGCTACGCGTATCGCACGGCCTATTTGGATGACGACGCCTACGACTATGACGATAGCTTCGGTTACAGCAGCGTGGCCGTCGGCGTCGACGTCGGGCGCAATCGACGTTTCCACCGTCGTGACCATCGCGCACGCACGGCCGTCAATGTCGGCGAGCGCGACCGCGGTGCCAGGTTCAGGGAGAGGACAGCAGCGCGCGGCCCCGGCGAGCGCGCGGGATCGGCGTTGCGCGGTCCGGGTTCCGGTGAAGGCGGCCGCGCGGGTGCAGCTGCGGCCTCCCCGGGCATGGGCTCGGCGGGCATTGGCGGCGGCACCGGCAGGGGTGGAGGCATGGGCGGCGGGGGCGGCCGAGGCGGTGACGGACGCCGCTAGTAGTAGCTAAGCTAGCTGCCGAGCCGAATTCGACCGGAGACTGGGTCAAGCGATAATCGCAAGATCCAGGCTCCGGCAGGCAGCCTTCACCCGATGCAGCGGTAGAGGTCCTCTCGGCCATACTCGATCGTGGTGCCGAGGATTGCCAAACACGCTCGATTGATAGCTTTTATCTCATCACGCGCGCCGCTAGACTTAGAACTTCTGCGCCGCCGCGGGGGCGGCTGGTTGCATGCAGGCCTGCGCTTCTTTCATCAGGGTTAGTTTCATCAGGGTTAGCGCGGCAAGCTTCGCTCACGGCCCCATGCGTCATCTGACATTACCGATCGGTACCTTGATCTCGTATTCGAAACCATTTCTGCCATAGAAAATCCGCGGATTTTCGATCAAGGCGACGCGCATTACCTCGCTACCAAAGCCCAGCCTGGCGGGTGGGTCGATCGGCGGGCCGCCGCGCTCCTTCCAGGAAAAACAAAACGTGCTCTCCTCCTCAATCAGCCAACGAACGTCGACGTGACCTTCCGGCACCGACAAGGAACCGTACTTTGTGGCGTTGGTGGCGAGTTCATGGACGACGATGGCAAACATCTGCGCAAAGGCGGTGCCGGCGACGAGAGCAGGGCCCTCGATACGGACGCGGCCACCGAAGGCGACCAACTCGGCCTGTACGATATCTCCGATCGGTGCCCCGCCGCCGGGTCCGGCGGCGATGAACTCCTGGGCTCGCGCCAGCGCTTGCAGACGCCCAGACACCGTGTCGTTAACGGCGTGCACATCCTTGCTGTTGCGCAGCGTATTGCTGACGATTGATTGCACTACCGCCAGCAGGTTTTTGGCCCGATGCTGAAGTTCTCGGATCAGGAGCGATTGGCGGGCCTCTGCGTCCTTCCTCTCGGTGACATCTCGGCAGATCGAATGCATGGCGATCGGTCGACCACTGTTGTCGCGGATGAGTTTCCAGTTGACCTCGAGTGCAAGCGGATGCCCGTCGTTGTTCAGAATCTGCATTTCATGCCGGGTCGCACCCTCGCTCTCCAGCTCCCGCTGCAAGCGCGATCCGTCAAACGGCAGCTCACCGGCAACCGCAATCGCGCCGATTGACAAACCAATGAGTTCTTCCGGTGCATAACCGAGCACGCGCCTGACCGCCGGATTGATCGAGGTGAACCGTCCGTCGAGATCGAGCGTGGCAACGATATCGTTGGCATTGTCCACAAGATTGCGGTAGCGCTGCTCGCTTTGCAAAAGCGCGGACTCCACTGCCTTGCGATCCGAGATGTCGACCGATGCGGTGAGCAGGCATTGTTCCTGGCCCAGGTCCAGGACTTCGGCGCTGAGCAGCATGGTGCGAGTATCGCGCTTTCCGCGCAGCATCAGCTCCAGGTTCTTGACGATGCCGGTCTCGGCCAGCAAGCGTCGCAGGTTGCCGAAGTCATCTTCGTTCACGTACACGCCAAGCTCACGGGCGGTGCGTCCGATCATTTCTTCACGAGAATACCCAGCCTGTAGTGTCAGGGCGGCATTGACATCGATGTAGCGCCCCTCTTGCAGCGTACTGATGCTCATGGCGATCGGCGCCAGCTGAAACACACGGTGAAAACGGGCTTCTGCGGCGCGTAGCGTTTCCTCGAAACGCTTGCGATCGGTAATATCGATGTCGACCCCACTGTAGCGGACAGGCTCGCCACGAGCGTCGCGAACGATGCACCCGCGCCCCAGAATCCAGCGGACCTGACCATCTTTGATGATCCGGTATTCGCTCTCGTAGTAGTCGATTTGGTTCTTGAGCGATTGCTGAAAGCCACCGATGACATTGGCGCGGTCGTCGGGGTGACGCAGGGCGCGTATCACCTCAATCGAGACCTGTTCGGTGGCAGGATCGAGACCCATCAGCCGAAAAAACTGTGGCCTGCCCCGCACCATGCCGGTGGCGAGATCCATGTCCCAGACGCCGATGCCGGCAGAGGCTTCGGCAAGCTCCAGAAACTCGGCGCCCTCCCATCCAACAGCGCTGGCAGACAAGGTCCGCATCATTACCCCTCGAGCTCGCCACGCGGCCGCGGATTGTACATGCTTTGCGAGTGGCGGCGATGCCATGAACCGCGCCATACCCAACGATTGCCGTTAGCACACGCCGACGGCAACGCTCGAGCTCGGGGGACGGCCACGACAACTCGCGCGCTCGGTGAGGGGCGGTGGGGCGCAGCGGAGCAGCGGTGTCTGGTCGGTGGGCTTCAGTTGTGATGGCAACTGCCCAGATCCGCCAACCATACCTGATGCAACCCCGCATACGGAGTGGTTGCTGCGCTGTCTGATGGCCACGTCGCCGGCGCTTGAGTGTTCGCCGCTGTCACGCGGCCATCGCGGTGCCGCGGCCGACCTGACATGACTTTTGTGCGTGTAGTTCTAGCGTTTGGCCGTCTTCTGCAGGCTCGGTATAGCGTACTGCCATTCCAAACACTCGCGCGCCTTCGCCTCGGTCTCGAACGGACCCTCGGTCCACTCGCGCACGACCTCTCCGTCGACGCTGCTGGCCGTGTCGACATAATAACGGCCGTCCTCGGCCAGGATGATCTCGACCGCGATCTTACCCTCGAAAACTATTGTGCCGGCCGTGGCCATACCGGCCTCCTCAAGGCTTCTTGTACGCACCGGCGTCGAGTTTAGCACTCGCCTCGGCTCCTGCGCAGCAGTGCCGCGGCTTCCCCGACGTGGTGTGGGTTTGTGGCCACTGGTCTCACCGCGAAGGAGAGACCCATGCCCGCGCCTCACGCCGACGGCCAAGCCGGCACCGGACGAGGGCGGTGCGCTCTCCGGCGGCAAGGCGGAAATCTGAGTGAAAACGCGCACCGGTGTTGCCGATTGCCACTGTTCGAATGCGCGTCCCAACGCCGGCACCAGCCGCATTTGACGATGCTTGGGGTCCAAGCCAGATCGACCAACCTCGCCGGCGGGATCGCGGAGCAAGGATGGCGCTTTTTTGGGCGGCCCTTGGGCACGACGCCTGCCGGGCGGCCGCGGCGCGGCCCGAGGATCGGGAGTCTCCCGTCGCGGGATGCGCGTTTACCCTGATGGATCAGCGAGGCTCTGGACCGTAGAAGTCGAGTCACATCGGTGCGGGTTAGCGCAGGGCCACACCCGATCCTCGGCCTCTCCCCCTCGCCAGGCTCGGTTACGTGTTGCGACACCCCCCTCAGTCGCAAAACGATTTCTGTGTGGCCCTGCTGCCTGCGCCTCATCCAGCCGACAAAATGCCCCACGTTATCGCAGGCTGCGCGCAGACCAGGCGCGTTGGTGCCATCGATAGGAAAGCCGCCGCCGACGCGAAGGCCCAACAAGCGCCCGCTCACCCGCGCAGGTGATAGCGCGGGCCAAAAGACCCGCATCCCCTACCGTTCAGTGTGCCAGAGGATCTGGCCGCAGTTGGAAGTGCACGGCACGCGGCTTGCTGCCCTGACCCCCTTCCATCAACCATGGCGCCCGATCGCCGCTCGTGGTCCACAGGCCACGACCCTTCCAGCCAGCTTTAGGATCGTCGATACGCCCGTCGAGCCCCTTGGCGTAAAAGCCGAGCGGATAGGGCACCCGCAGCACGAGCATCTTGCCGTCCTTGAAGGCGATCAGACCATCATTGAGGTTGCCCGTCGAAATCGGCACGTCCTCGCCGAGGCCCAGCGTGTTGTGTTGATCGACCCAGGTGTAGTAGCTCGCCTCCGCACTATTCTCGCCGATACCCTCAAAGCCTGGACCAGGATACTGGTAGAACGACCACCCTTCCGGGCAATGATCACCAGTTGCCGTCGGGCCGTTGAGTGGACCCTTGCATTTACGGCGATCGAAGCTGCCGATGTGGCCGCTGCCGAGCGACACCCAAACCACACCTTGTTTGTCGATGTCGCCGCCTCGCGGCGCGAAGCCTGGAGCCGGCACGTGGTAGATCTCGGCCAGTGCCGTTGCGGGCGGGTTGGCGCCGGGATCGAGCCGCAGCACCGCCCCGCGACCGGCGAAGACCCCGACCGTGTACCAGATGCTGCCGTCAACCGGGCTTGGCATCACGGCGTAGGGACCCGAGCCAGTGGTGATACGCATATCTTTGGCCGCATCCATCGCTTGGCCGGGCTCGGTGTAGTCGTCACGCTTGCCGTTGCCATTGGTGTCAAGCACGAAGGCGGTCCAACCCTGCGCCGCGGCCGCATCGCCGGTCTCGTCGAACTGCTTGCTATTGAGCCAGCCCGCAACTTGGCCGCTGCCACTGGTCCAGATGGTGTCGTTACGATCGTAGCCGAACTGCAGGTGATGCGAGCCGAAGCAGGTGTCGACGAAGCTGTAGTGCATCGTCTTAGGGTCGAGTATGGCGAGCTGGCGCAAATTCTTGTCGAGCGGAAACAACTTGGCCGACGGATGGTTGGATCCGGCTTTGCAGAAGTCTGGATTGTTCGGGCCGCGGAACGCCGCCGCCAACCAGATGCGACCCTTGCGATCGAACATCGCGTTGTGGTTGTTGACCTTGGAGTTCCACAGCTTCTCCTCGCCCCAATAGGCCGAAGGCTGCATCGGCTTTTCAATCGCCGCGTGTCCGGGTCCAAGCGCTTCCGGCGCGTCAGGATCGCGCACCGGCGCTTTGAAGGTCGTAACCTTATTCGTATTGGGATCGAGGATCGGCAACAGATCGCTGGCGTACTCGGGAGACCCCAGTAGGGGACCATTGGCATTGACGGTGGGATCGCGGCGATCGGACGAAATCAGGTCGTGGAGATAGGTTTTCGGATCACCCCATTCCCAGCTGGTGATGACGAGGTTGCGCTCGGCCCCCTGCGGGCGCGGCGGCTTGCTGTGGGGCAGTTCGCCGTTGGCGATACGATCGGTCCAATCGCCGAAGTACTTGAACGGCGCGCCGCCCAGGTAGCCGGCCAGCGGGTTCACCATCAACGGTGCGGCCTGTCCCGATTGCACCCGCCGCATCCAGGCCTCTTGCCCGGATTTGAACTCGCCGAAGGCGGCGGGAATGGTACGCGTGGACAGTTGTCCCAACTGATGGCAGCCCACGCACGCCCGGTTCTTGATCACCGCCAGCCATTCGCTCCGGGTGATCTTTTCGGGGATGTCGCTGCTGCCGCCGAATCTACTCGCGTCGGGAATCTTCAGCATCGAATACCAATAGATGGCGGGGTAGACGCGCGCGGCCGCCGCCTCGCTCGGCGCGGGAACCGCGGTCAGGTCGAGCAGCTGACCTGGTTCGGCCTCCAGCTTGGCCGAATCGGCGAGGCCATAGCCGCGCACCCACACCTGGTACTTGGCCTTCGGCAGGTCCGGGACCAGGTAACGCCCCTCCTCGTCGGTGACCACGATCTTGGCGAACTTGGTGGGCAACTGAGCAGTCTCGGCGATGACCCACACACCCGCTTCCGGCCCGTTCGGGCCACGCACGACGCCGCCAATGTCGTCGGCATCGATGGCGATCTGGCGGGCGGGGGTTTGCTGCGCCTCGGTGGGGCCCGGCCCGAACATGAGGGCGATTAAGATGGCTGCGGTGACTAGGGGCAGGCCGCCGGTACGCTTCATAGTTTCCTCCTCGGCCGTCGGTGGCACCGATCAGATAGAACGCGATTGGCCGCATGTGCGGCAGGCTTCCTTGTCACTCCCCGTCGCTCGGCGGACAGGCCGTGGCAGCGGCGCCGCGCCCGCCAAGCGCACTCTCGTCACACTCTCGGCAGGCTCTTGGTCACGGCGGTCTCACGTGGTCGAGGCGCCACCGCGGCCCTTTTTGCGCCCGCGGCGAAGGCTACAAGAATTGGCCGTCGCGAGCCAGTGCGGAGCCTCGCAGCAGCCACCAGCAAATCGGTGTGTTCACACACCCTGGCCCGGAGCGTCGCGCTCTTCTGGTGGTTTCAGGTGCCGGAAGTGGCGCAGCAGTAGCCCATCATAAACCAGCTGCAGGCTGCCGCAGCCAGCAACGGCATTGGGCACGCTTTGAAACAACGCCGCCGGCCGGCGCCGGCCTGACGGCCCCGAACGGGCGCACTATTTCACCCCAACCCTCCCGGCGCCAGCCGCCGCTCCGAGGGCCGTTGCGAGGCGTTGAGCCGCTTGGCGGCAATAGCGGCGCACCTTGGTGCATCGGCGACGCGTGCCGGCCGCGCGCTTTCAGCTTTGGCAAGTGCATGCAAGCGCCCTACAATGTCGCCATGATCGACGGGGCCACGAATTTCCTCTCCCTGCTGTTGCTCGGCCTGTTTCTGGGGATGCGACATGCGACGGATGCCGATCACATCATCGCCGTTGCCACCATCGTCAGCCGGCAACGCACGCTCAGCGGATCGTTACTCATCGGTGCCGCCTGGGGGGTCGGGCACACCATTACGGTGATGCTGGTCGGCGGCGCCATCATCCTGTTCGGCGTTGTCATTCCGCCCTGGCTCGGTCTGTCGATGGAATTCGCGGTCGGCGTGATGCTGGTGCTGCTTGGGCTCGTGACCCTGACCGGGCTCGGCCGTGGCGGTGGCGACCGCCGGCCGGGGCATGACCACCTGCACAGCCATGGCGACTATGTGCACCGACATCCGCACGGGCACCGGCCGGAAGACCATGGTCACTCCGATGCCGAGACCCCCCTGGCGGTGCTCGACCACAGCTGGTTCGGCGGACTGGCGCTCTATCAATGGCTCCGTCCGTTCGCGGTCGGACTGGTGCATGGCCTGGCCGGATCGGCCGCCATTGCGCTCCTGGTTGTGACCATTATCCGCGATCCGATGCTGGCGGTCGCCTACCTCATTTTGTTCGGCCTCGGCACGATCGGCGGTATGATGTTGATTACATTGCTGTTGGTGGCACCCTTTGCTTTCACCGCGGTCAACCTGCCGCGCTTCAACTGGCAGCTCGGCGTGGCCTCGGGGCTGATCAGTTTTGTCTTCGGCCTGTTCCTGGTTTACGACATCGGTTTCGCCGACGGCGGCCTATTCAGCGATAGTCCTACCTGGCACCCGCATTGATCGCGACAGCCTTTTGCATGCCACGCGGCAGAGCCCTGCAAATCGTTATGTTGACCAGCCGGCAACGGCAGAGGTAACCTCGCTTCCATGACCTGACAGCACGTTCGCCGGGAGGAGACACCCATCCCAACGATCGGCGTCCCTGTCCTTCGGCAAATCCTGCTGGCGAGCACGGTTATGGTGCTCGCCACCGTCGTTGTTGTGGCCTGGCAGCATGAGCTGCGGCCGACCAAGCGGCAGGATGCGGTCAGCACCACCTCGCCACGACCCGAGCCGCGCGCACTGACCGCGGAAGAGGAAAGCTATGCGGCGTCGCTGTGGCAGATCCATCGCGAGGTCACCCCATCGGCGGTGGCGATGAGTTTTGCCGGCATCGTCTATGAGACGGCAAATCACGACGCTCGGCAGCTCGAACGCAAGCTCGAGCCGGTTGCCCAGTTCTTCGGTGATGCCGAGCCGCGCCTGCGCGACTTGCGCGTTCCCGCCTCGCTGTCGCGAGTGCACAGCCAATATGTCGATGCGCTGGTGCTTTACCGCAAAGCCAGCCAGGAGATGCTTGCCTTCACCAAGGACGGCGAGCGTCAGCACCTGAACGATGCCCACGACATGAGCGTTCAGGCCTCGCAAGACCTGCTGCGCGTGGGCGAGGTGCTTTGGCCGGGGCAGTACAAGCCGCACTGATGGATCCGCTATTGATTGGAAACAATGAGGAAATTCGGCAAAGGCAACGACCTACCTGAGGTCCTGCATTGAGGGGAGGAAGACAATGACAAGGCTTGGAATAGGACTGCGCCTGATGGCGTCGTTGGTGGCAACATTTGTGGTCCTGGTCTTGCTCGGCGGCACGGTGGCCCAAGCGCAAGCCCCGGTGTGCTCGGTCTGGCTGATCGAAAGCAGCCGCTTCATGAAAGTACCGTTCGGAGCCTTCATGCCCGACCGTGCCTTCGTGCCCGGCAGCAATAGCCCCAGCAACAATATTCCAACCGTCGACCTGCCGGTGAATGTCGGCGTGATCAAGTGCGGTAGCGATCTCATTCTCTACGATACCGGCTGGAAGCAGCAGGACTATCTCAAGATGACCGGATCGGACCACTGGGCTCCGATCGCCGAGCAGCTCAAGGTCCTGGGCTTCAACGCCGCCGACGTCACCAAGGCGGTCATCGGTCACGCCCATTGGGATCACGCCGGCCAGCTCTCCGACCTTCCCAACGCCGTGCTCTACGTGCAAAAGCAGGAGCTGGCGGCCATTGAGTGGGCGCTCAATTACCCCGAGAAGCACATCCGTGCCATCAACTCCGATCCCGGTGGCTGTAACCGCACGCCGGCGTGCGGTTACATGCCGCTGACGATGGAGGAGGTCTACGGCAAAATCCTCAAGGGCAAGGCGGTGGTGGTCGACGGCGAGATGGAGATCGCCCCGGGCGTGGTGATCCATCCGGCTTTCCGGGCGCATACCGCGGGCTCGCAGCTGCTGGAAGTGCCGACCAGCATTGGCAAGCTGGTGTTCGGTTCCGATGCGTTCTCGTCCTACGAGGCGATTCGCGACTGGATGGTGGCGAATGTGCAGCAGACTGATTCGGTGCAGCAATTCCTCGCCTACGAGCGGTGCTACAAGATCACCGGCGGCTACGAGAACTGCGTCGCTGCCCACGAGCCATTGAGCTACACCGACAAGTATCCACTCACCAAGAATTCCTGGGTGGCCTTGAACGGTGGGCGGATGGCGGAAATCGCCCTGGCACCCGGCGAGAAGTCGCGCAAGCCCTGAACCGAAACGACGACAGGCAAAGGCGCCGGCGCGGGGGGTCATCCCCCGCAGCCGGTCGTGGTCTTAAGCCGCGTCTGCTCCTCCATCGGCTCCTGCTGCAGGTGCTGCTGGCAGCGCTGACGGCGACCGGCAGCTGGGCGCACGATCCCAGTTCCTATGGCGGCGTGTTCCGTTCGCGCAATCTCGGCGGCAGCTGGCTCAGCGCCGACGTTGGACTGTTTCTCAATGCCGCGCTGGTGGTGGCGATCAATCCCCGGGACCAGTCGCACCTGCTGGCCGGCACCGATCTTGGTGTTCTGGTTTCGCGCAACGGCGGGCTCAGCTGGGCGGCGGAAGCCCGAGACCTGATTTTTGGTCCGGTATTTGCCGCAACCTTTGTCGGCGATGGCGCCATCTGCGCTGCAAGTAGCGGCGTGTTCCGGCAACGGGGGGGCCAGTGGACGATGGCAGCGGCGCCCGACGCCGCCATCCCGGCCAAGGCGGTGGCGCTGGGCAGCGCCCCCGAGCGCGTCTATCTGCTTGGCCGCGATCGCCTGTTTGTCAGCGCTGATGGCGGCGCCACGTTTGTGCTCGCTCCCGGTCCGCCCCAACCGAGGCTGATGACCGGAATGGCCGTGCTCGCCTCCGATCCAGAAATCATCGTGGCGGTGATCGATGGGCAAATTGAAACCAGCGCCGACGGCGGGCGGCGCTGGCAGCCGCGGGCCCTGGGCGAGGCCAAGGCACCGGCCGATACCGTGTTCGCCGATGCCGAGGTCGCCAACCGCGTTTGGGCCGCGCATGTCGGACGCATCTATGTCAGCGACGATCTGGGCACCACCTGGCGCGCGCTCGGGCGCGCGCTGCCCGAGCCGGCGACAGCCGTTCGCGGCATTGCCGCCAATGCCGAAGCCAGGGTGCTGCTGGTGGCCACCAACGCCGGCCTCTATCGCAGCGATAACGGTGGCGAGAGCTGGATCCTGAAGGAGGACAATCTCCCGATCCATCTCGAGGCTGGGCCGCTCGCCCGTGACCCCGGCGATGCCGGCCTCGTCTATGCCGTCTATTCGCTGATGCCCTATGCGGAGGTGTGGCGCAGTGCCATCGAGGGTGGCAACCTCATCAAGCGGCTCGATCGCATCAGCCTCGCCGGCGGCATCGCCTTGTGGCTGCTGTTGCTGATCGCGGGCGGGCTGGTGGCACGGCGGCTAGCACGCCGTGCCGGATCCGCGCTCGGAGCATCCCGCTGATGCCAGAGAGGGCCCAATGGCGCCGCCGCCGGTACGGCATCGCCGTGATTACGGTCATCGGACTTGCGCTTGTGACCTATGCCGGGGTGCGGCTGCTGCAGCCACCGGCCGCCCGCTTCCTCGAGTACCCGTTGCGGGACCGGCAGGCGGCCCCGATCGCGATCGCCGCCGCCGGTGATGGCAGCATCTGGTTCACCATCGATCACGCCGATGCCATCGGCCGCTGGCGGGACGGGCGCGTCGACTGGCTGCCGACCCCGGGACCCAACTTCGACCCGCTCGGGCTGGCGGTCGCGGCCGATGGTAGCGCCTGGTATACGGACCTTGCCGCCGGCGCCATCGTGCGCATGGCTCCGTCCGGGCAGACCTCGCAGTTCGCACTCGGCAGTCCGATCGTGCGGCTCGGTCGTCTGGCGGTCGCGCCGGA